>Ga0194131_10003566_pt1 | contig 24402 bp, 23 predicted proteins | sample TA2KigO120mmetaG_FD_148631 | JGI IMG/M metagenome (GOLD analysis project Ga0194131, IMG submission 148631) | Freshwater microbial communities from Lake Tanganyika, Tanzania - TA2015053 Kigoma Offshore 120m | ecosystem: Environmental > Aquatic > Freshwater > Lake | place: Tanzania: Lake... | reverse complement strand
TGACCGGCAAACCGCTGCGCCCGGTTCACATAGACCGCTTTCTCCGGGGTGGATAGACACAGAAGATAGAAATAGATATCCGACTCGCCCTGATGAAACTGGTCGTCCCGTCGGGAATATTCGTTTTTTACCAGACCGTAGCGGGTAAGCTGGCGGGTGACGGCGTCCCAGGCGCGGTCGGACAGTTCGAGCAGATGGTCGCCCCCGCCAAGGGTGTACAAGAGCGGCCAGTTGTAAAAGGCTTCATAGAAGTCGTCCTCGCTACCGCCGGGTGATTCGCCCCAGATAAGTTCGCCGTCGGGGGTGGTGTATTTGTCGAGAAAAGGATACACGGCATCCCCGGCCACATCGAGCAGATGCCGTTCCAACACGGCCCATGCCGGCGGTGGAGCGGACGGCACGGTAGCCTTGAGGGTCGTCATGAAAAAGAATCCTCTCCTATATCGATAAGTCGAATGGCTGTGCAGGTTTCCAGATGGGCGCTTATACTGAGCACGACCACTATTGGGGATGCTCTGACCATCTCATCCGTTCGTCAGACTCACGACTCTGCAGGCTCACCGCGAACGGCCTCACCTAATCATTTTTTCTATCCGTGCTCAGTATACACTGCGTTTACCGGCAATTCGAACTCGCCGTATACAACGTCTATGAGCGGATAATGGCCCTCGCCTTGCGGACGATAGGTACGGCTTATGTAGCGGGCGGTGTCGTCTATGATCGTCTCGCCGCCAAATTGCTCCGGACGGAGTACATAGAGCACCATCGGGGTTTCCGCATCCCCCAACACGTATCGACTCACGGGTTTGAAACCGTGGGCAGGATCGAGTTTGAGTAGCATGTTGCACGCATCGTTTTTGTCCCAGTACGACAGATACCAGTTTCCGTTCCGGTCGAACAGCGGGCAGGGGCGTCCGCCTTCGTTGGCGATGCCGAGATCGAAGACTTCTGCGCTCAAATCTTCGTGGATACGCGCGATGTGAAGTGTACTGGGTATGTTCGAGGTCTCGTAGGTCTCCGCATACGCATGGTCGTACGCCACATAGGCGTGACCGTCCGGTCCACGAAAGATGTCCCAGATCATGGTGGCCCCGAACTGCGGATCAAGCCAGTAGCGGCGCATACGCCAAGGTGCGGAAGTAAGGTCGTCGCAGGCAAAGAGCGTGATCTTGCGCCAGGTTCCGGTATAGTCTTTTCCCCATGCCGCGTACCGGGAAGACGACTCGTATACGGCCCGCTGGCACACGCCGATCGCCGACCGGCCGTTGACCAGCATGCGGTGATAGCCGTTGCGTCCGTCGGGTGTGGGCCAACCTTCGCGTGGATACCATTTTCCGGTGCTTGCCTCGTAAAACGCGGCAGCAACGCTGTTGTCCGTATCACCATGATGGTTGTTGTTGGTCGCGTGCATCGTCAACACATTGCCTTCGGGGCTTATGCTGACGCCCCCATAACATGATCCCTCGCCCTCGTATACCCGTTCGAAAGAAGAAAAATCCATCGGGGGGTCCGCATCCGGTACAGATCGAATTTGTCCCAGTTGCGGGTTCCCTCCATCCAGAACGTTCCGTCGGGGCCGACAAGCGCCGCACTGCACCACGGGGTGGGCGTCTCGGAGATTTTGTCCCAACCGCCCTGATCGTTACAACGAAACGCGAACAGCCCCGTGGGGAAGGTGTGAATCGCCTTGTCGTATGCCTCTTTTTCGTCTACATGAGGAAATCTACGCGGTATCGTTCCAAAAGCATACATAGTGCCGTCATGGATAAGTATCTTGTTCTCACGGGGGTTGTGCCCGAAGGAAGGGTCCACGTCTTCATAGACGATTTGAAGTCTTACGGGGATAACCGGGTCGGGACTGCCCATTTCCACTCCATGTGAGGCAGGTTGAAAGATAAGGTCTGAAAAGAAAGATAGTGCGTTTATCGTTTCGTGGATAGAATTGAAGTTGCCGAGTTAAAGAATAAAACATTTTTTGTTCTTTTCAAACTTCAAACTTTACTCTACCACTTCGCGGGGGTTAGATATGAACAAAAAAAGCGTCCGCTGGGGACTTATGAGTACGGCACGCATCAACGAACGGCTGATACCGGCCTTGCATGCATCTTCACGTTCCGAATTAGTTGCCATTGCCAGCCGGAGCCGGGAAAAAGCAGAGGGATATGCGCGCGACCGGGGCATTCCGCGTGTTTTCGGCGGCTATCAGGAGATGCTGGACCATCCCGGTATCGATGCCGTATACATCTCGCTCCCCAACGACCAGCACGCCGAATGGAGCGTCCGTGCCGCGGAAGCCGGTAAACACATCCTGTGCGAAAAGCCTCTGGCGATCTCGCCAGCCGAGGTAGACCGGATGATCGAGGCGGCGCAACGCGGTGGCGTCGTCATGCAGGAAGCCGCCATGTACCGGTTTCACGTCCAAACCCAAACTGTACAGCGGCTGGTTGCCGAAGCCGCCATCGGGGAAATCCGTTTTATCCAGTGTAGTTTCGGATTTACCCTGTCGCGCGTTTTGGACATACGTCTCGATCCGGATGCCGGTGGCGGCGCGCTGTGGGACATCGGCAGCTATCCCGTTAGTTTTATCCGTTCCACCTTGCGCACCGAACCCGTGGAAGTCGCCGCCTGGCAGACGGAAAGCGATCGGGGGGTGGACCTGTCGCTTGCGGGTCAGATGCGTTTTGCTTCCGGTACGCTGGCGCAGTTTACATGCAGTTTTCAGACGCTTACCCACTGGCATGCGAGTATCACGGGTAGTGAAGGCAGCATCCATCTCGATCAACCGTGGCTCAACGTCGTCGATACGACAGGTCATTTGACGATCACGCGGAAAAAAACGGGGGGCAAGGCCGCCTTTGGCGACAGCACCGACTTTCTCACCGAAACGATCACCTATGAACATTGCAACGCCTATGCGGACCAGGTGGCCGGTATGGAAGCGTGTATTCTCGACGGCACGCCGCCCGTGATTTCGCTGACCGACAGCCGCGCCAATGTGGCGACTATCGTCGCGTTGTATACGGCCGCGCGTGAGGGAAGGGCCGTACGACCGGAATCGTAGGGCGGGAAACGCTTTCCGGGTCGGGGACGTTTCGACCGAACATCAAATATCCCATTCATTTTGGCGAATCGCCGATTTGATGTCGCCTTGCTATATCGTAGCGATGTTATACGGGCTTTGGCTTGTTGCCCAAAGTCGTCGATTCCTTTTTCGGGTATCATGATATCGGCTTCGAAGGACATGCTGTCCATGTAACGGTCGCCTGTTCTGTGAAAAAGGCTTCTGATATCCGAAGTCCGCCCTTCCTCGTCTCGCACCGACTAAGCAGCTTCGATCAAAGAACGGTCTGCCAGTGCGCTTAAAAACAGGATCGCATCGAAAAGATTCGACTTACCTACTCCATTAGCACCGGCGATACAGGTAAAGGGGCCGAATCTTACCTCTACATCTACAAGATTTTTAAAACCGGATACCTTGAGCCGGGTCAACATCGGTTGCTCCGTTACGTTTCCCCGAACAGGGACAGTTGTAGGTCCGGCGTTTCCTCACGTGTGGGCTTTTCGTTTTCGGTTGCTATGATATCTGTCGGGGGCGGGAAGTCGGTGTCATCGAGACGGAGCCGTCGGGTGAGTTGTTCGCGGGGAATAAGATATATCGGCTCTTCGGCCTTTTGTCGCCATGTCTCCCGGATACATCCAAACGTCGCGCGGCGTGGCGAAGGCTCGATGTCGCCGTCCGGAAGCGATTCGGCAATGAGCAGGTCGCTTTCCGATGTTTCGCGGATCACGCCCGGCGCGTGGGTGTTGACGATCACCTGCCGGAGCGGATTGTCGGTCCCGGCGGGCCGCTCGGTATCGGCGCATAACCCCCGGATCAGCCGTACTAAGGCGGGAATCCGTTCGGGGTGGATACCGTTTTCGGGTTCTTCCAGACATAGAAGTCCGTACGCGCCGGCGTCTTGCTCCAGCACGGCCAATGCAAGAAAACGCAGGGTGCCGTCCGACAGCGCGCGTGCCGGATGCGCAGTACCGCTATGGTCGGTAACGTAGAGCGTGAGCAGTTCGCGGCGATGGTCCCGATCGATCCATACCGCACGTACGTCGTCGATCAGTGTAGCAAGCCGGTCGGTCACGCGCATGTACACGGCGGCGAGCGCTTCTTCTTCGGGAAGACGGTTTCGCCGTGCATGTTCAAGGGCAATGCGGTACAGCGTGGCGGGCAGATGCGCACCGTCTGAGCCTATGTACGCCGGAGCGGTGTATTCGTCGGGTCGGCGCAGTGCCGACGGCTCCAAGTGGAGCAGACGCCATGACTGCATCTCGCGGCAGGTAAGCAGCGCGGTCGGTGCGGCGGCGGCGGAGACCGACAACACGGTGCGAGGCAAATTCCGAGCCGGTCGGTCCGTCGGTCCGCCGCCGCCGCCGTCCTGATGAAGCACGATGATCCGCTCGCCGCTTTCCGCTTCCGTCGAGATAAACGGAGTGGCGCGGCGACCTGCTATCACCGATCTGCGCCATGCCGGACGGTTGGGAAACAAAAGATGTCGCGTGGCGTCCCCGATGTTGATATGGTCGAGCGTTTCGCTCAAAATTTCCAGCGCACCGGACGATCGCCCGGTCTCATCCGGGCGGAACGCCAACTCTATCGCGTACCGGACAAACGTGGTGCTGGCCTCGATACGGTGTCCGAGCGAGTCTATCCCTTCGGAGGGTATGATCATCTCGGCGTCGAGCGACATCCGGTCCGCGTAATATCCGCCCGTGTGACAGAAAAGACTGCGTATATCCGTCATGCGTCCCTCGGAATGACGCACAGACAGGGCGGCGTCGATCAGCGGGCGGTCCGCCAGCGCGCTCAAAAACCGGATCGCATCAAACAGGTTCGATTTGCCCGTCCCGTTTGCCCCGGTGATACAGGTAAACGGGCCAAAGCGAACGTCCACGTCGATCAGATTTTTGAATCCGGAAATACGTAGTCGGGTCAGCATGATAAAGAGTAAGGAGAGAGGTAAGGGGTACGGATAAGCGTCGTATCCGCGAATATACTTTTACGGAAAACCCTGTGTCAAGCACTGCGAACACCGTCTTTCGGACGGCTATCTCCATGCACGGCAATGTAATTATCGCAAAGATTTACATTGCATCCCTGTGGGAAAAGGGGCATTTTGGTATTGTCTCTTTCACTGCTCGGCGCATGCCGTTAAAAACACGCTACAGAGGACGCAGAGGAGACGCCGAACGGTTAAATCGTTTTTATTTTGCCGTCCATTGCCGCATTTTCATCCCCGAAAGGAGTCCGTCATGCGAGTCCTCATGATCGTAAAATTCCCATCGAGCCTTTCAATACGTTGATCCGAAATGGGACATCGGGCGCCGTACTCGGACAGATTCTCGCCGATACCAAACCGGAAGCCGCGTATTTTACGGCGCTCAACGGTCAGCGCAGCGGTATTCTGGTCGTTAACATGAACGATCCGTCCGACATGCCAAAACTGGCGGAGCCGTTTTTTCTGAAGCTCCATGCGACTTGCGAGTTTCAGATCGCCATGACGCCGGAAGACCTCGGCAGATCGGGCTTGGATGTGCTCGGTCAGAAGTGGGGATAGGGAAAAACGGTTTATCATGCCATTCCGCATCGGACAAGCCATAACCGGCCCCGACTTCGAACGGGAAACGCGCCAGTGGCCGGTCGAACGGTTTACCGCCTTGTGCGACGCCATCATGGGGGTCATGTCGTGTTGGAACGGTCGTCCGTCATTTACCAGTCGAATCAATGTGCCCGACGATGGCGTCGATGCGGCGCTCGAAATACGTCCTGACGAAATTTTGGCTCCCGTTCCGTTTATCGTCCCCGGCTGGAACGTGTTTCAGTACAAGAAACGGGATGTCCTCGTTCGAGGAAATAAGGTTATCGTTGCCGAGCTCTTCAAAGAAGACAAAAAGCATCCCGGAAAAACGCTGAGGGGCGCGGCGGCGTGCGTGGAGCGGCGCACGGGCCGCCCAGTGGACAACGACCTTCTTTTTCTCAATATCGACCTCCCCCCTGCCCAAAAAGAAAAGTTGCGGGAGGCCATTTTAACAGATTCCTCACCACCGCACCGGATTCAAGTTCAGGTAGTGGGGGCTGCTGAACTGGCAGGATTTTTGAACGACCACCCGCATCTACGTTCCGCGTGGTTCGAAGTCTCCTATTTTAAGTGCTGGGATCAAGCAGACCGGGATCATCGACATAAGAAATTCCGTCCCCAGGTCGACCTTACAGGCCGGGAAGATCTGCTGAATCGGGTAAGAGCGCTTATCGAAGACCCGGAAATACGTGCGGTCATCCTGACCGGTCCGCACGATATCGGTAAAACCCGCTTGGCGCTGGAAGCCACGGCGCATCGCCCGCAGGATGTGGTCGTGGCGGCGGCCCCCCGCTCCTTGTCTCCGCTGGATTACCGGGCGCCGTTTCGACTTTGAGTTGGAGGATTGGATCATAGAGCAAGCCGGAGGCAACCCTGGGGTGTTGCTGGCAGCGGGTATCGCCTATCCCGGCGAGGTGATAACTGGACCGGAATCGGACCATTTTGCCTTGCGTGGCAACAAAGTCGAACAAGTCTTGAACGACCCTGAAACACCGGGTGTAGCACGCGCTTTTCTTAGGGAACTTGCCGACGGGTTTAAAGACGTCAGTACTCGAAAAGCAATCTGGGAATACGACGAAGAGATCAACGGGTTGCGTTCCTATATCGACGATCCGAACTCGCCCCACCGCATTTGGGCCATTGGACGGCTTTTGAAATATGCGGATATGAAAGACGTTCAGCGGCTTTTAACCGTCGAAGATATTGCCGCAGCGTTACCGCAGATCGACCTGCCCGAAAAAAAACGGGAATTGTTCGAGAAGGCCCTACCGGTATGGCAACATGCCGGTTAACATCCTCACTCCTTTTTGCTCGGGAGTCATTTATGTCTTTGTCTGTTCTTTCCCGTCGTTCGATGCTCAAAATCGCCGGCGGTGCGATGCTCGGCGCTATGCTGCCCGGATGCGGCGGTTCGGGCGGCTCCGACGACCGTCCGGCGTTGTCGCTGATCACGCCGCTCGGTGGTTCCAAAGACGCCGCCCTTGCCCGTCTCGCAAACCAATACAACGAGATGCAGTCCAAAGTACGGGTAGTCGTCAACCCGGTTCCCTGGGACCAGGCGCATGCCAAACTGCTTACCATGATTGCCGGCGGCAATCCGCCCGACCTGATGATGCTGAGCGGCATGTGGATGGCCGAATTCCGCGCCATGAACGCGCTGGAAGACATAAGCCCCTGGTTTCACAACTGGTCCGGAAAGGACGATTTCGCGCCGCTGGCGCTCCAGCGCAGCCGTATCGCCACCGCCATCGTGGGCGATACGGTGTTCGGGCTACCGTTCGAGGTGACGGTGCGTGCCATGTTCTATCAGAAAAAATGGCTCGATGAACTGGGTCTCCAGCCTGCGGACACCCGCGAGCAGTGGCGTACCCTGCTCGAAAAAATGACGATATCGGACAAAAACCGCTACGGTTATGCGCTACGCGGTTCGCGCGGCGGATTCTGGAGTTGGTGGGCCATCGCCGAAGAATACGCCAGCACCAACGAGTGGTTTGACGCGGACCACCGGTGTATCATCAACAGCCCGGACCACGTAAAAGGACTCGAATACTGGAACGCCATCTTTCAGGACGGTCTTACGCCGCCGGATTCGATCAACTGGGGATATACCGAATTGGTGCAGGGGTTCTGGTCCGGCGTATGCGGATGTATCGAGCAGGACAACGAGGTGGTGGGCACCTGTGTCGAACACGGTATGGATGCTTCGACGCTTGTCACCGCCATCATGCCGGCGGGGCCAAAGGCGCGTGTGACCAGCAACGACATCTGGACGTTTGCCATGTCGTCGGCTACAAAAAACAAAGACGCCGCCTATGCCTTTTTCGAATGGTTGCTGGCACCTGAACAAGCGATCTCCTACGCCAGAGAGGTCGGCGTCATCCCCCCGGTTAAACAGGGGTTTAGCGACCCTGAACTGTCGAGCGGTTTTTACAAACCTTTTATGGACATGATCAACGACCCCACGATGCTCCAGAACTGGTACCCGAACTATCTGCCGGAGATGGGTGAGTTTGTCGAGGTGATGGTCACACGAGAACAACAGAACATGCTGCTCAAACGCCAATCGCCACAGGAAACGCTCGACAAGCTCGCGGATTTTATTCAGGCCGCAGAAAAGAAGTACGTGGACCGTTACGGACCGGACACCCCGCGTCCGCCGGAAAAGATCGGGTGAGTGCCTATGAGGTCCTTATCCAAAATCCAAAATCCAAAATCCAAAATCGAATCATGCCCCGCAAATCGGAACCTTATCTCCTGCTCGCTCCCGCCTATCTGCTGATCGGCGGCTTTATGCTGTATCCGATGGTCAGCGTCGTGTTGTTATCCTTGCATAAATACCAACTTACCGACCCGCTCGACCGACCGTTTATCGGGCTGGATAATTACCGAGCGATACTGGGGGATGCGCATTTTCTGGAGAGCCTTGCCAACTCGGCGGTGTGGGTGGGGCTTTCACTTGCGGCGCAGTTTGCCTTGGGGTTTGCGCTTTCGCTTTTACTCAACACCACCTCGTTTCGCGGAAAGGGACTGTATCAGGCGGTGATTTTTACGCCGTGGGCCGTATCGGGTTTTCTCATCGCACTGATCTGGGCGTGGATGCTCAACGGGGAATTCGGGCTGGTCAACGACCTATTTTTGCGTTTTGGGCTGATCGACACAAAAATAGGTTTTTTGTCAAACGAGAGGACGGCGCTGCTCTCTTGCGTCGTTGCCAACGTGTGGTTTGGCATCACCTTTTTCGCCATCATGCTCTACGCCGCGTTACAGGCCATTCCCGCCAGTCTATACGAAGCCGCCGACATGGATGGTGCATCGGCTTGGCAGACGTTTTGGCGGGTGACCGTGCCGATGGTACGGCCTACTATCACCGTGACCGTACTGCTACGCGCAATCTGGATTTTCAACTGGGCGGACCTGATTTGGGTGATGACCAAAGGCGGCCCCGGCGCGGCGTCCCAGACGCTGGCGCTATATGTGTTTCAGAAGGCGTTTATCGGGCTGGACTTCGGGTACGCCGCCGCGCTCGGCGTGACGCTTGCGGGGCTTTCGCTGGCGTTTACGGTCGTCTGGCTTCGTATCGGTCGTTTTCACGAAGAGGCGTCGGCGTAGGATAAATGATGTGAGCCTGCACACCATCGCCCCAAACGGGATATATCATGGATAAACCCCGAGGACGTTCGATTCTGATCGGGGGCGGTCTGAGCGTCTTTTTGCTGTGGACCGTGTTTCCGCTTTATTGGATGGCGGCGACTTCCATAACCCCCGAAACAGAACTGTTTGTCTGGCCCCTGCGCTATTTCCCTTCTACGCCGATCTTGGAGCACTATGCGGACGTGTTGCTCCGGACCCACATCCCGCGATATTTTGCCAACAGCCTAACCGTCTCGCTATCGGCGGCGGCGGCCACACTTGCCGTAGCGATTCCGGGCGGCTATGCCCTCGCGCGATATCGGTTCGGGGGTAGAAAACCCACGGTACTGGCTTTTCTGGCCACGCAGATGACCCCGATGGTGGTGCTGATCGTGCCGCTGTTTATCGTTTTCCGGACACTGAATCTTATCGACACATCTTACAGTCTCATAATCGTCTATACCGTGCTCAATGTGCCGTTCTGTAGCATGATGATGCAGGGCTTTTTTGCCGGCATCCCCTCGGAATTGGAAGAGGCGGCACAGGTGGACGGCGGCACGCGGCTCGATGCCATCCTCCGCGTGGCGGTTCCGTTGGCGCGCTCCGGTCTGATTGCGACCTTTCTGTTTGCTTTTATCGGCGCATGGAACGAACTGCTTTTCGCCATCATGTTTCTTAATTCGGACGAGACGTTTACGCTACCGGTCGGGCTGTACACGTTTATCAGCAAGTACGATGTACACTGGGGCCGCATGATGGCGGGAGCGACGATCGCGCTGGCTCCGGCGCTTGCGGTTTTCGGGGTCGTACAGCGGTATATGGTGAGCGGGCTTGTGTCGGGCGCGGTAAAGGGATAGGGGAAAACAACCTCTGTTGGACCGCCTCCTCTTTCACGGTCAGGCCAAGGATACAGGTTGTTTGCGTCCGCCATGGTTTAGCAGGCTTCATGCGTCTCCTTGGGGGTCGTCCGGATCACTGGAGCAGGAGCACATCCGAAGACACGGTTACGGATGATCCAGAAGGCTGTGTTTTCCGATATGCCGGGGGATGTACACCTCTCCATCGATTACAAAGGTAAACCGGTAATTCAGAAATCCGGGCTTCCCAGAGGTCGCGTCCGTGTGCATGCCGTTGTCCACCCATCTTGTGCGTTTTAAGAGCCGGATGCCGATAACTGACAAGCAGAAGCGACAATGCCCTGTCAAACTGTTCCTGATAGCGTTTCGGGAGGTGGGGTGGTAAAAGGCCAGTCAGGTTAGATAGCACCCTAACCTTTTTGTCTTATCGGTTGAACTTTGAGATAGGTCAAAGACCGCCAGAGCCATTCCACCGGGCCAAAGCGAAAGCGCTTTCCCCACCAAAGACTGACACCGGTCTGTAGCATCCAGATGGCGACACACAGAGACAGTCCCGCCGCCGGGCCGATCATACCGTATAACCCCAGTCCATATCCGTAGAAAAGGGTTGTACAGATCAGTGACTGCATGAGGTAATTGCTCAAGGCCATACGTCCGACCGCCGACAGGGGCGCGAGGTGTTCCCGCCAGCGTTGTTGTCGGAGAAGCAGAAGGATCGTCACCACATAAAAACAGGAGAAAGCGGGAGCGCCGATGGCAAAAGACGCCGATTTTAGGATGCCCATGGCAGACGGACGGGTAGGATGAGACGAGGTTTCCGCCACGACATACACAAGGTTTGCAACGATCCCGATAGCAAGACTCCACCCCATCAGCCGACGTATACGAGGGATGTCCGCGGCGATCATCCGAAATGATTCCCATCGTCCCACAAGGAATCCAAACAGAAACGAAGCAAAAATGTGCGGTCCGTTGCCGTTAAAGAGATAACGAAGCGAGGTGTATTGAATGTCCTCAAGTCTCTGCGCGGCGATCTCTACAAACGTTCCGCTGGCATAGACGTGCAGAGATTGGGTATACATCGCCGCATACGAGGCGGCACTCGACGCGAAATCCTGCTCGATCTGCGCGGCCGTCTCCGGCGATTTTGCGGCGAGTTCGATAAGCCCAAACAATGCCATGCTGATGACCACCGGAAGAATCAGGAAAAATACGCTCCACCGGAGAATCGACCGGTCGGACCGATTTCGAAAGAGCAAAAGCGGGAACCCTAGGACGGCATAGGCGGTGAGAATGTCGCCGGCCCAAAAAAACGCGATGTGGGCGGCTCCGATCAAAAACAGGATACAGAGCCGACGCATATACCGCGTGATAAAAGGGACACCCGACGCCTGCGCACGCGTCATCTGGAGCGCCATCCCAAGCCCGAACAAAAAAGAAAAAAGAGTATAGAACTTTCCGGCGGCGAAAAACAACAACCCCCACTTCACAATCCGGTCGATAGTATCCGTTCCCTGTTCGAGATGCGTGGGGACCGGATAGAACGGGTTATAAAAATAGGCCATGTTGACCACAAGGATGCCAAACACCGCAAAGCCCCGCAAGGTGTCCAGTTCCACCATTCGTTCGGCAGGAGCGGTCGGGGTACGCGGATCCGTATCAACGCCGGAAGTGCTTGGCATAGCAAGCTCCTTTTTGTTCAGGGATGGCGTGCATCGGGTATCTAAGCCCACCTGCGGTTATGTGGCGTAGCGAAACCGCGGCGCATCTGTGGTAAATCACGATCTTAGAGCATGTACAGGAATTCGGCAACAGTATCCAAACGGGGCAAGTTCACGTCAAAATTAGGCTTCGGAAACCACGGGGTCAAATCCTTTCTCCTTGTTGCGGCGATACGCCCCCAGTACCTTCGCCTGATTTGACGAAACCTCCGCAACATTGGCTTGCCTCCATCCCGCTACTAGCCGTATCTTTCCCGTATCCGGTAGGATGGGCATTTCCGGGGGGCTGTTCGCCCCAATGCCTTGTCAGACGGGGATGAAGCGATGTCTGTCTTAATCCGAACCTCCGTTCTGTCCACCGTACGGAACGGTTCCTTCATAATTCATCCTTCACAATTTATCCTTCCATGCTCCGACCGTTTGCGCTTACCGGTCTTTTCGTCCTGACGGGACTTTTAGTGTTTTCGTCCGCCCCGGGCGACAAGCGATATGTCAACAGTCTTGGCATACCGCTCCCGCCGGATGCTGCGCCACCCGAAGAACAGGTTCACACCGAGTTTGCCGAAGACAAAACCTATATGGAGCGGTTCAGAACCAACTACAAGGGGTCGGTGGGGATGCACCTGATCGCTGAGCCGCTTGCCCGCACCGATCATCATTTCGATCTTTTGCCTGCGGCGGCGGAGCGGTGGGAGATGGCGCAAGACGGTCTTTCTTGGACGTTCTACCTGCGGCCCGGTATGGTATTTAGCGACGGCGCGCCGCTCGACGCGCGTGACTATGTATACACCTTTCGCCACGGCGCCGATCCGAAAAACGCGTACGACGCTGAATGGTATTATCGTCCCATCAAAAACTGGGGAGCGGTCGTGGCGGGTCGTATGCCGCTGGATTCGCTCGGCGTGCAGGTGCTCGACGAGCTTACCCTCCGGGTCGAAAGCGAAGATCCCGCGCCGTATCTTCCCGCCTTGCTCAGCTTTTCATGGGTGTCCCCGCGCCGTGCCATCGAAAAATACGGCGATACTTGGTCTACCCGTCCCGAAACCTCGGTATCGAGCGGGCCGTTTCGACTGACCGAGTGGACCAAAGGCAATCGGATCGTGTTGTCGCTCAACACCGCGTACCGGGGCGTGGCACAGCCCTATCTGGAAAAAATCGTCTACAAGTTGTTTACCATGGCCGCACAACCGCCGTTTCTTGCCGCTTTCGAAGCCGGCGAAACCGAATACACGGGGCTGGTCACCCAAGCCGAGGTGGCGCGGGTAAAACAAGTTGCCAACCCACAAACCTTTGTCAACCAGTATACCGACTTTATGACCTATTATTTGACCTTCGACACCTACAACGGTGTTTTTACCGACCAACGTATCCGGCAAGCGTTTAGCCATGCCATCGACCGGGACGCCCTGTGTCGGTCCGCGCTCCGCGAATTCGGCATTCCGGCCTACGCCATGATGCCGTCCGGGTTTCCCGCCGCATCCGAAGAAAAACTGGCTCCGATCCAGCGTTTCGATCTGGTGCTTGCCCGCCGATATCTCGCCGCCGCCGGTTATCCAGATGGCAAGGGGTTTCCCGTGATGGAAATGTGGCTGCGCAACGAAAGCCTGGTCCAGCGTACCGCCGCCGAAGCGATCCAAGCCATGCTCAAACGATATCTCAATATCGAAATCCAAGTACGCAACATGGAAGCCAAAGTGTTTATGGATGCGCTCAACTCGCATACTCTGCCGCTGGCTATGGTTCCGTATCAGTACGACTACGTGGATGCCAGCAGTCTGCTCAACATCTGGATGTCCAACGGGCGTCATGCTTGGAAAAACGATGTCTTTGACCAATTGGTACGGGAGGCCAATGGCTATGCCGGACCCGAATCCGAGCGGATACGGCTGTATCAGGAGGCCGAGCGCGTTCTGGTAGAAGATGTGGGCGGCGTGTTTCTATGGCATCCACGGATCAACCAGATCTGGAAATCTTCGCTCGGCAGTTCGGCGCTGGAGGTCAACCGGTACGGACAGCAGGCGTGGCGTGGAGACCAGCTTTCGAATCTGTCGGTGACAATGTACATCAAAAAACGCGCCGTCTCAGACCGCAATACCGGATCGTCGATGTGGAACCGGATCGGCGCATGGTTTCGGCGGGAATAGAAATAGATGGTAAAATGCTCAAAGAGATAAATCCGTATATGTTTTTTTCCTCCTTTCTCCTTTTTCTTATTCTCCTCTGGCCGTTGTCCCTCGATGCCGCACCCGTCCGGGGACGGGTGTCGGACCGGGATACCGGTGAGCCGCTTCCCGGCGCGACAGTCCTCGCGGTAGGGACGAATCACGGTACGGCGGCCGACTCGCTCGGTCGCTTTGCATTGCCCGATCTTGCGCCGGGCGGGTACGAAGTGCGCGTGTCGATGATCGGATACGCTCCGCACATCCTGCCTGTTTTCGTGACGTTTGGAGACACGCTTTTTCTCGACATCGGCTTGGAGCCGGTGGAACTGGAAGAGGAAGAGGTGGTGGTGACAGCCACGCGCACCGTCCGCCACATCGACGACGTGCCCGTGCGCATCGAGGCGATCCCACAGGAGGAGGTGGAAGAAAAACTCCTCATGACCCCGTCGAGTACGGCCATGCTACTTAACGAATCCACCGGTATGCGTGTTCAGACCGTCTCCAGTGGAAGCGGCGCGCTCAACATGCGGATTTAAGGGCTAAACGGACGTTATACCCGGATATTGCTCGATGGTATTCCGGCTTTTGGCGGACTCGGAGCCGGGTTTACCCTCAACCAGCTTGCCCCGCTCAACCTGCGCCAAGTCGAAGTGGTCAAGGGCGCAAGTTCGGCGCTTTACGGGGCCGACGCTATTGCGGGTGTCGTAAACTTTCTGACCAAAGAGCCGTCCGAAACCCCGGAATTTTCCGCCCTTTTCAACGGAACGACACAGGGCGGCGGCGATGTGGCGCTTTACTACGGGCGGCGGTCGGACAACATGGGCTGGACGCTCATGGCCGGCGCCAGCCGCCAGCCCCGTGTGGATGTAGACGGTGATGCTTACGCCGATGTGCCGGGGTACGAAAAGCTGACCCTTACCCCCAAATTTACCGCCTATCCCGCCGCCGGTGTGCGGCTCACGGCGACTTTTGGCATGTTGCACGAAGATCGAACGGGGGGTTTGGTGGGGCGTCCGCTTCCGACTTTTCCCATCGGCCCGCCCTATAAGGAGTCTGTACGCTCTACTCGGATCGACGGCGCGGTGGGTGCGACATGGGAGATGGACGCCGAACGGACGCTGGCGTTCAAAACCGCCGGCGCATGGCTTACCCGTGACGCCCACTACGGAACCGCCCTCTCGACGCCAGCCAGACTACGTTTTACATGGAAGGGCAATATACGAAAGAGGGAATGTCTCAGACCTTGGTAGTCGGCGGCGTATGGTCTCAGGAGCACCTGACCGACCGGACCCCGGGTGTGGGGAGCGCGCGCAGCTATCGGTTTCGGGTTCCGGGCGGGTTTGTCCAAGACGAATGGCGGCTATCCGAGGTATGGCGGCTGCTTACCAGCGTCCGGCTGGATCGCCACAACCGCTATGGAACGTTTTTTACGCCGCGACTTTCCCTTATGGCGCGCCCATCCGAAGCCGTCACGGTTCGGATGGGTGGCGGAATCGGATTCAAAGCGCCGACCGTGTTTGTCGAGGAAAGCGAAGAACGCGGTTTTCAGAACGTGCGTCCGCTTGGCAACGTGGTTGTGGAAACCGCGCGGAGCGCCTCCTGCGATGTCAATTGGAAAGCGGGTATCGGGGCGGTGTCGGTAACGCTCAATACCGCGTTGTACGTGACATGGCTGGACCATGCACTGCTGGTTGACCCCGACTCGCTATCGGGCGACGTGCTGTTTTTTCGCAACGCTACGGGTCGGACGTTTGCGCGGGGCGGTGAGGGCGCCGTCAAGCTGGCCTTTGCAGATTTCAAGGCTTCGCTGGGATACACGTATACTTATGCGACGGAGACCGACCGGGGAACCCGATACGAAGTGCCCTTGAACCCTCGACATGTTTTTGGCACGGTGCTGTTCTGGGAAAACGAGGAATTTGGAGCTAAAATAGGCGTCGAGAACTACTGGACCGGTCCGCAACGTCTGGACGACCATCCGGCGCGAAGCCGGTCGCCGGGGTACTGGGTTACGGGTATCCTCGGAGAAAAAGCATGGGGCCGGTTGCGATTTTTCGTCAACGGAGAAAACCTGACCGACACTCGTCAGACACGCTACGAGCCTATCATTACAGGCAATCCGAACAACGGTCCGGTTCGGCTTTTACCCATCTACGCTCCGCTCGAAGGCCGAGTGGTAAACGGCGGGATAAGGGTGGTATGGTAGGATTCAGGGGTTTTCCCACCCTCTCTGTCTTCATCAGCGTGTAAAGAAAGGTAACATCAGACGGCTTTCTTCACAATCTCCGCTACCGTTTTTACCAGTTCTTCGATTTCCTCGTCCGTATTGAAAAACGCCACGGAGACGCGCACGCCGCTAAATTTGAGTCCAGTGGGACGCGGGATCATGCGTCGCGCCCGCAGTTGCGTGTTGATATGGGTCCCCTCGATCCCCTTTACCGAGAACGCCACGATGCCCGGCGCACCGTCGGGTGGAGCGGGGCTGTGCACGACAAGCCCCGGAATCGTCTTCAACCCTTCGCACAGGGCGGCGGCGCGGCGCGTGCAGACGGACTCGATTGCCGAAAGTCCGAGGCCCTCGATAAAGTCAAGCGCCACCGCGGTAGCGTAGTAGAGTGGTTGCGAAAGCTGACCGATTTCGAAACGTTGCGCACCGTTCTCCGGCGGTTCGGGCAACGCTTGTTCCGCCTGTCGGCCCGTTGCCACGAGTTTGAGCCGGCCTTGCCATGACCGGGCGATATAAAGCCCGCCGGTCGAAAATGGCCCGAACATCCACTTATAGCTCAGATAGCTGTAAAAATCGGCGCCGATGGCTTTAACATTTACGGGAAACTGTCCGAGCGACTGAGCGCCGTCCAATAGCACCGGCACTTCGCGTTCATGGGCAACCCGAACCATGGCCTCCACCGGTAGCCTCGTTCCCGTGTCGGTGGTCACATGGCTAAGCGCAGCCAACCGCGTCCGGGGGGTGATCAAGTCCCGAAATCGCTTCAAAATCATCTCCGGCCCACCCGCAATCGCCAGACGTTTAAGCGTCACCCCGCATGCCTTAGCCAGTCGGTCTGCCGGAACCTGCACCGCCGGATGTTCTTCGTCCGTCAGAATCATTTCGTCGCCGGGGTTCCAGTCAAACCCGTTGAACACGAGATGCACGCCGTCGGTAACACCGCGTGTAAGACACAGGTCGTTGGGGTCGATATGCAGAAAGGAGGCGATGCGTTTGTGCGCATCCTCCATCTCCGAGGCGTTTCTGACCGAGTCCACGATAAGCGGCGGCCCGGTGCGCGCGATGCGGTCGAAATAGCCGTGAAAAACGTCGGTTACGATATTCAGGCTTGGCGAGATGCCGCCCGTGTTGAGATAGACGAGTTCCTGAAGCAAAGGCATACGGGACCGGATGCCGACGAGGTCCATGACGATCCTCCTTGGGGTTTTCGAGCAGACGGCCGGAGAACGATTTTGTATGAGAGCCCAAATTGCATCTACGGGTTCGCAGATGCAAGAAAAATACCCGATTGTCCGATTGCTTTTTATACTGTGCGCCATTATATTTGGGGCCGGAACCAACTGCATATACCGTATATGGTATAGAACGACCGGTCGGCTCATAGCCCGGTCGTCGTCCGAACGGCTCTCATCCATCCCGATTCCCGCACCCATCAGCAGGCAGGGGACGCCCATGCGCGATTTATTCCTCGTCGAACAGAAAAACGCAGTCCGGTATACGGACATCACTATCCCGCAAACTCAGGATACGCTGGAGACTTCTACAGGGCTTTTCTGGTTGGATATCGAGCAGGCGTCGGAAGAGGATATTTCTTTTCTGTTGGAGTTCAAGGAGTTCAAATTTCATTCTCTTGCGGTCAAGGCCTGCGAGGCGGGGCCGGGGCGTTCGTATTTAGAGGCGTTTCCCGAGTATTTGTTTATGCGGTTTAACGTGGAGGAGGAGCCGGGAGCGGAGCCGGCGCGGCTGTGCATTTTTCTGACCCCGGACTATTTGGTGACGGTACGTAGCCGTCCCATGACTTTTGTCCAGCGTCTCAAGGATCGGATCGAGCAGGACTATCAGTTGATGCGCTCACCGGGTTATCCGATGGCGTTGTTGCTACATGGGCTGGTGGACCATTTAGAGACTGCGGTTCCGCAGTTACAGAGTGATCTTGCCACGCTGGTAGGCGAAATCAACGAAGGCATCCGGCCCGAACATCTTGAACAGATGGGCCAGTATGGCGGCCAGGTGTCGGGGTTGCGACGCTCATTCAAAGGGGTTGGGGAAACCGTAAGCGAGCTTCTGGCCCGAACCAACGATCAGTTGCAACCGGAAACCATGTTTCAGTTGCGTAGCATCGGCCATCGAGTCGGTCATATCGTGGAGACGCTCGACACCGTCCGTGAGGGGCTGGACACGCTTTATCCCATGATTGCGACCCGGACCACCGGGCAACTCAACGCCTCCATCGCCCGGTTGACGAGCGTGGCGGCCATTTTTCTTCCTGTGATCGCCGTAGCGGCTCTTTTAGGCGTCAACGATCGGCTGGTGGAAGGTCTCGAACCGCTTGTGCTGGTAGGCTCGGCCGTGGTCGTCTCCATCGTCGTAGCGGCCATCGTGGCGATGTCGGCCCGTCAGCGATGACCTCGTTCAGGGCGATAGGGCTTATGGCGTTTGTGCTGTGGGCTATCCCGCAAACCACGCGAGCGCAGGACCGTCTGGTCATTCTTTCTCCTCACTGGGACGGTATCCGCTACGAATTCGGAAACGGATTCAAAAAGCATTACCGGGCCGAAACCGGCAGAGACGTCGAAGTCGAATGGATGGACGTCGGCGGATCGTCCGAGATACTTCGGTTTATCAAATCGGAGTTTAAAAACAAACCGGACGGTATCGAGGTGGACGTGGTATTTGGCGGGGGCACGGACATCTATCTGGATTTGGCCCGTTCCGATTTACTGATGGCCTATCCGCTTCCGGAGAGCCAACTGTCGGTGTTGCCCGACAAGATCGGCGGATACGCGCTTTACGATGCGCAGTACCGGTGGTATGGAGCGACGATGGCCGGTTTTGGCATCGTCTATAACCGGAAGGTGCTGGAACTGGTAAATCTTCCGGAGCCGAAGACATGGGAAGATCTGACCGCGCCGGCGCTGTTTTCGTGGATCGGTTCTGCGGATCCGCGCAAAAGCGGCAGCGCGCACATGCCGTTCGAGATCATCCTGCAGGCATACGGATGGGAGCGGGGATGGCAGATCATCACGGCGATGGGTGCCAATGCGCGCGGTTTTGCTAACACCGGCAGCCAGGTGCCCAAGGATGTAACTTCTGGCGAAGTCGCCTACGGCATGTCGATCGATTTTTATGCATGGGCGCAGATCAACGAGGTCGGGCCAGAGATGATCGGTTATGCGATGCCGGACAACCTGACCATCATCAACCCGGACCCTGTGGGCATCCTCAAAGGCGGACGCAATCCGGAGACGGCAAAGGTGTTTCTGAGGTATCTTTTTACCGAGGAGGCTCAGCGGTTCTGGATGCAAAAACCGGGAACCCCGAACGGCCCTGAAAAGTTTCAACTGGACCGTTTTGCGGTGATTCCTACGCTCTACGACCGGATCGACCCTGCGCATACGGCGGTCCGATTCAACCCGTTTGCCTGGTCGTCCACGTTTGTCTACGACGCCGAAAAGGGGTCGGCGCGGTGGGGGGTCGTCAACGACTTGGTCGGTGTTTTTATCATCGACGCGCACCGGGCGCTCCGGACGCGATGGCAAAGGGCCATCGAAGAAGGCAATACGACTGAGACACTAAAGCGGCTCGCCGCCATGCCGGTGACGGAAGAAGAGGCGATTGCGCTCGGAACGGGTGAGTGGAAAGATCAGGCGTTTCGTAACCGGACCTTGCTTGCCTGGGGAGCGACGCTGGAACAGAAGTACGGTGCGGGCGCGTCCGGCTCACCGGCGACTGAGGCGGTCGTTTTGTTGGGCAGCGGCGCGCTCGGTCTGGCGCTTATTGGCTATCTCTGGCGCATAAAACGCAAACAGAGATAAACCCCTTGCGTGGGTTTGGGTTTCTGTTCAAAAAATTTTTCACATAGCGAACGATTTTTCATAACCGGATGGTCGCATGGTCAGCGTAACATTGGAACGGATATCCAAGACGTTTGGAGAGGTAGAGGCGGTAAGTGACGTTTCGCTGGAGATCGGAAAGGGCGAATTGTTTTTCATGCTTGGCCCTTCCGGGTGTGGCAAGACGACCCTGTTGCGGATGATCGCCGGTTTTTATCTGCCCACGTCGGGCCGCATTTTGTTTGGCGAACGGGATATAACGCAGACGCCGCCGCACAAAAGAAACACGGGCATGGTATTTCAAAACTATGCGCTGTGGCCGCACATGACCGTCCGGGAAAACGTGGCGTACGGACTCGAACTGCGAAAAACGCCCGTAGAAGAGCAAAACCGGCGTATTCAGGAAGCGCTGGAGATGGTACGGATGACCGAATACGCCGGACGCTCTCCCAACCAGCTTTCGGGGGGACAGCAACAGCGGGTGGCGTTGGCGCGCGCGCTTGTCATCAACCCGGACGTGGTATTGCTGGACGAGCCGCTGTCCAATCTCGACGCCAAACTGCGGTTGGAGATGCGCGACGAAATCCGGCGTATCCACGACGAGCTCGGAACGACCATGATTTATGTGACGCACGACCAGAAAGAGGCGCTCTCGCTGGCCGACCGCATTGCTGTCATGGGGATGGGAGAAGTGCGCCAGATCGGAGATCCGCGTACCGTATACACGCGACCTTCCAGTCCGTTTGTGGCGCACTTTATCGGCGAAACTAACTTTATTCCCGGAAAAGTCGCGCATACAGGGGAAGAGACCGTGATCGAAACGGCGGTCGGCCCCTTGATATCGTCGGTTCCACCGGACCGCCCGTTTGTTCCGGGGGCGGACGTCGTATGCTGCATACGCCCCGAATCGATAGACCTCGTCTCCGGTTCCGCGGGTGATGAAAAAACCAACCTTATTTCCGCTTCTGTGATCCAGATCATGTATCTCGGCGAACACGAACAGTATAGTGTACGGTTAAAGGGCGATACCACGCTCAAGGTCGTCCATCCCCATCCGGACCGCCGCAAGGCGGAGCCGGGTCAGGAAATATGGCTGACGTTCGACCCCTCCCATGTAGTGGCGTTGACGCCCGAATAGACACCTCCATGCCGCTTCGCTATTTTTCTTCCGATCTGACGCCCGGTCTCAAAGTGCTTCTTGGGTTTCTTGTGCTGTTTTTCGGGGCTTTTCTGCTGTATCCCCTGTTTTATGTCTTTGCCAATGCTTTTTACACCGACGGAACCTTCTCCCTTACTTTTTTTGGTCTGCTGTTGCAAAACCCGGTCCAGCAGCGTTCGTTGCTCAACAGTCTCGAACTGGGTATCGCCGCCACGATCGTTACCACGCTGATCAGCCTGCCGATCGCGCATGCGCTGGTTCGGTACGATTTTCGGGGCAAGGGCATACTGAGCGGTCTTTTGCTGATCCCTATGGTGATGCCGCCGTTTGTCGGGGCGATCGGGATGAAACAGATGTTTGCGCGTTTCGGATCGATCAACTTGCTTCTGTTGGAGATCGGGATCATCGACACGCCTATCGACTGGTTTGGCGGCGGCGGATTCTGGGGCGTGGTCATCCTGGAGGCGCTGCATCTGTACCCGATCATGTATCTCAATATCGCTGCCGGTCTTGCTAACGTGGATCCGAGTCTTGAAGAGTCGGCCCGAAACATGGGAGCCAGCGGGTTTCGTCTTTTCAGAACCGTCACGTTCCCGCTTATGCTCCCCGGCTATTTTGCCGGGGCCATCATCGTATTTATCTGGGCGTTTACCGATCTGGGCACACCACTTATCTTTGAGTTCCGCGAGGTCGTCGCGGTGCAGATTTTTAATATGATGAGCGATCTGCACGAAAACCCGATGGGGTATGCGCTGGTCGTTTTTGTCATGATTGTGACCCTGGCGCTTTTTTATCTGTCCAAAAAGTTTATCGGCGGTCGGCGCTACGAGATGATGGGTAGGGGACACGTCGTTTCGGCGTCGCGTCCGGCCACAGGCGTCGAAATGGCAGTCATATATGCCGGTCTGCTCTCGATCGTGGGGATTGCCTTGATTCCCCATTTCAGCGTTTTGCTGACTTCAGTGTCGGACCGTTGGTTTATGACCGTTCTTCCCTCCGAATATACGACGGCTTACTATGGCAGTATTTTCGATCATGAGCTTACAGCCCGGGCGATCAAAAATAGTCTGATCTTGAGCGGACTGAGCACGCTGGTGGACATCGTGCTTGGCATACTGATCGCCTATCTGCTGACCCGACGGCGTTTTCCCGGCAAAGATCTACTGGACGCAGTGACCATGTTGCCGCTTGCGCTTCCGGGGCTGGTGCTGGCGTTTGGATATGTGGCGGGGTTTTCGGGAACCTTTCTCGATGTGCGTATCTGGCCGGTTCCCCTGCTGGTGATCTCCTATGCGGTGCGCCGACTCCCCTACATGGTGCGGTCCGCCTATGCGGGGTTTCAGCAGATGAGCGTCGCCATGGAAGAGGCGTCGATGAATATGGGGGCCAGCCCGTTTACGACGCTCTGGAGGATTACCATGCCGTTGGTGATCGCCAATCTCGTAGCAGGTGCCATACTGGCTTTTTCTTTTGCCATGCTGGAGGTAAGCGATAGCCTTATTTTGGCGACCAAAGAAGACGACTATCCCATCACAAAGGCCATTTATGCCCTGATGGGCCGTATTGCCGACGGCCCCTACATGGCCAGCGCCATGGGGATGCTCGGCATGGTGCTGTTGGCATGTAGTTTGTTAGTAACAGGTAAGGTACTCGGAAAGAAAATGGGCGAACTGTTCAAGGTATAAGAAGGCATACGATGGAACGCACGCATACGACGGGTTCCGAATCCGGCCCGTGGCATAAACTGCAACACAATCTAAAACGCACCCTTGTAACCGGGTTGATTACGCTTGTGCCGGTAGCGGCAACGTTTATCGTGTTACGCTGGGTACTTGTATGGATGGACTCTTTTGCCGCACCAGTCATCCACAGTCTACTGGAAGTAGACATTCCCGGTTTGGGGATTCTGCTGACACTGGCGCTGATCTATATCGTCGGATTTGTGGCTTCCAGCGTGCTGGGCAAACCCATGATCGCTTGGTCGGAGTCTATGTTGATGCGTCTTCCGGTCGTAAAAATCGTTTACAATCCGGTTAAAAAACTGCTTGGCACGTTTGCCATGCCCGCCGAAGCCGGCACATGGAAAACGGTGCTGGTGGAATACCCTCGGCGTGACGCTTGGATGATTGCGTTTGTCGCCGGCGAAATTCCTGACACGCACGGCGAAACGGATATGGTAAGTCTTTTTATTCCAAACACCCCCAATCCTGCCGCCGGAAGAGTCATCATCGTGCCGCGCGCCGACGTGCGATACCTGGATATTCCGCTTGACGACGCCATCGAGTTTGTCGTTTCGGGTGGAACTGCCATAAGCCCCTCTTTTGTTTTGCCGCCTCTGACAAGAGATCCGAATCCGCTAAACGAAGCCCCGGAGAAACCCTTGTCCCAGACCGCACGTCCCCGTGCCATTCCTCCGGGATAAACGCCGGCAAATTTTTCTTCCCGTCCGTTCGATTTTTGTGATTTGTTTTTTTTCAAAGAAAGGTCTTATCCTATGCCGATTGTATGCAACCTTTGACCGGTTTTACGGGTATAAGTAGAAGAAGAACCATGTTTGAGGGATGAAGAGGTTTGAAACAAGGGAAAGCTCATAGAAAGGAGCAGGTAGAGATGAATTATCTGAAGACGACGGTTCTCATGGCAGGTTTGACAGGTCTTCTGATCGTAATCGGTCAGATGATAGGCGGGACCGGCGGTGCCGTGATCGCCTTCGGGATAGCGATCGTCATGAATTTTATCAGCTACTGGTTTTCGGACAAGATCGTGTTGCGTATGTATCGCGCCGAGGAAATAGGCCCGGAGGATCGGACCGGACTCTATGGTATGGTAGAGCGTCTGGCACGTCAGGCCAACCTGCCCATGCCAAAAGTCTACATTATTCCGAACGATACGCCCAATGCTTTTGCTACCGGTCGGAATCCGAAACATGCGGCTGTAGCGGCGACGGAAGGTATACTCCGAATTCTGAACGAGGAAGAGTTGGAAGGCGTCATGGCGCACGAACTGGCGCATGTACGCAACCGGGACATTCTGATCAGCTCGATCGCGGCCACGATAGCGGGTGCGATCACGATGATCGCCAACATGGCCCAATGGGCCGCCATGTTCGGAGGGTTTAACCGGTCGAATGACGAAGAGCATCAAGGCGGAGGGGTGATCGGGTTGCTGGCCATGGCCATCATCGCA
>Ga0194131_10003562_pt1 | contig 24419 bp, 30 predicted proteins | sample TA2KigO120mmetaG_FD_148631 | JGI IMG/M metagenome (GOLD analysis project Ga0194131, IMG submission 148631) | Freshwater microbial communities from Lake Tanganyika, Tanzania - TA2015053 Kigoma Offshore 120m | ecosystem: Environmental > Aquatic > Freshwater > Lake | place: Tanzania: Lake... | reverse complement strand
TGCAAAAAGCCTTCAAATTCTTGATCGAATGGGTTTTGATAAAAAGACATATTTCATACCTTTACAAAAATAACTCGCTCTTTATTTAGAGTAAGAGCGAGCTATTTTGATTATTTAAATGCCGTTTTCTATAATGTCGAGTATTTGCCTGCGTATTAGAGTTGATTTTGTTGGATGCTCTTTTCTCTGATAACTTTCGAGCCGTAGATCTCTGCCTCTGGCAATTCGGTTCCGACAATAACTTTTAATTGGGGATTTTGCGAGTTTTCGAATTTCAGCCCCTTCTCGGATTTCATAGCCAGTCAAAACATATCTGTCAGATTCGATGACAAGAACGGTTCTTTTGACGGGGTGACTATGAGTTCCTTTGTACCAAAATCTTGCTACAGGCGAATTTTTTGTTATTTTATAGTTCATTTTTTCATTCTTCTTGGGCATCAAAGCCCTTTTAAGATTTGCTTTAAATGGTCAACATCTTCTCGACTGTCTTGAATTTGTCCTTCAAGAAAAATATGCACCCAATCACCGTCTGTGCAACCACACATTTCGGCTTCGTGCATTCTTATACAATAGTTCCGAACAACTTCTTCTTCCAGATTTAGGGCATGAGCCAGAATATCTTTGGGGTCAGTTAGACTAAGGACTTTATGCAAAAATGGTTCTTTGGCTAAATTTTCTGGGGATAGACCAAGTCCAATTAACACATCAGAAAATTGACCGACATGCAACAATTCCTTGTTTGCCTCTTTTTGCAAAAGTTCTTTATATTCGGTTGCATGAAGTCCTTGCACCAATGCAGCACTGTGCAAATAAAAGGTTAAATGAGTCCATTCATTTTTCAAATCGTTATTCAGATTTTCAATAAGGGCTTGTAAATCAGAATTAAACGACTTCCGAGGATTACTTTCTTCATCAAAATTCATATTTTATTCCTTGTGTTTATGAGGGAATGGTGAACCATGCCCGTGATCGTGTATGTATTCCATTGGCCTGAACCCGCCATAATTGAATTTTGGCGGCATATTGGATTGAACAACTTTCCACGTTAATTCAAACCCATACTTTGCCACTTTCTCTACACCCTGATAATTAATTTTATTCGCTGTGTCTTCAGGAGTGTGATAATAATCATGTAATCCTGTATGCAAAAAAGCAATAGGAATCTTTTTATTATAGAAACTGGCGTGGTCACTTCCATCGCCTTCACGACTTGTAATGCCTTTAGCAAATGAGTATTTGCCTTCCAATTCTGAAATGATTTTGGAAATATCAGCCGAACTTTCTTCAGCAGAAAAAGCTGCCTGATATTGGCCTTTTCCCAAATAACCAACCATGTCCATATTCAACATGAAAATGTGCTTGCTTATACTGGGTCTACCTTTGGGGAAAACGGGATTATTGCAATAATACTGACTGCCAATCAAGCCCATTTCCTCCGCAGAATACGACTGAAAAACAACTGTTCTTTTGTTCTTGCCTTTTAATAGAGCAAAGGCTTGTGCAATTTCTAAAAGGGCCACAGTTCCAGAAGCATTATCATCTGCACCGGGATGTACGTCAATTTTTCCGGATAGACTCATTTGTGGGCCATATCCAATATGGTCCATGTGGGCACCGATCACTACCACTTCGTCTTTTACGGCAGGATCATTCCCCTCAAGCCAAGCATAGATATTTTGAGTGAAATTATTACCGATTTCATTTTTGGGGCCGGGATTCATTCTTTGGATATTGAATTTATGATACATCGTAGAAAGGCCGTAACCTTCATACGTTTTCTTGATATATTCTGCAGCAATTACATTACCTTTTTTACCGGACATACGTCCTTCGAGTTCCCTAGAGGATAAATATTCCAAATTATTCTTTAGTTCAGACTCTTTAATCGAGGCAATGGCGTCTTCATAAGAGTATTCCTTTGGTGGGTTTTGGTCATTGTTAACAATGATTGGCGGCGTTGCAGGATCTTCGGTAAATTTAGGGGCTTTCGAAATGTAAACTATCAAAGCCAAGATGCCCAAAGTAATAGCGATCAGGTTTAATCTTTTAGTGCCTTTCATCTTTTTCTCCAATTTCCCCCTAAATGCGCCGTATATACCAATAACTCATTATACAATTCAAGTTCTTAATTAGAAAGTAATTATTTTATGGAAGAACACATTTTTTTTAAATCTAAAAAAGACTCTGTTTGGCGAGGTCGGTACAAATCGCTCAAAGAATACTATGAATGTGAATATGACCTAAAGTATTTTGATTTTGATAAATATCAATTAGAAATCGACCCTGACGAGCCAATGGAAAATCACAATACATACGACGAAGTCCGACGCCAAAAAGAAATTATCAAGTGTTGTCACAGCTTTGCGTACTTTTGCCAAAAATATGTAAAAATTTTGCACCCGATGAAGGGTTTGATTCCTTTCACTTTGTATAAATATCAGCACAAAGTCATTAATGATTACAACAATCACCGATTTAATATAATTAGCAAGTTCCGTCAAGGTGGATTAACTACTGTAACTCTTTTATGGGGTCTATGGCGGTGCTTATTTCAGTTAGATCAACAGATTATGTTGCTTTCCAAAGCTGATAAAGAAGCTACAGATATTGGCATGATTATTGACCGTGCCGTGGAACACTTACCGGCATGGTTGGCACCCGATAAAAAGTCTGGAAAATGGAATGACCATTTGAAGATGTTTACTGAAACCGGATCGGCGATTAAATTTCACTCCCCGGTTTCTGCCCGTGGTAAAGCTGTTACATTTTTGATTGTTGATGAAGCGGCCTTTATTCCAGATATGGAAACTCACTGGAAAGCTATGTGGCCGGTACTTTCCACTGGTGGTTCTTGTACGCTCGTTTCTACGGTCAATGGTATTGGTAACTGGTATCACCAAGTTTACGTTGAAGCAAAAGAAAGTCGCAATAGATTCCACATCATTGATTTGGATTATTGGGAACATCCAGATTATAACAATCCTGATTGGGTTGCGGAACAAAAAGATCAGCTTGGTGAAAAAGGTTTCTTGCAGGAAGTTTTGCGTGAGTTCCTTGGTACAGGCGATACTTATTTCTCAGCCAAGGTTATTCGTCAGCTTGTAGAGCAAACGCTCAATAATATTCCGAGTCGTAAATTATTTTCAAAATGGTCCAACAAAACAGGTTTTGTTTCACACATTGAAAAAGATGACAACCGTGGCGCATTATGGATGTGGAAAGAACCCGTTGATGGCCATGAGTATATCATTGGTGCAGACTGCGCCGAAGGCCAAGGAGAAAATAACGACAATAGTGTGTTCCAAGTCATTGATACTGCTACGCTCGAACAGGTCGCTGAATTCTATTCGAATACCGTAGAACCGCACGTCTTCGCTCAAATTTTGAATGAGATTGGCGTTTATTACAACAATGCAATTGTAGCTGTAGAAAATATGGGTCCGGGCGGCGCCGTCCTTAGTAATTTACAATATACATTATTCTATGAAAATTTATACTATGAGGAAACGAAGAGTAAATCGACGAAGCCGGGCATTAAGATAAATCAAACGAATAGACCTATTTTCTTGGAATCTTTGCAAAATAGATTGACCAACGAAACTATTCGAATTAATAGTGTTCGATTTGCCAATGAATTGGGGACATTTGAATACAATCCAGTCACAAAAAAGGCGCAAGCTCAAAAGGGCAAACACGATGATTCCATTATGGCTATGTGTGTAGCCTTGGTGGTTCGTGATTCTGTGCTTCGAGATATGCCCATCGGTGCCGAAATTCCAAAGGAAATTTTGTCGAGCGTAAAAACTCAAGTATATGAAGAGATTAAGCAAGAATTGTTGGAAGGAAGGCCAGAGGACTTGCTTGCCGAAGATGAAGATGTAGACCTTCTTGGCATAGATAAGGAAACAATACTTCCGGGTGTCGTATTTGATGCAAGAAGGAGAGGAGACAAATTGCTCAGAGAATTTGGATGGGCTATAATTCCTCCTATTTTGTTGTTGGAAAACAACTTATGTAAAATTTTAGAATCATTTACTAATTTGGTTGGTAATTTGGAAATACTTAGATAGGAAATCAAAAATTGATAGTGTTAAATTTCAAAATTTGGTTAGAAAATAAGATTTTCCAAGGGATTAAACCATCTGATGTTACTTGGTGGGCCAATTATGCTGCCAACATGATATTCCCTTCTGAAATAACTGCTCGTGATTGGGTTTTTCACAAACGTGAATTTTCAGATCGTCAGGTTAGCGCAACTGTTTTCGGAATTGATGGACCTGAATACAATCGGGCATTTGCCGATGCAATTCCCATTTATCAATCTGGAAAAAGTTTTAAAATTGGAAAAAGAATTCGCAAGGACAACAGATTAAGGTTAAAAAACTTAGAAGTAAAAGTTCCAGATTGGGAATATGTAATTCAAACGGCTCAGGCGTTTAGTTCAGAAGATTTTAAGGTACACAAAATAAAATGGATACCAATTAGATTTACAGTTAGCGATAAAGATGATTATTATTTGGTCAATCAACAAGACAGAATAAGGCGACTTGCCGATAAAATCAAAGATAATGGATGGATTGAAGCAGTAATATATGATTACAAAAATTTAAACATTTTAGAGGGCCAACATCGAGCAAGAGCCATGCGAGTTTTAGGATTTTCTACTGTGCCGGGTGTAGGCATTGAGTATTATAATTAAATAAAGGAATGAAATGTCATTCGCAAATTTTGTAGAAAAGAAAATTGGATATAAGTCTCCAGAATTATTTCTCGATAATTACAAAGAGAAATTATCTGAGCATGTGTTCTCTTTACAAAAAACCGGGGGTTTATCCAGACACTTTCTGAATTTGCCGACAATTGAACGCTTGCTCCATGAAATCAATTATCCAGACAAGGAGAGATTTCTGATCGGGGTAATTTCCGGCAATGTAGTGAAAGTCCGAAAAATCTCTTTGGAACTCAATGATTGGGCCAAACAGCGTACTTCCAAAAGCATTAATGAATTACAAAATTATTTGGCGAGATTGAAATCCTTCTTTTATTTTGACAAAGAACTAGGAATAGATGATGCCAAATCAATAATTGAATCTAAACTGAAAGAGACGGAATTTGAAGCCAAGTCTTTGTTGCAAAACATAGATTCTATAATTAGGCCATCTGATTGGGGACACATGGATATTGTTGTAGAACCAATATTTGAAAATTCCGGCGATTTGGTGGCAAATGAATTTAAAGTTTGCGTAGGTGATAACTATTTTGTTTATACAAAGACTACAACAGGACATGAAATTAAAAATTTGGAAATAAATGAATCACAAGTTATTGAATCTCAAAAGCTGCTCTGGCTGCACGGCAGAATGAGCAACGGACCCCTCAAGGAGTTCAATAGGTTGTATTTTCTTCAACCAAAGAAAAAAAGAGCTATTTTTGAACAAATGAAGAAAGATCTAGCACTAGGACGACCCGTATCTTTTCCCGCCCATATCACTCTTTACAAAAATAGGCCAGAAGCCGATGAAAAAGAAGATTTGTGGAAAATTAAAATGGAAAGAAAATATTTGATCGAAAACTCAAATAATTATGAAGTTTTGGGGGACGATGTTCCATTCCGCTGGCTAGAAATGGTAGGCAATGATGAAAAATAACACAAATGAATCCAAAGAATATCTGGTCAACGCTATAAAGAATTTACCAAACGATTTCGCCCTAAGTGACGTGCGATTTCACCTTAAAACCGCTTTGAGCAAACTTGAATCGGTGGAAGCCAAACGTGCCAATCGAGAAGCACAACAAACAACCGGCAATAATTGGGTCATGGTCAATAACGAATTGATGCATCCAGAGATTGCCAAGAAAGTAATTTCTCAATTGGATGCCATGATAGGTGCCGAAAAGTTGCGACTCGAAGAATACCGAAAAAAGAAAGAACCTAAAGATGGAGACGAAGATATTCAGGCACTTTTTGGTTGAAAGCGGCAAAATAAAGAGAGATTATTCTTCTGTCCAACTTAATGTGCCAGATAGACTTGCTGATGAAATTATTTCTTGGGGATATGACAACATACCTGAGAAATATGTGTTTTCTAATCCAGACAGGCCGTCGTTCGGTCGTGAAGACAACATTCACATAACCGTACTTTACGGGATTTTAGACAGATATAAAACAATTGTTGTTGATTTGTTGAAAAATATCAAACCATTCACAGTGCGGCTTGGCAAAATGTCTTTATTTTCTAACGACGTATTTGATGTTTTGAAAATAGATGTTGATAGTCCCGATCTACATTACATCAATTCCATCTTAACTAAGAACTTAGATGTTGTCCAGACATACCCAAAATATATCCCGCATGTGACAATAGCCTATTTAAACAAAAACAAAGGCGGAACATACAAAGGGCTTGAAGAATTTAATGGTGAAAAATTCCAAATAAATAACCTGATATTCTCTTCTAAAGATGGCACGAAACACGAAATTAAATTAGGAGCAAGCAATGCGTAAAGATTGGAATGGCATAATGAAGGTTTTGGAAATAGAACAAGTCCGCAATGGTAAGGTTCTTTGGTCCAAGAAAAACCTCTACAATACTCTCCATGCAGAAGGCGAAGCGTATTTCTTAAAGGCGCTTTTCAGAAACCCCGGCGACGGAAGCATACCTCCCCAATTTTACTACTTAGGATTGGATGCTAGAATCTCATTAGATATTTCTGATACAATGACTTCTCTTTTGGATGAACCTAATTCAAATGGTTATTTCAGACAAGCCGTAAGTTCTAAGCCAGATCAACCTACCGGATGGTATATTACTGCCAATGAAGGATACAGCAAAGCTCTTGGTTCAATTGTGACCTTTAGTGCTGCCGGTGGTTCTTGGGGGCCAGTATCGACGTTGTTCTTGACAACTCAGAATAATAACGATGGAGTTTTAATATCAAGTGTTTCGCTATCCGAAGAAGCCTACCTAGATAGCGGCGATGCTATCAATGTTAAAATGGCTATGACTTTGAGGGATTGTCCACTTCCATAAATCTCGTTATTAAGCGGCTAATGTTTTAAGCATCATTTCATATGGCACAATTTGAATGTAATGTATTATGTCATAATAAATCGGCTTATGAACCTTGTTGAATTCTCTGTAAAATAGGCATTCTGCCCCGCCGTCATCTGCATCAAGAAGTTTTTTCTCCGAATTTTGGCCATCTATTATTTTTGGCAAATTTAGCTGAAAGCCCGTTTTGGTGGCAATAATCGGCGTATTTTTCCCATCGTTGGTAACAATATATTTACAGAATATCTCTTTCGCTGGCTCGGAGGTATTTCCTTTAAAGAACCAGACCGGCACTGATATTCCCAAAATTTCTATCGGTTCACCATTGGTGACTTTGTATCTCTCTTCTCTGGTTAGAAAAATATTGTGACTAATTGTAAGAGTTAACATGGGATGGAACCTATATAGTTTATATCAAAAGATTGGACCATGAAAATATATTTTGACTAATTGTAAGAGTTAACATGGGATGGAACCTATATAGATTATATATTAAAGGAGTGGTCGTGAAAAGATTTCTACCAGCCCTGTCCTTAATTCTATGTCTGGGTTTTTTGGGAGTTCAAGATAAATCTCCAGACCGCCTATCGCCGCCAATCGAGCGTATTCACTCATTCGATAATATGCCTCTTGTTAAGGGAAGCCGGACTTTACACAAGTCAAGCGAACCTCCTATTGAACAAAGAGGAGAGGCTTATAGAAAGTGGCTGTCGTCCTCTGTCAAGATTTCAGTATCTAACGCTTCAGGCTCAGGCACAATCGTTTATTACAACTCTTCCTCTAACACAGCATATGTAGCAACTTGCGGCCATTTATGGGATGAAGGAATAATGTCGGCTGAAGAAGGCAAGCTTCGTAATTTAACTTGTAAGATTGTCATATGGTATCAAAACGAGAAAAAACTCAAATCTACCAAGGTTTATAACGCCAAAGTAATCTTTTACAGCAATGTTAGTGGTGCCGACTCAGCTTTAGTCACATTCCAGCCTGATTGGGTTCCAACTTATTTTCCAATTGCCCCTAAAAACTACAAATATAAAAACGGCCAACGTGTACACTCTTGCGGTTGTGACGGCGGAAGAGAAGTGGCTCATTATGATGTTGAAATCATTGGTATCCAAAATAACGATTTAATTACCTTCAGAAACAGCCCTCGTCCGGGTCGTTCTGGCGGCGGTTTAATGGACGATCAATATTACATCGCCACATGCTGGGGCACTGAAAGTTATAGCGGCACCGGCAAAGGATATTTTACGCCTTTAAGTGCTATTCACAGAGTATTCTCGAAAAACGGCTACAATTTTTTGCTGAATATTCCTCCGGGTGGTTCCGCCGCTAGAGAATTGCCTATTGTTGACCGTAATGGCTCTCAAGGCACTTACTCAGAGGAATATATTCTTTTACCCGGTCGTTAAACAATGATCGATCATGTCAATGAATAAAAAGGACAAATTTTTCGCCATTCGCATTTTCTACATTGATCCCCCACTCTGCCGTGGGCCTCATCTGGATGCATGTCCTTTATTGTTTTATACGAGCCAACTAGTTCTTGTTCCGCTGTTTCTAAAGACTCTTCCGTAAACTTCGTGGGCACAAGTTCTGGTCCCTCGACATAATATAAAGCCGCCCGTATATACTCGGCCTTCACGTTGAATAATTTTTGTAAAACTCTAGCATAAGATCGCAATTGCAAATCTTTTCGGATCGTGTTAGAGTTCTTGCGGAAAAATCCTTTCTTTGTGGTTTTATAATCCAGAATGAAATATTTTCCGTTCCGAATAATTAGTCGGTCGATCACGCCTTTTACGAGACAGTTATTCGGCGGGTCGAAATCGTGAACGAATTCGTATTCCAATTCGCCATCGTAACCAATACGGTCACTTAACGCCTTGATATTTTTCAAGTGCTGGGGGAATTTGTTTTTGTAGGCATCGGGCAGTGGTGACGAGGGCTTGTTGAATTCCAGCAGAATCTTCCCGCCCAAAACATCGTTGGCAATCAGAGCAATATCTTTTTTGCCTTGTTCCTTGACATAATATTCTGCGACTTTGTGGACTATTTTTCCATAAATGAGGTAGTCCGGGGTAGGTTCAAATGTTACAATCTTCTGATGGTATTTGTAATTGTATTTCGCAGGGCACTCGTCAAAAGTTTGCTTTCTTGAAACTGAAATGTGTTCTATATTCATGATTTCCTCCGGTTCATTTATTCTAAGGTAAATAAGTCGTCATGGCAATCAATTTTGAAAGATTCAAAGAATGGGCTGAGCGGAAATTTGGCGAGGTTGTCGTCAAAAATAAAGAAATCCGTATCAACTCTGTTTTTGAACCTGATGACGATAATTTTCACCTTTGGTGTTCTCCGTCTGGCGGCAAAAAGAAAAGAAAACTCGGTGTATTCCATTGTTTTAAGACCGACAAAAAAGGCAGTTTGGTCAGACTCGTCCAACTTGTAGAAAAGTGCGACCGAGATACAGCTTTATCTATTCTGACCGGCCAAAGTACCATCTCGGACCTCGAACGCCGACTCGAAGAATATTTTGCTGAACAGGACGGAATAAAAGCGGAACCACCAAAACCCGACCTGCAATTGCCAAGTGGTAGTTTACTTATATCCAACTTGCCACTCAATAACTGGTGGAGAAAAAAAGCGGAAGAATATTTGCAGGGACGGCACATCCCCATCGACGGATATTACGTTTGCACGGAAGCTCCGTACAAAGCCAGAATAATTATCCCTTACTACGATCAAACTGGAAAATTGATTTATTGGAATGGGCGACACATCAGCGATAAGGCCAAACTGCGTTATTTGGGTCCACCCAAAGAAGTTGGTGTGGGCAAAGAAGATGTAATTTACATGGCTGGCCCGTGGCCACCAGAAGATTTCTACCTATATCTATGCGAAGGCGAATTTAACGCCAAAAGCCTTTTCTTATCTGAATTAAACGCAGCGGCGTGTGGCGGGAAAAACATAGGTGAAAAACAAGTTACTATATTATCTAGGTACAAGATTGTCTTGTGCTTAGACCGTGATAAGGCCGGTAAAAGTGGCACAAAGAGAATGACAGAAATTTATAATTCTTTATCTCTCAAAATAGCTACTGGTACCAATTTACTTTATGTGCGACCCGCCAACGGGTTCAAGGATTGGAACGAAATGTTCGTTTCTCTCGGCCCCGCAGTTCTGCACAGTTATGTTTTGCGGTCGCAAAAACCAATTACCCATAATTCCCCGTATGGAACGGGAGCGGATATTTTCTTATGAAACTCACTACGATTAAGAAGTTGCAAGACAGGTTTGTTGGCAAGGTCTGCACAATACTTACTTCTCCAATTCCCAAACAAAACTTTTCCGACACGCAGTTCTCGGATTTTTTTACCTGCGTTATTGACTCTCTCGATGAAGATGGGATTTTTGCAACTCACCCAACAACCGGGTGTAAAAACTTTTATAACCTGACCAATGTATTGGGCATTGTTGAAGAGCAAGTCTTCTATGAAGATAACCCAGAACACGCAGCAATAATTGCCAAGGTTCGTGATCTTCCAAAAACACCTAAGCCGAACCCCAATGATTTTGCAAATATTGATTTGATGGCAAAACTAGCCCAAAAGCAGGATAGTTCCAATTAGGGGATAAGAAATTTATCCTATTTGGTGGTATTGAATTTCTTTTTATCACTATATTAAAATGTTGTGGGTGCAGACTCTGGATGCACCACTTATACTCTGTAGTTCTGCGACAAGGAATCAAAAATGAAATATGTCCCTTTTCTTAAATGGTGGCTTTTTTTTACGGTGATATGTGTCGCCGCAATATTTGTTCAATACGCTGGCTTTTATGCCGTACTTTGGAAAAAGGACAGTAGTTATTTAAGCTGGGCAATTCTTGGCATTTTTGTTTTTTTCTCCCTTCTTTGTGGGGGTTACATACTTCGTGTGTGTGCGTCACCACCCAAAGATAAAGCATCTTTTGAAGACTATCTGCGTCAGGAAGAAGTGGGCTGGTTCTTTAGTGAATTCTGTTTGACTCTAGGCATGATTGGAACGATTGTCGGATTCATATTCATGCTTTCAGGGTTTGAAGGCATTGATATGAACAAGCCGCAAACCGTTCAATCACTATTGTCTGATCTTGGCAAGAGCATGTCTACGGCCCTGTACACCACTTTGGTAGGTCTTGTCTGCGGTGTTTTGCTGAAAATACAATACTTCATTTTGAGTTTGGAGCTTCAAAGAATTGGTAAACCAAAGAAGAATACTTTGGTTTCTTCTCCATCCCTCATTTCGGAAAATCCGCAAAAAACAGAGGCTGAGATTTTCAAGGGAACTCTTTTGAGCGAAGAAAAAGAATTGGCGATCCTTGCAGAAGAAGTGGCCCTGAAAGCATTATATTCGGAATCCGAAAATTCACAGGTGAAAAATGAGAACTAGGAGTTATAGCTGTAATACGTCTTTCTTGGACTTGCTTTTTAATACGTTAATTGCTTTTACCGCTCTCTTCGTTTTGGCTTTCGCCCTGATGAACCAAAACAAGAAAACGCCGGACGTAAAAGGTGCGTATATCATCACCGTCACTTGGGGTGAAGAATTTGACGATGATGTTGACACATACGTTTTGGCCCCCGATAACAAATTGGTGTTTTTCCAAAGACGTGAAGACGGCCTAATGCACCTAGACCGAGACGATCTTGGTAAAAGAAATGACATAGTGAATACTCAATTCGGAAGAATTGAATACAAAGAAAATCGAGAAATAGTTACTTTGAGAGGCACATCACGGGGAGAATACGTCGTTAACGTCCATCTGTATAGAAGGAATGACCCGGCAAACTTAAAGCCTATCGAAGTCACAATTCAACTCGACAAAATATCTCCTGCCTATACCCCTATTGTTCAAAATAAAGTAATCCTTGTGAATAACGGGGAAGAAAAGACGGGATTCAGATTTGTGGTTAATGACAAAGGCGAAGTCACATCGACTTCCTTCTATTATAAGCCTTTGGCTAATGCCGCTCAGGGGCAAAACCTCCCTGTCGATCCCGATTTGGGGAACGGTAATCCCGAAAATCCCATAAATTTCGATCCAAATATTCCACCAGAGGATGAGTAACAATGGACTTTAATGCTATCGGTATTCCTATTGCCTTCATTTTGCTCGCAGCAATTGGCTTGTGGCTACTAATCTTTGCAAAAGGTTGGTGGGTTCTTAAAATTATCTTCACGAGCCTTTGTATTTACTTTAGTCTTGCGGTATGGTTGTCGCTTAGTCAACTTAGCGGCTGGCCCAGCAATTCCGAGATGCCTGAAATATTTTTAATCAATGGGATCGCTGTTCAAGAACCCTCGTTGACTGACTCAAGAGACAAAGGAAATATTTACATTTGGACTACAGAGTTGGACAATGATTTCAGGGCCAAGAAAACAGAAGTTTCTTCTTGGTTATCGCCTTTTGTTTCCAAGAAGCGTCCCTCAGAACCCAGAGCTTATCGTTTGCCTTACTCAGAGAAAATGAAAGAACAATTGGCTCAGGTTTCAAAAATGATGAAAGCTGGAAAGCCCGTTGTTGGCCAACGCAATAATTTAAGTGGCGAAGGCGATGGTGAGGATAACGGCAAAGGCAAAGGCAAAGGCAAAGGCAAAGGCAAAGGCAAAGGCAAAGGCAAAGAAGGCAACAGCAATGGCGGCTCAATGAGTCAGGAACAAGATTTTATGTTCTATGAGTTGCCCCCTCCAAAGTTCCCAGACAAATAAGGAAGCAATATGAAGCATATTGGTTTAGATTTGGTTCGTGTCACAGAAGGTGCTGCTATTGCCGCTTCTGCTTGGGTAGGAAGCGGCAATAAGCTCTTAGCCGATAGAGATGCCACTGATTCTATGCGAAGACGCCTAAACAACATGGATTTCAAAGGTGTAATCCGTATTGGCGAAGGCAAAAAGGACCAAAGTTATGGTCTTTTTAAAGGCGAAGAAGTGGGGAATCTTCCTGCCGAATATTTTCACCATCTATCTTCCCCGCCCAAAATTTACGATATTGGTGTTGATCCTATTGACGGCACAACTCCCACGGTAACTTCTGGCCCGGAAGCCACAAGCGTAATTGCTATTTCTGAAAAGGACTCAATGTTTGATACGGAAGAGCATTATATGCTCAAGTTGGCTGTTGGCCCCATTATTCCACCGTGGAAAGCCCGACAATTGAACTTTTCTATGCCTCTTCCAGACATTTGTAATTTTGTAGCAGATGCTCTTAATAAGCCTGTTGACAAATTGATGGTTTGTATTCTCAATCGTTCACGTCACGAATTGTGGATTAAACAAATGCGTGACTTGGGTGTGCGAATGAAATTGATTCAAGACTGTGATATAAGTGGAGCTATTGCGACCTGTCTACCAGATGGCGGCATTGATATGCAATTTGGCGTAGGTGGTGCCCCCGAAGCGGCAATAACAGCAGCAGCCATGAAATGTCTTGGCGGTTTCTTCCTTGCACAACTTTGGAATCAGAATCTATTTGGCCCAGAAATGAATCAGGATCAACTTGTTCAAGGCCCATGTGCTTTTGCAGCAACCGGGATTACAGACGGAAGTTTATTGAAGGGCGTGCGTTGGACTACACGGGGGCCAGTAACAAATAGTGTGTTTATGCGTTCTGAAAGCAGAACTGTTCGATGGCTCACAACGAATCATGGCAACTGATTATTTGGTTGTGACCGACTTGGCAAGATTTCTGGGATAATCTGGATCATAATTCTTTGCCAAAGCAATGTAGTAAGCCAAGAGTTGTATTGGAATAATTTCTGATACAATTCTTTCTATTTCTGTGCTGCCTGCTGGCACTTCTATCCAATGATCGTACAAATAATTGTACTTCTCGGCAATTCCGATGATTTTGGCTCCCCGACTTTTGACTTGCCTCCCACTGATTTCCATGTCTGAATAAGTTTCATCACTTGGATGTAGCAGAATCACATAGGAACTTTCGTCAATGAGAGCTAGTGGGCCATGCTTTAATTCGCCGCCCGCCAAACCTTCTGCATGGATATAAGCAAGTTCTTTTATTTTCAAAGAAGCCTCGGACGCAATTGGGTGGTGTATTCCTCGACCCAGAATGTAAATGTCGCTTACATCTTTGATTTCGTAGGCAATTGCCTTAACCTTGTTTTCTTGCCTGAGAGATTGTTTGACTAAATTTGATATAGCCCCAAAATTTATGTCGCTAAACTGAATGTGGGAAGCAATTCCTGCCAATAAGAGAATTTGTGATGTAAAACTTTTGGTTGCAGCAACGCCAATCTCAGGACCACAATTGATTGGTAACACCAAGTCCGAAATGCCTGCCAAAGTTGAAGCTGTTTTGTTGACAACGGCGATGATTTTGGCCCCGTTATGTTTTGCCATCAAAACCGTTTCTAATACATCGGCACTTTCACCACTTTGCGATATTGCCAATAACACAGACTTTTCATCGAAGTCGTGATTCAAAAATGGGCATTCACTTGAAATGATAGGCTCTACTTTTATCTTATGTTTATTCAGAAGATATTTGCCTATCAAACAAGCATTATAGCTTGTACCACTGCCCGTGAAATATATGTTTTTGGCTGCACAAAGCATTCTGGCAGCATCGAAGGTGTTGCATTCCGGCGTATTGCATTGAATCTTTTTGACCGTATGAATTTGCTCGTGAATTTCTTTGATGGTAAAGTGGGCGTAGTCTTCTTTGTAAGCATCGGCCACTTCCCTTGAGAGTTCTACCGTCTTGTGTTTTACTTCTTTGCCTTCAAAGTTGTAAATTGTCATTCCTCGAACTTTGGGCGGTTCTATTACGGCAAACTCTTTGTTTTCAAGGTAAATGGCTTGATTTGTGTTTTCAATGAATCCCAATACATCACTTGCTACGATGTATCCTAGTGGAGCTAGACCCACAATAATTGGTTCATGGTTTCTTACTGCCACCAGCGTTTCGTCGTCAAATATGGCCAAAAAAGCATAATGTCCCTTTAAGTGCTTTACGACTTCAAGGACTGCTTTCTTTGGGTCTTGTCTTTTGACATATAAATGTGCCAAAAGATTGGCAATTATTTCACTGTCGGTATCGCTATTGTGGGCAAACCCAAATTCAGATTTTAATTCTTCGTGATTTTCTATAATCCCGTTGTGAACGATAGCAATCTTGCCAAGCAAAGTGTCAACATGAGGATGAGCATTGCTTTCACTTATTTCCCCATGAGTTGCCCAGCGAGTATGGCCAATTCCCACATTACCGGGCAGTTTATCAAGATTTTGTTTCCGATTAACATCTTGCACTTTACCCACGCCTCGTGCAAGATTCAGTTGTTTATCAAATGTACAAGCTCCAACACTATCGTAACCACGGTACTCCATTTTTTGAAGTCCACGCACGATAGTAGGAGCTACATCGCTCTGAAAAGAGCAACCAATTATCGAACACATTTACTGCCTTCTCTAAGGAGTTTCTTATAGTATTCTACCTTTTCACGGAGAACATTGCGAGGGGCAACCCAATCGAGCATCTTCGCCCAAGTTTCTATTTCGTCGTCATCTTCTATTCCGTGTCTATATCGCAATCGTGTAAGGTCTGTAATGGCATCTTTGATTTTGTCGTTCATTACCATATCTGTCAGTTTTTCCATTGTTTCATCGTCAATAATTCCTTCTTCTCTTGCTTTGCCAATTTGCTCTAAGGCGTCATGTGGGCTAACATCATTGGCGTCATGTGGGCTAACATCATTGGCGTCATGTGGGCTAACATCATTGGCGTCATGTGGGCTAACATCATTGGCGTCATGTGGGCTAACTTTATCATCGTCTAACATGCTTGTACGATATGGTCCGCCAGGTCTTTTGCCGATGCTTCCCTTGTCGCCATCTTGATCTTTTGGTGTATTTGGCGGCATAGAATCGTCTGGAATTTCTGTTGTCCTACTTGGAGTCACGGGTTCTGTACGAGTCTCGCCCGCATCGTCTGCCACGGGTTCTGTACGAGTCTCGCCCGCACCGTCTGCCAGCTTATCTCTTTCTATTTCTACTCTAGATTTGCGGCTACGGGACAATTTTGTAACATATTCTTGTCGTAATTTTTTAGCTCTTTCGATTCTTTGTTCAAAATCTTGACGGTCTTTTATTGGATCACTATCAAGTTCGATTCTTTCTTCCCGTCTAAGTTCATTCCAAACATGGTGACGATCCCTATTGTAAAGAAGTTTAGTACGAGGATCACCAAGCCTCAATATCCACGGGAGGAATAAGCCTTTAAGTCCTTTTTTGGCAATTCTTCTTTCGTGCCCACCACCGTAGTTATTCCAAGCCGCTTTTTCACTTGGGCTTAAATTATCCCATGCACGATCACCAGTATTAGGTTTTTTATCCCAATATGATGAATAACTTGGTCCTGCTTCGCCATCTTCTTCCGGTGGGACTGTGCCGCTTTCTGGGGGCGATTCATCGTCAATTACGGCTGTACGATTCAGGTCACCCACTATACGATCAAGGGTGTCCGGGTCTGTAGCACTAGTAATGTACTTTTTGTAGGCTTCATATTTGTCGCTTGGCAATCCTCTTTCTTTGGCTTTATCGAGGTCTTCCATTGCTGTCGCACGCTTGGCATCTATTCCACCATCTTCGGTGGGTTCTCGCTTCTCAGATTCAAACTTTGCTATCTTGGTTTCTGCTTGTTCCAAATCGTCATTGTCAATTAACTCTTTGATTTTGTTGTATTCTTCGTCTTCAATGAAGGGGGCTAAAGCGCCTAATCTGTCTCTTAGTTGTTGTTTAGAATCAGCAACCTCATCTCCTGTGCTTTTTCTCTTTTGAATTTCTTTAATTCTCTTGAGGGCTAATTCAGGATTGGTTTTTGCAAAACCAAGAATTTGCTGATATTCTTCTTCATCAATAATGCCACTCACTTTCATTTGCTTGGCCATTTCCTCGGCTCCCTTGCGGGCACCCTCTGGGTCTTTTCCATCCCAAACTGGTTCATCAGCAGGCTTTCGTTTTGGCTTTGGCGCTGGGGCCGGTGGCGTTGCCGCTGGTGTTGCAGGAGCAGAACCGCCAGCACCATAAATATGATCTTTTACAGTTTTGACGAGCATTGTTTTAAGTTGCTCGCCCCACTGATTGATGAGCCGAATTATTGCGAGATTTTCGGTGCCCGGAATTGTGTCTTCAAGCAGAGTATCAAGCTGAGTTTCTAGCAGTCTGCAATGTTCACGAAAAAGACGATATTCCTCTATAGGAATAGTGCGCAGCATGACGTGTTCTGGGTGGACTTGTCCCAGATCGTCACCAAGTTTGTTGTTCCAGAAATAGGGATTATCTTGATTATACCTTCCCCACCACAAATTGGACATGGTGTTCTTAAATCTGTCCCATAGCCCACGTCTAGCCTGTGGGCGTGTCATGGGGTTAATGAGAGAAGATTTCAACTGCCCAATCATCTTATCCACTTCTTGTGGAATTCGGTCCAAAAGGGCTTGAATTTTCTGGTCCAAAGCAGTGTCTTTAATTATTTGCATGGCATTCTCCTTGCCATATATAGTCACGGCAAAATCAATGTTGTTCGCTTATATACTCGCCAATTTTCTTTAGAGACATAAGGCAGGAGTCAAATCGGTGGAAGTCACTGGAAAGGTATTCCAGAGCCAACTCATCAAAGCGGGCAGAATCATCGCCTTCTACCTCAAAATAGATGGCTTTACCCTTTTTGCCTAAAACCTTATATTTGTGCATTAAGATAAATGCTGCGGCCCCTAAGTCCGTGACAAATCTATGGGATTTTGAAGCAAATGGGTATTCCCCAATCTTCTTTAGGGACATAATACATGCGTCAAAGCGATGGAACTCACTAGACAGATAATCCAAAGTAAGTTGGTCAAACTTCTCGGCTGTTTGTTCATCGGCTGTAAGCAGAAAGAAGATTTCTTTCCCTTGACGACCAATCACTTTATATTCGTGCATTAAAATATAAGCGGCTGCGCCCAAGTCGCTTACACTCTTCTTATTATTTTTCATTTTTGCCTTTCAAATTCATGGGGATATAACAATTGCCATTCCCCGTTCTCGCTTTCATACTGTTATCTTAGTCAATTTAATGCTATTTCGCAGCTTCTGCGGCAATTAAGCAACCACGAGCTACGCTATAAAGTGGATCGTTTGGTTTTACGACTTCTCCCACTTTAATTGATAAGTTTGCTTGCACCAGTGTATCTTTAAACAATGTTGCAAAACCATAGGGAGAAGATGTTCCTCCCGCTATCACTATGTCAACAGGGGCTTCGGTATGAACAGCTTTGTTCGCATCGGCCAAACCCTTCTTGATACCAGCGATAGTATGTTCAATCATTAGTCGATATTGAGTTTGTATTGCACGTTCTACCAAGTTGGTTGGTGGTTTAGATAAGTCAATCTTAGTTTTTTCTTTGTTGATGAAAGTTGGTGTCTCACCAGTTGCTTTCGCAGCCTGCTTGTCAATCCAGTCGCCGCTATTCACAATGGCGAAGGTGAATACTGGCGTTCCATACATTGCATAGCAGATGTTTACCATACCGGCACCAAAGCTGATACCAATACCTGTGTATGCCTTTTTGCCTAACTCGGCATAAACCAGAGCCAATGCCTCGTTGATTGGATTGGCATTTACTTTAAAGCCCTTGTCGGACTTGTAAGCCTTGAAGATGGCTTCTAACACCTTTTGGTGGTAGTCGGCATCCGTATCTTCGTTAATGGCATTGGCCGGTATACAGTAATAGAGTGTTTCGTTGTCTTGTTTTACATCATCTAATAGGCTGTGAACCATAATGCTCAGGATTTGGAAAGCGTCTTTTTCCTTGGGATTAACGCATCCATGAGCCATAGGTCGCTTGAGTTCCAGTTGGCTCATTGTATAAGCCATATTGACAGCAGCTTCGCCAAGGGCATAAGCGACGTTTTCACGCTCAATAAGCGGAACACCAGCATTTTTCATCATATTAAAAACAAAGCGATTTTCAAGAGGAAGCTCTAAAAAGGCATTTACTTCTCGCTTGTTCGCAAAATTGCCTTTGTCGTCTCTGCTGCAACAGACAAGGTTATATGTACCTGCGTCAAAACCTAATGCCATAATTACTCCTTTTTTCCAAATTGAATTTTCGGCGAAGCCTCAAAATCCGGCACTTCCCAATTGAAGCCACTTGATTTGGACTTTTCTTTCTCTTGTTTAACTGATTGCGCAGAAACAACCGTACTATCACCGTTCAGGTTGATATTAAGCTCCAATACAATGGAAACTTGGCATTCGCCGTTCTTAGTGATAACCTTTACTTCGTTAGGTTTTATGAGTTGTGGCAATTTTTTCTCCCAATTCACAATAATGTTGCTGCTACACCTATAGTTATACTCTATAATAGAATTTTGGCTTATTTTTCCAACGGCCACTTCTTTCCCGCAATCCCAAATCATAGTGTTGAAATTTTCTGAAATCGCACTAAAACCATGCGGTGCATGTATATGTCGCCAAGTCCGCCATTATCGTGCCAAATCAGGACTCGGTTTCTTTTTGCGTGAAACTCCTTAATGCTCAAAGGTTTCGGTTTATAGACTTTTTTGTTTAAAGAAGGCATACCCTATAAAAGAAAAGAGCCATCGTATTTCTACGATGGCTCCAGATTATTCACCGTTTAAACTTGCTTAGCTGTTGCAAGCACTCTTGACAGAGACAAGAACTTGAACAGTTGTTGCTCCATCGGTTTCTTCAAAATTTAACTTTGAAATCAATAGGTCGCCAGAGTTGAATACTTGTGTTTCGCCACTACCAATTGTAATTACAGCATCTCCTACGTCATTGATGCGGCAATCAACGTCGTTAGCTCCCTTGTTGGTAATCTGTACGAATGTAGCGTAACCACCATTGTCGCCAAGAATATCGGCCTCGTTATTATCAAATTCACTACCTGAAGCTACAACTATGTTATAGACCCGTGGGAAGGTGTTCTCTTCCGACACGTCACTGTAAACCGAACCGTCGTCGGTTACAACTTCAATGAAGGCTTCGCTGAGTGGAACTTGTGGATAGGCAAAACGCTTCCAGTAGTTGCAATCCGTGAAAGTGTCGCCGTCAAATAACTTTCTGTATTTCTTGCCTGGACCAGCTACATAAATTGTACGCTGAATGGATGTTGTGAATTGGCTTCCTTGAGCGCCTTCAACACCTGCGTCAAAACGCTTGTCAAGCAAGCCTTGGGCTGTGTTGTTTAATTTTACTTTAAATACACTCATTGCTATTGTTCCTTTGAATTTATTGACCTTATCTCTGCCTTTATATATTGTGTTGCTATTATATTTTGAAAACATCTAGGTTGTAATAAAGGCTTTTGTATAAATTTCCACCAATTCCTTGCGTTGGTGCGAGGGCTGTAAATTCGTTTTCGACACCAATTACCCATGCTGCGGACTCTAAACCGCCGTTGATTGCTGGTTACATGTTTTTTGAAATAACGTATTTTTCAACCTTTTCTATTTGTTCTCTACTTAACGATCTGGTGGGTGAGGCACCGAAAGGGTAGATAGAGCAAAGGTTGCCGCCTTTGTTTTGTTTTGTTTTCAAGAGCAATTTTGGGATATGTGATTCTTTGAGTAATTCTTCGACGGGATGATTTTGCATGTCGCAAAAAAGTTCTCTGGTGTAGCCATATCTTTCTTTGACATATTCATTTGCTTTGAGTGTTTTCGGTGAGTCTTCGAGTAAATAATAAGCGTCGTCTTTGCAAACTAAATATATTTCTATGCCGGGATAAATTTTCTCAATGCTCGGTCTTATAAGTTTGAGTTGCACCAAGTATTCATTGCAATTACCGACATACATAATACAGTAGCGATTCTTGACTTTTGCGTAAGCTGTTAAAGGAACACTCATGGAAAATGATTCTGACAAAATTAAATTGGCTAAAGAAGCAGGCCAGATTTTTTCCGATCAATTCGGCACCGACGATATTTATAAGAGTATTTTATTCGAGGTTTTCCTAGAAGAACTCAAACTCACAAAGGAACAAAATGCCACAGAAAGAAACCAAGGTTTGGATTTATCTGACGAAACGGGACAAGAGCGGAGTTAGATTTTTATCGCAATTCAGAGGCAAAGAGAAAGTACCCCCCACACGACTTAAAGACTTTGCAACCCTGAATTTGCCTTTCGCAAATAATCAAAAATTGACTGAAATTGTCTACGAATTGAGATTGGATTGGGAACCGTGGATAGAATCTGCGGATTCCTTTGATAATATCAAGGATAAAATAAAGAAGAGAGGATATTCCAACCTTCCGATTTCTTTTATCCCAGAGGTTGGTAGCAACAATATCACTCTAACGCCAGAAGTTTATACTTCAAATCTCAACAAAACAAAAATCATGACGAGGCGGCAGGTTTAGTCTGGTCTTTTCACGAACATTCGGTGGATTAAAAACTCGCCAGTTTCAACGCCTATTTTGAAATAGTGGCCGTCTACTTCCTTGATAACACCACCGTTTTCTTGGAATTCTTTGGCTACTTCTTTAATCTCTTCTTCGTTTTCCGCTTCTATGCGGTTCATGAGTTTCTTGATAGAAACTTTGGATTCAACATACATGCCGACTAGATTTTTGCGGTATGGAAATTCTTCTTGTTGATCTTCCATCCACTTTTTGAAATCAGCTAAATTGAATTGTCCAAAGTTATCTTCATGATTTCTTTTACTCATATTCAACCCCCTTAGTTGAAAAAGGACTGTATCTCGTCCTCATTTATATATGCTGTATTTTCATATAACGGACCACTAGAATGATCTTTTACGTCTGTTTCGCTGTATTTCATAGATTTGAGCCAATATGCTGTCGCATCAATTAACCCATGAGCAATGTCTTGTTGTGGATACTGCCAGAGGCCGTTATGTAATTTTTCTGCTCCGGGTCGTTCCTGATCGAAACTGTCATCGCAGCAAAATAAAAGAACTTTTTCTGTCCCAAAATGATAACACAGTTGAAGTGCTGCACAAACAGGGTTGCGATAATCGTCTATTTGATACTTTATTTTCTCATATATTCTTCCAGTATAACCATCTTCATTCACTGGACAATATTTATAGATGTTGCCTTTTTCTTTGTAGTTAAATAAGAACTCATAGTTGGTTCTGGTGGATGCTATGCACTTGGGTAATCCCCTGTTTTTGCGAGGCATAAATTTCATGCACTCATCATAAGGATTGTTCGTCAAGTAGTATGTCATGTTTTTCTCAGGCGCTTTCCACATTTTCAAGGATTGATTAACTCCGATAATGGCCACATCATTTGGAAGCATCTTCACCAACTTCAAGTGTTTTTCTGCAAAATTGTATCCGTCAGAAATAATCACTACTTTATCATGATAAAAATTCTCGGTGTCTACCCAAGTATACCTTCCCAATGAATTTTGTATTTCATTTTTAAGAAATACAAAATAATCGTTTTTGTTGTAGGTTTTGTTTATGTCGATATAAGGCACCCCATTTTTGGTAAAGTTCCTTACCCACATATTTTCTTTTGTCAACAAGAACTCATTCCCGTTGTTGTGCTTTTTAATTCTCATATTTTCTCGCTATTGAGGGTTGCATGGTACGATAGCCACACATTGCAGCTTCTCGCCCTCTCCTGTTAAACGATTAACATCTAATTGAATTTTTACTTCAATAGGAGCGCCCTTGTAGACCAATTCCACTTCCGGTTTATCTGGCATAACAAGTTTAATTTCTGATGGAATTTCTCCAACCAAACTGATATTTTTGGGAATTCCCACAACCTGAATCTTGTCAGGTATTTCTGATGCATCCAATCTGATGGATTTGGGAAAATCTGGTGCCACTTCCAACATAATAGATCGAGGAATACTCGACGCATCAATTGGAATCGACTTTGGCAAATTCTCGGCAATCAATTTGATTTCCGTTGGGACATTCTCGTTGATTACCTTGATTTGTTTTGGTATTGATACCGCATCAATGCTAATTGACTTTGGCAAATTTACTGGTTCTATTCTCACAAGAGTCGGAATATCATGAATTACACGAATATCTGGCATATCAGGTGCCAATACTTTGATAATGGAAGGTATCCCTATATCACCCATGCTAACTTCAATGTTTTGATCGTCGTTGTGATCTGCTGCTCTAAATCTTGAAGCAAATGATCCACTACTACCCGGACACTGTATGCTAACCGTACAGCTACATGAAGGTGGCTCGCCCCAATTGACTGTTACTTCTGGTGGATCGCTAAAGTCAATTGTTGGAAAAGTCGGTGCTGGACCGAACTCAATCGTCGTTGAAAAAGTCGGTGCTGGACCAAAATTAATCGTCGTTGAAAAAGTCGGTGCTGGACCAAAATTAATCGTCGTTGGAATCGTTGGTGCTGGACCAAAATTAATCGTCGTTGGAAAAGTCGGTGCTGGACCAAAATTAATCGTCGTTGGAAAAGTCGGTGCTGGACCGAACGTAATCGTCGTTGGAATCTCTGGTGCGTCACCGAACTCAATCGTCTCTGGGATCGTTGGTGCTGGACCGAACGTAATCGTCGTTGGAATCTCTGGTGCGTCACCGAACTCAATCGTCTCTGGGAAAGTCGGTGCTGGACCAAAATTAATCGTCGTTGGAATCTCTGGTGCTTCACCGAACTCAATCGTCTCTGGGAAAGTCGGTGCTGGACCAAAATTAATCGTCGGAAAAGTTGGTGCTGGACCAAAATTAATCGTCGTTGGAATCTCTGGTGCGTCACCGAACTCAATCGTCTCTGGAAAAGTCGGTGCTGGTCCGAACGTAATTGTCGGGAAAGTCGGTGCTGGACCAAAATTAATCGTCGTTGGGAAAGTTGGTGCTGGACCAAAATTAATCGTCGTTGGGAAAGTTGGTGCTGGTCCGAACGTAATTGTCGGGAAAGTCGGTGCTGGACCAAAATTAATCGTCGTTGGAATCGTTGGTGCTGGTCCGAACGTAATTGTCGGAATCGTCGGTGCTGGACCAAAATTAATCGTCGTTGGAATCGTTGGTGCTGGTCCGAACGTAATTGTCGGAATCGTCGGTGCTGGACCAAAGTTAATCTTTGGAATCTCTGGTGCTGGACCAAAATTAATCGTTGTGCATAAATTCGGTGCTGGTCCGAACGTAATGGCCGTTGGAAAAGTCGGTGCTGGTCCGAACGTAATGGCCGTTGAAAAAGTCGGTGCTGGACCGAACGTAATGGCCGTTGGAAAAGTCGGTGCTGGTCCGAACGTAATGGCCGTTGAAAAAGTCGGTGCTGGTCCGAACGTAATGGCCGTTGGAAAAGTTGGTGCTGGACCGAACGTAATATCCGTTGGGATCGTTGG
>Ga0194131_10003561_pt1 | contig 24420 bp, 18 predicted proteins | sample TA2KigO120mmetaG_FD_148631 | JGI IMG/M metagenome (GOLD analysis project Ga0194131, IMG submission 148631) | Freshwater microbial communities from Lake Tanganyika, Tanzania - TA2015053 Kigoma Offshore 120m | ecosystem: Environmental > Aquatic > Freshwater > Lake | place: Tanzania: Lake... | reverse complement strand
CAGGGCGCCCGGCTCCCAGCGCAGCACGCCCGGCGCGTTTTCCGCCGCCGCCGGCAGCCACGGCGGGCGCCCGCGGAAGACCGGCCGTCCGCCCGCCGTGCCGTCTTGGCGCAGGGCCGAAGCGCGCACCAGCGTCGCCGGAAACAGCGCTGCCGACAGCGCCTCGATCGCGCCGCGCGTGGATCCGGTGAACAGCACGGCCTGGTCGCCCGGCACGTTGGCGAGCAGCCATCCGACCAGCCGGCGCGTGTCGGCGTCGTTGTGGCGGAAGTGCCATAGCGCTCCCCGCGCGTCGTGCTCGGCGATGGTGCGCAGGCGCTTGTGCACGGCGCCGCCGGGGAAGCGCACGCCGACGAAGCCGAGGTGCAGCACGAGCGCCGCGGCGATCCACGGCGACGGCGTGCCGAGCGCCGCGAGCGCGCGTCGGATGCGGCCCTGCGGTGCGGTTGCGGCGTCGGGCGGCATGGCGGACGGGCGAGTATCCGGCGGCGTCGCTGGCGGCGCAACGCGCGCGCCGTGCGCTCAGACGAACGCCGGGTCCAGCAGGAACGACAGATCGCACGGCGGCCGGTGCTCGCTTGGCGCCTGCGCGCGGCGGAACAGCCGCGCGTCGGTCGTGCCGAGCAGCGTCGCCGTCGGGCCCTCGACGCGCAGCATGCAGCCTTCGCGCAGGCCGAGCACCGGCGTGGCGTGCTCTTCGTGGAACTGGCGCAATCGCTCCTCGCGCGTCTCGCCCATGTGCTTGCTGGCCGGGTCGGGGTCGAGGTAGTGCGGGTTGATCTGGAACGGCACGAGGTCGAGCGCGTGGAACGACGGCGGCATGACGATCGGCATGTCGTTGGTCGTGCGGATCGAGACGGTCGCAACGTTGGTGCCAGCGCTGCTGCCGATGTACGGCATGCCCTGCAGCGCGCGGCGGCGGATCGCGCCGAGCAGGCCGGTGTCGTAGAGCGCCTTCAGCAACCGGAAGGTGTTGCCGCCGCCGACGAACACCGCCTGCGCGTCGTCGACCGCGGCCGCCGGGTCGGCGGCTTCGTGCGCCGACGTCACCTCGCAGCCGAGCGCCGCGAACGCCGCCTTCGCCTTGCTGGCGTAGCCGGCGTGGTCGTGCAGCGCGTACGGCACGAACAGCACCTTGCGCTGTTCGCCGAGGAAGTCGCGGATCGGCGCGGCGCAGTGCTGCAGGTAGCCGCCGCCGTGCATCGTCGAGTTGCTGATCAGCAGCGCGCGCACCGTGCTGCGGTCGCGCTGGCCGGCGGCGACGGCCTGGGCGGCGCGCGCGACGGCCGCGACGTCACTACCGGCCGCCAGCAGCGCCTTGGCGCCGGGGCCGTTGGCGGTGGCAACGCCGGCGAGCAGGTGCTCGCTGCCGATCGTCAGGGCACAACCGACGCGGGTCACCGCCAGGCGGCCGCCGGCCGCCACGAGCGCGCCTTCGAGCGCCTTCTTGCCCGTCGGCGTGAACGGCAGCTGCTGCATCGTCGGTTCGGTCGCGTTGGGCGGCGCTTTGGCGAGCACGGCGGCGCGGACCTTGCCCGCGTCGACGCCGAGCGCGTGCAGCGCCTCGGCGGCGCCGCCGGCGGGCAACCGCAGCAGGCCGAGCAGCAGGTGCTCGCAGCCGATGTGGTCGTGGCGCAGCGACAGCGCCTCGTGGCGCGCGAGCGACATCGCCTTCTTGGCGTCGTCGGTGAAGCCTTCGAACATGGCGCCGAGCCTACGGCGCGCCCGGCCGCTACGGCAGCATCGGCTTGAGCTTGGCGGCCAGCTCGGCCTTGCCGGCCTTCTCCAGCGTCTGTGCCACGCGGCTGGCGACGCCGCGCGGCTTGCGTTGCAGGCCGTCCTGGTCGTCGAAGCTCTCGGGGCGCAGGCTCCAGGCCTGCAGCAGGTCGGCGGCGGCTTCTTCCGCGCGGCCGCCTTCGGCCAGCAGGTCGGCGCGGCCGGCGAGCGCCAGCACGGCGAAGCCGTTGGCGGAGTCGGCGAAGTCGGCGTTGCCGGCGGCGCTGCGGCCGAAGCGCTCGACCGCCTCGCCGTAGGCCGACAGCGCCTGCGGCGCGCGCTTCTCGCGCGTCTCGACTTCGCCGGCGACCAACGCTGCGTAGCCGGCGAACCACTCGGCTTCGGGCTTGTTGGTCGCCGCGTCGACGAAGCTGGCGTAGGCCTTGCGCATGCTGGGTACGCCGAGGTCGACGAGCAGGCGGTTGCGCCAGCGTTCGTGCGCCTTCGCCGAGCCGGGGAAGCGCGCGACGGCGTCGGCGAGGCGCGCGCGGGCCTGCGCCCGCAGGCCGCCGTACTCGAGCAGGCCGGCGCCGGCGAGCAGCGCGCCCTCGCGCACGGCCTTACGCTCGCTCATCAGGTCGAGCATCGCGACGACGCGGTCAATCTCGGCGCGCCACGCGCGCGCCGCGTTGTTGCCGGTCTCGCCAAAGACCCTGCTGGCGGTGCCGGCGACGGCGACGTCGAGGAAGCGCGCGGCGAGCGGCGCCGACGGCTGGCGCGCGCTCTGCACCGCCGACTGCGCGAGCGCGAGCGCCGTGCCGCAGGCCTGCGTCTCGCCCGTCATGTACGCCGCGTAGGCGACGACGCCTTGCGCCTCGGCCTGCAGGTCCTTGGCCTTGACCTTGCGCGCGCTGGCGATCGCGTCGGCGAACCAGAACTCGGGGCCCTTCTCGCCATCGCGCGCGAGCACGTCGGCGAGCGCGACCTGCGCGACCGCCAGCGCCAGCCGCGTCTCGTCGTCGTCCGGCCTCTGCTTCAGCGCCGCCTCGCAGCGGTCGAGTTCCTTCTCCACGGCGGCGCGGTCGCCGTCGTCGTAGCCGGGCGCCGCCCAGGCGTTGGACCAAGGCGCGGCGATGCGCGATGGCACGGCCGGAGCGACCAGGTGGGCGGCGAGGCGCTTGGCGGCGTCGTCGGTCTTGGCCAGCTCGACGACGCGCGCGACCAGAGCGTCGTGCACGGGGCCGGAGGGCTGGCGCGCCAGCGCGTCCTCCAGGTCGATCAGCGCGTCCTTGCCGCCGCGCTTGGCGAGCGCCAGCGCCGCCTTGGCGGCGACGTCGGCGTTCTCGTCGCGCAGGCCGGCGCGCAGCAGGTCGATCGGCTCGTTGGCGGCGTCGGCGGCGGCTGCCATCAGCTTCTGGCGCGCGACCGCGTCGCCGCGCTGCCACATCGTCTCCAGCGTGCGGCGCGCGAGCGCGTCGCGGCGGCCGAACAGCACGGCGAGGTCCGTGCTCGGGCCGGGCTGCTTGCTGGCGTCGCCGCCGCCCTTGGCGATCGCGTCGATCGCCGTCTGCATGCTCTGGTCGAGGAATCGGTCGAAGGCGATCGCGCCGTCCTTGCCGACGCCGACGTGGCGCGGCGCGTTGCGCGTGCCGTTGAAGTAGCGGCGGAACAGCTCGGGCTCGATCTGGATGTGCTCGCTGCAGGTGCAGCCGCCGAAGCGCGGACACTCGACGCGGTTGCCGTCGGCGTCGTAGTCCTTGTCGGTGTGGCGGTCGGGCGAGGCGATGACGCAGATCCAGCCCTTCGTCGAGGCGATGAACGCCGGGTCCTTGTAGGTCGACTTCGCGAAGCGCTCGTTGAACACCTCGCCGTCCATGTTGACGACGACGAGCAGCGGCAGGCCGGTCGCCTGCTGCACGGCGAGCGCGTCGGCGAGCGAGCGCTGCCACTCGATGCGCGTCGGCGACGATGCCGCCGGCGCGGGCGCGCTGCCCGGATCCTGGGCGCGCGGGGACAGCAGGGCGAACGACAGCAGCACGGCGAGCATCGGCATCGTTTCGGATGGTACGGCTTCGTGGCGCAACCCGCGACCGCGCCGCTTTCGGCGTGCGAGGCGACGACGATGCACATGCGACTCGCCTCGGTCGTTGCGGCTGGATGCGTATGCGCGCCCCTACCGTCTCTGGTCACTACGGCTGCGGGTCAGCAAGGGCGTTGCGTTGCGGAACGGGACAGGAACCCCCTCGTGCCGACGGGCCAGCCAATGCGGGGCCGGCTAGACCTGGAGCGGCCGTTGTCACGGCAACGGAAACCGCTCGCACAGCTCGCGCACGACCAGCCTCGACTTCGCCGGGTCCTCCCCGCGCACCAGCCCGACGATCACCGCCGCGATGCGCGCGATCTCGGCCTTGCCGAACCCGCGCGTGGTGACCGCCGCCGTGCCCAGGCGCAGGCCCGAGGTGACCATCGGCGGCCGCGGATCGCCGGGGACCGCGTTCTTGTTGACCGAAAGTCCAGCCGCGAGCGCGCGCGCCTCGGCGTCGGCGCCGGTGACGTCGGTCTTGCGCAGGTCGACCATGACGATGTGGTTGTCGGTGCCGCCGGTGACGATGTCCAAGCCGGCGTCGAGCAGGCACGCCGCCAGGTGCGCGGCGTTCTCCTTGACGCGCAGTTGGTACTGCCGGAACGCCGGCTGCAGGGCTTCGCCGAACGCGACTGCCTTGGCGGCGATCTGCTGCACCAGCGGGCCGCCCTGAGCGCCGGGGAACACGGCGCTGTTGATCTGCTTGGCGATGTCCTTCCTGGCCAGGATCATGCCGCCGCGTGGGCCGCGCAGCGTCTTGTGCGTGGTCATCGTGACGACGTCGGCGTGGCCGATCGGGCTCGGCACGACACCAGCGGCGACGAGGCCGGACGGGTGCGCGATGTCCGCCAGCAGCAGCGCGCCGACTTCCTTCGCGATCGCCGCGAACGCCGCGTAGTCGAGGTTGCGCGCGTAGCTGCTGCCGCCGGCGATCAGCACCTTGGGCTGGTGCTCCTTGCAGACGGCCCGGACTTCGTCGAGGTCGATCAGGCCTTTGTCGTCGACGCCGTATTGCTTGGGGTGGAAGACGACGCCGGTGTGGCTCTTGTCGTGGCCATGGCTGAGGTGGCCGCCGGCCTTCAGCGCCATGCCGACGATGCGGCCGTTCGCCCCAGCAAGCGCGAGCAGCGCCGCGAGGTTCGCCGTGGTGCCCGAGTGCGGCTGCACGTTGGCCTCCTCGGCGCCGGCGAACAGCTGCAGCGCGCGCCTGCGGGCGAGGTTCTCGACGGCGTCAGCGACCTCGCAGCCGCCGTAGTAGCGTTTGCCGGGGTAGCCCTCGGCGTACTTGTCGGTGATGCGGCTCACGCTCGCTTCGCGCACCGCCGGCGAGCAGTGGTTCTCGGACGCGATGAGCGTCAGCGTGGCGCTCTGGCGCTCGTCTTCGCGCTGCAACAGGGCGGCAACTTCGGCGTCGTGACGGTGGAGTAGGCTCATCGGCAGGTCGGCGGTGGTCACGGGGCGGCACGGTACGCGGCGGGCGTGCGGCCGACCAGGGGGCGTTTGCGGCGGGACAAGTGTCGGCGCACGCGCGAAAAAAGTCGCTGCCACCCCCTCTCACTCGGCGCGAGGTTGGTGTTGAATCCCGCGCTCGCGCCCACGGCGCGCAGGCGGTCCACGCGGTGTGGCCGCCGCGCGTCGCCGCGACCTGGAGTCTCCCGCCTTGAGCAGTCAGCCTAAGGATCTCCGCGCCTGGACGATCCGCGATAGTGTCGAGCTCTACCAACTCGCGGCTTGGGGTGGCGATTCGTACGCCATCGCCGACAACGGCGACCTCGTCGCGCAGCCGCGCGGCAAGAGCGGGCCGAAGTTCTCGTTGCCCGACCTCGTCGAAGACCTGCGCAACCGCGGCATCGAGCTGCCGGTGCTGCTGCGCATCTCCGACATCCTGCAGATGCGCGTGCAGGCGCTCGGCGGCGCGTTCAAGAAGGCGATCGAGGACTGCGGCTACAAGTCGCGCTATCGCCCGGTGTTCCCGATCAAGGTGAACCAGCAGCGCGATGTCGTCGAGGAGTTGGTCGAGTTCGGCAAGGACTACTCGCTCGGCCTCGAGGCCGGCAGCAAGCCCGAGCTGCTCGTCGTGCTCGCGCACATGACCAACAGCGACGGCTTGGTCATCTGCAACGGCTACAAAGACGTCAGCTTCATCGAGACGGCGATGCTGGCCCAGAAGATGGGCCTCTACACGATCATCGTCGTCGACCGCTTCGAAGAGCTGGAGACGGTGCTCGAGGTCAGCAAGCGCTTCGACCTGCGGCCGCACATCGGCGTGCGCGCCAAGCTGGCCAGCAAGGGCGCCGGCAAGTGGCAGGAGTCGGGCGGCGAGAAGTCCAAGTTCGGTCTGACCGCCGGCGAGATCGTGCAGGTCGTCGAGCGGCTCAAGGAAGTCAACATGCTCGACTGCCTCGAGCTGCTGCACTTCCACATCGGCAGCCAGATCACGGCGATCCGCGCCATCAAGGACGCGCTCAAGGAGGCCACGCGCTTCTACACCGAACTGCACGACCTCGGCGCGGGCCTCAAGTTCCTCGACGTCGGCGGCGGCCTCGCGGTCGACTACGACGGCTCGCAGACCAACTTCCACAGCTCGGCCAACTACTCGCTGCAGGAGTACGCCAACGACGTCGTCTTCGCCGTGCAGCAGGCGTGCGACGAGAAGGGCATCGCGCACCCCGACCTGATCAGCGAGTCGGGCCGCGCCCTCACGGCGCACCACGCGATCCTCGTCTACGACGTGCTGGGCGTCAGCAAGCAGAACGTCGACGTGCCGGCCGGCGCCGAGAAGCACGAGGACAGCACCATCGCCAACATGGTGCAGATCCTGAAGGAGGTCAGCCTCAAGAACTTCCAGGAGAGCTACCACGACGCGCTGCAGCTGAAGGAGGAGGCGATCAGCCTCTTCAACCTCGGCTACCTCGACCTCAAGGGCCGCGCGATCGCCGAGAACCTGTTCTGGTGCATCTGCGACAAGATTCGGCTGATCGTCAACACGCTCGACTACGTGCCCGACGAGCTGCAGGGCCTCGAGCGCGCGCTCGCCGACACGTACTACTGCAACTTCTCGGTGTTCCAGAGCGCGCCCGACCACTGGGCGGTCAAGCAACTGTTCCCGACGATGCCGATCCATCGGCTCAACGAGCGGCCGACGCGCCGCGCGGTGCTGGCGGACCTGACGTGCGACAGCGACGGCAAGGTCGACAAGTTCATCGACCTGCGCGACGTCAAGAACGTGCTCGAGGTGCACCCGGTCAAGCCGGGCGATCCGTACTACATCGCGATGTTCCTCGTCGGCGCGTACCAGGAGATCCTGGGCGACCTGCACAACCTGTTCGGCGACACCAACGCGATCCACATCTCGATGGACGAGCAGCACGGCTACCGCATCGAGCGCGTGATCGAGGGCGACTCGATCACCGAGGTGCTGAGCTACGTGCAGTACGACAAGCAGGAGCTGATCCGCCGCATGCGCCACCGCCTGGAGCAGGCCGTGCGCGCCGGCAAGGTCAACCTCAAGGAGTCGGCGTTGCTGATGCGCCGCTACGAGGAAGGCCTCGCGGCGTATACATATCTTGCCGATGACGACGCCGTGCTCGGCAACGGCGACACCTACGGCGCCGCGTCGGCGGCGGCGCCGCAGAACACGTACACGTTGCCGACGCCGCCGGTCGTCGAACCGGCGGTTGCGCCGGCGCAACCGGGTTGACGGCTTGCCAGTCGCGCGGGCCGGTATGCGCCGTCCGGTTCGAACTGCACTCTTGCCCCATCCCGCAATGCACGCCGCCGTATTCGTCGACTTCGAGAACCTCTTCTACAGCCTGCGCAACCGCGATGAATTGAGCGGACAGCGGATCCGCGACCTCTGCCTCGGCATCCTCGAGCGGCTGAAGGAACGCCTGCAGGCCGAGAAGTCGCCGATGGTGCTCGGCCGGTCGTACGCGGCGTTCGACACCTACCCGGGAATGGAGGTGGCCCATGAACTGGCGTTGATGGGCTTCGACCCGCAGTACGTGCTCACCGGTCACGCCGGCAAGAACTCGGCCGACGTGCAGTTGGCATGCGACGTCTGCCGCGTGCTCTACCGGCGACCGGACATCGACGCGGTGGTGATCGTCAGCGGCGATCGCGACTTCATCCCGATCGCGCGGCAGGTGCTCGAGGAGAACCGTGAACTGCGCGTCGTCGCCATCCCCGACAACACCAGCGGCGACCTACGCATGCGCGTCGGCAGCGAGCGCTTCTGGAACGCGCTCGACCTGATTGGCGGCGACGGCCGCGGTCCGGCCATGCCGGTCGCGGTCGGCGCCGTCGCCGTCGCGCCAGCGACCGTCGAACCGCTGATTGGCCCGCCAGCGCCGGCCGCGCCCGCGTCGGCCCTGGTGGCGTCGGTGGCGCACGCCCTTGGCGGTGATCATGGGAACGGCTACGGCAACGGCCAAGCGCCCGGCAAGCGCGCCGCGATCGTCGGCCACATTCCGGTCACCTGGCGAATGGCCGATCAGTTGCCGGCCGACGGCGAGATCGCCCAGCGCCTCGCCGAGTGCGTCGATCTGATCCTGCGCGCGCAAGCCCGCCACGGCAGCGAGGAGGTCTGGCTGTCGCCGTTCCTCAAGGGCGCGATGAGCCAGCACTTCAGCGGCCTCGTGCATCCTGAGCGCCGCGCTCTGGTCAACGAACTGCGCCACCGCGGCGTGATCCGCATCGAAGAACGCGAAAACCAGTACGCCGATCACCCGTATTCGGTGATCGTGCTCGACGCGGCGCATCCGATGACGGTTGCCGCCAAGGAACGCGCGCGCCGGCGCGACGAGACCAAGTGACCCGCGTCCATCACCGAGGCCCCACGATGAAGCCCGCGATCGTCCGGGCGCTGCTCGCAGCGCTGTGCAGCGCCCCCTTGTTCGCGCAGACCTACGCCGACCTGACCGAGTCGCGCAATATGCCGAACCCGTACGGCAGCGTCTTCCAGGTCGAAGGCGGCGCCATCGGCACGATGGCCGACGAAGAGGACCCTGCTATCGGTCTCGACGACGGCATCAGCTGGGACGGCCGCGTGTACTGGCGCAACGACGCCCTCGGCGACCGGCGTGGCGTGCTCGAGGCGTATGGCGGCCGCGATGGCTTCTTCGGCAGCTGGCAGGACGCCAAGTTCGTCGGCGATGAAACGGTGACGCGCGTCGAACTGCGCGCGCGGCCGTGGATGTTCTATCGCGACGGCTACTACGACCGCGACGACACGCTGCGCGCCAACGGCTTCTACGAAGGCAGCGACTACGAGGCCTACGTCGGCTTCGGCAAGGACCTGCAGGAGGGGCTGTACCTCGAGTTCGGCCCGTACTATCGCAAGCTCGACTTCGCGCGGCGCACGTACACGCCGGCTACGGTAGAGACCTTCCGCACGCCGGATGACTTTAACGCCTACGGCGGCCGTCTGTACGTCGAGCAGTCGTCGGTGCAGTACGACCGCCGCCGCGGCGTGCCGAAGGCCGGCTACATGCTGACGCTCGGTGGCGATCGCGAGTGGAACGACAGCGGCACGGAGTTCGGCACCGATGTGTACGCCACGTCGCTCGCCTCCGCCTACTGGCGCGCGCGCGGCCGGCTCGACTGGTACATCCCGGCCTCCGACGACTTCTGCTGGGAGATCTTCGGCAGCGGCGGCTGGCAGGACGACAAGGACCGCCTGCAGAACACCGAGGGCCAGCGCCCGCTCGGCAGCCAGTGGGGCGATCTGCAGGCGCGTTTGCGCATCCATTTCGGCAACAGCTTCTCGATCACGCCGTACGCGCAGGGCCAGTACTCACGCACGCTCGACGAGTCCGGCTTCAACTCCGACAAGAACGTCTTCTTTGGCGGCGGCGTCGAGACATGGCTGCACTTCAGCGAGAACCTCTCGCTGCACGGCTACTGGTCGTATCTCGACAACGACAACCGGCCGTCGATCCGCATCGACCGCGACGTGCACGGCGAGCAGATGTTCTACCTCGGCATGGCGATTCGCTTCGGCGTGACGCGCCGGTGAACGACTCGCGGCCGTCGCGACGTCACTCGGGGCGCAGAGTCGGCGTCCACTCCGCCCAGGCCGTCGCAACGTGGCTGCGGCCGTCGTCCTGCTGCGTCACCTGGTGGAACGGCGCGCGCAGTGGTCCGGCGGTGCGGTAGTCCTGCCACGTCTCGCGCCAGTGCACGACGCTGCCGTCCGCGAGCGTCTCCCACGACTCCACGATGCGCACGAGGCACGAGCCGGCGTCGACGTGCACCCGCAACCGCTCGAAGTCGCCGCCGGCCGCTTCCAGCACGGCGTAGCGTCGGTCGGCGTCCTCGCGCATCGTGATCATGCGGAACGGCAACTCGCCGCGGACGTGCGCAGCCAGCAGCGCGAGCGGGTGACGGCGCTGTTCGCGGCGCAACTGCGCGGCCGCCGCAGGATCCACCGTCCGCTTGCTGGCGCCGAAGCTCTCAGTAGCGACGTCGCCGGCGAGAGTCGTCGTCACCGTCTGGCCGAGGACGCCGCGGGCGCGGGTCAGCGCGCCGTCGTCACTCCACGTCACCGACTCCGCGATGGCCGGCGCACCGGCGGTCGTGCGCTCGGCTTCGCCGCGCCAGCCGGCGAGGCGTCGCAGCGCCGTTTCCCCGCCAACCGCGACGGCGGCGCGTACGAGCCAGGGTTGCGGCGTCTTCGCCGCGGCCGGCTTGCTGGCGTCGTCGGCTTGCGCCGGCTCCGCTTCGGGGCGGCCGTCGCCGAAGCGCCGCACGTCCTGCACGTCCGCGGCAATCTCGCCACCGCTCACGATCAGCGCGAAGGGACGCTGCAGGAAGCGCTCGATCGCCGCGCGTCGGGCCGACGGCGCGCCATCGTCGAGCGCGAGGGCGCGCGCGTCGAAGTCAGCGAGGTTGGCGCCGACCGCGGCCATTGCCGTCGTGCGGCGCACGCGGGCGCCGTCGTCGACGAGCCCCAGGCGAACGAGCAGCGGCGCGCGGCCGCGCGCCAGGGCCATCTCGCCGGCGTCGGGCAGGTTGTCGCGCAGCGATGCGCGCGCTGCCTCGAACCCGCGCCAGATCGGTCCCACGTCGGCCGCCGGCGCGTCGCACTCCAGCAGCAGGGCCGTCGCCTCCGGCGTGGCGATCGTGCTCGCGCGCCAAGAGATCGCGCCGAGCCCGCGGTCCGCGAGCATGCGCTCGAGGCGGCCGCCGAGTCCGTCAAGCGTCAGGCACGACAGCGTCGTGAGGTCCTCGGCAGCAGTGGCCTCTTCGGCGGCAGGCAGCGGGAACAGCGCGGCGAGGCGGCATGGCAGCGCCTTCGACGCGGCGTCTGGCGCCGGCGACCACCACAGGCCGCTCTCGAAGCGCCGCACGAGCAACGGCAGCGGCGGCGGCGATCCCTGGCGCTGCCAGGTCCCGAGGCCGCCGGGCGCGTTGACCGTCGCGACCAGTTCGTTCGGCGTCGTCGCTGCCTCGATCGCGAGCGTCATGGTCGCCGGCCGCCAACCGCGCTCGGCGAACATCGCGGCTTCGCTGACGTCGCGGTCGAGCAGGCTGCGGACGTACGTGTCGGCGTCGGTTTCGCCAAGCAACAGCAACTGCGCCATCACGGTGGCCGGGGTCGACCGCAGCGCTGCTCTGCGCGCCGCCGACAACTGGTTGCGCACGCGTTCGAACTCGGCGCGCGACGGCGGCGGTGCTGTGAGGGCGTCGGTCAGCGCCGCGAGCGCGTCGCGCCAGCGCGGGCCGGGCACGCGCACGTCCAGCCAGCAGGTCAGCGGGCCGACGACGGGCTGCAGCGAGCCGCCGAGCGCCTCGATGCGCTGCTGCAGAGAAGGCCGGCCCGCGGCCGGGTCGGTCGCCGTGGCGAGCGCATGCAGCGTCAGTTCCGCCGCGCCCGGCGCCAGGAACGCCGCGCCGGCGAAGGCGCCGAGTTGGACGACCGCGGTGGCGCCTTCGGCCGCAGTCATCAGGCGGAGTTCGAGCCCGTTGGCGGCGCGGGCGCCGAACGGCGGAGGAAAAGCCGGCGCGGGCGGCGGCGTCGGTTCTTGCGGCGGCGCGACCGGGGTCGGCGCCGACGCCGCGGGCGGGGCGCTGCCGCATGCCGCGAGCCCGACGGCCAACGCGAGCAGGCTGGCGACGCGACAGCTCACTGGCTCGCCTCCACGATCGCGGCGGGCGCGGCGAAGATCTGCTGCGCGCACGCCTGCACGGCGGTCGCCGCTGGCGGGGCCGGTGGGCCGAAGCGGAACGGTTGCGACGGCCACGCGAGGTGCGTGGCCGCTGCGCTGGCTGCGGCGCTGCGTGCGTCGGGGTTGACGGCGCGCCACGCGCGCATGCAGGCGGCGTGCGCGCGCGCAAGGTCGTCGTCGGCTGGCGCGCCGGCTGCCGACGCTTTGCAGGCTGCGATGATGGCGTCGGCCAGGCCGGCCAGGCCCGCCGGATCGGTGGCTTCGATTGTCAGCAGCGCGCGGCCATCGCGCGCCGCTGGCCACGGCGCGACGACGCGGGCCCGCGCCTCGGCGCGGCCGGCGGCGCGCAGACGGCGGGCGAGTTCGCCATCGTCGCCGCCGAGCCACTCCGCAATCGCAGCCACCGTGTCGCCGTCGACCGGCGTCGGCAGCGGCCAGGCCAGCGCGATCGTCGGCGTGACCGCCCAGACGATCCGCGAGCGGCGTTCGCCGGCGAGCGGCGCCAGTAGCGGCATCGCCGGCAGCGGCGGCGCGATCAGGTCGCTGCGCGCGAACGCGGCCGCCAGCGTGGCCTTCGCCGCTGCGACGTCGAGGTCGCCGACCAATACGTGCACCGCGCGCGACGGCGCCTGCGTGGCGGCCCAAGCCGCCGCCGCCTGTTCGCGCCTCGGTGGCGCCGGGTTGGGCGGATCGATCGCGCGTGCCGACGGATGGCCCGCCATGGTCAGCGCCAGCAGTTCGGCGCGCAGGTTGATTAGTGGGTCGGAGACACGCTCGCGAGCGCGCTCCTCGAAAGTCTCGAGCCAGCCGCGCTCGAGGTCGCGCAGCGCCTGATCCTCGCGTCGCTCGACGAGCAGGCGCGCGACCTCGGGCAGCGCCGCGCGCGTCGTCGTCAGGCTGAACACGGCGGCTCCGTCGCGGGCGGCGAGTTTCGGTTGCCACGCCGGCGCGGCCGCCAGCGCGCGCAGCCACGCACGCTGGTCGCCCAGTTCGCGCGCCTGCTCGCCCCAGCGCTTGGCGTCCGCCGCGGCGACGGTGTCGCTCGGGTTGTTCTGCATGCGCAGCCACGTCTCCTCCAGCCCAAGCAGGGCTTGCTGTTCGCGCGTGACGTCTTGCGAGCCGATTCGCCAGGTGCCGTGCAGCGAGACGCGTGCGACCGTCCAGCCGAGGCCTTCGTGGCCGGCGGGGTCGAACGCGATGTCGATCGGGCTGGCGAGGGCCCAGTGCACCACCGTCGCCGAAGGTTCGGCGACGAGCAGGAAGCGCGAGCCGTCGGGTGCGGTGAATGTCGCCGGCGATGGTCGCTGGCCGGCAGTGGTCATCAGCAGCAGGGCCGTGGCCGCTGCCGTCGCCGCGAGGTCACGCCAGGGCCGAGGCATCGGTTGCCAGGTCCTGGCCGTCCGCGCGCGCGTGGCGGTTGCTGCGCGGGCTGCAGACGCCGCGCCTGCTGGCGGCGACGAAGTCGACGATCTCGCGGCACAGCGGCTCGCCGAACAGCGCGTTGGCGCGCACGGCGTCGAGGCGCTGCTGCAGGGTGCCGGCGCGCCAGAACAGCAGTCGGAACACGCGCTTGACCAGCGCCTTCTGCCCGGCGTCGAAACCGTTGCGGTGCAGGCCGACGACGTTGACGGCGACCAGCTTGGCGCGGTCGCCCTGGACCATCGCGAACGGTGGCGCGTCGTGCGACACCATCGCGCCGGCGCCGATCATCGCCATGCGGCCGACGCGCGCGAACTGGTGGATGCCGACCATCGCGCCGAGGATCGCGCGGTCGCCGATCACGGTATGGCCCGCAGCCATCGCGCCGTTGGTGAATACCACGTGGCTGCCGATGGTCGCGTCGTGCCCGATGTGGGCGCCGACGAGGATCATGTTGTGGTCGCCGATCGTCGTTGTGCCGCCGCCGAACGGCGTGCCGCCGTGGATGGTGACGTGCTCGCGGATGCGGTTGTGGGCGCCGATGCGCAGCTTGCCGGCGGTATCGCCGGCCTTGAGCTTCTTGTCCTGCGGGGTCACGCCCAGGACCGCGAACGGGAACACCTCGCAGTCCTCGCCCAGCCACGTGTCGCCATCGATGACGCAGTGGCTGATCAGCCGCGCGCGGGCGCCGATGCGGACCATGGGGCCGACCGTGCAGTACGGTCCGATCTCGACGTCGGCGCCGAGTTCGGCGCCGGGGGCGATGATGGCGGTTTTATGGATGCCCATCGGCTGGGGGAATGCGGGCCGCGGTCCGCCGGGCGCGGGCGGCGACGTGCGTATGTCTACCCGAGGCAAGAAGATCGCGCTACCCTTGCCAATCGGGCCGCGTGCGCGTCAATGCGCGCCGTCCGCTCCGCTCCTGCCATTCCGATGATGCCTTCGTTCGCAACGCCGTCCCTGTCGCGCGCGCGCGCCGTCGCGCGCCGCCGCCGCCACCGTGCGGAGGCCCGCCCATGACCCGCCTGCGCGGCGAGTGCGTCGCCCCCGGCGTCGCGGTTGGACCGGTGGTGTTGCGGGGCTTCGACGCGCAGCAGACATCGCGGCGCATCGCCGCGGACGAAGTCGAAGGCGAGTTGACGGCGCTGCGCGTCGCGCTCGACAAGAGCCGCGAGCAGATCGAGGAGATCAAGCAGAAGCAGGGTGGCGCGCTCGGCGAGTCGGAGCTGCGCATCTTCGACGCTCACCTTTCGTACCTCGCCGACGCAATGTTCGTCACCGAAATCGAATCGCAGGTGATCAAGGAGCGGTTGTCGGTGCGCGAGGCCGTGCAGGTCGTGTTCGGCAAGTACGACCGCATCTTCCAGCTGGTCGAGAACGACCTCTTGCGTCGCCGCGCCAGCGACCTGCGCGACGTCGCCACGCGCATGCTGCGCAACCTCGACAAGACGGCCGTGCGCGGCGGCGCGCCGGCCAACGTGCCGTACATTCTCGTCGTGCGCCGGCTGACGACGGCGGACATGTTCAACGTCGCCAATGAGAAGGTCGAGGGCATCGTCGCGGAGGAGGGCGGCATGAACTCGCACGCGGCGATCCTGGCGCGCAGCATGGGCATTCCGACGGTGACCGGCATCCATGGCCTGCCGAGCGACCTTCGCGACGGCGACCCCGTGGTGCTCGACGCGACGCACGGCGAGTTGGTGACGCGCCCGGCCGATACCGAACTCGCCGACGCGACGGCGGCGGCGCAGCGCTGGAAGGCGAGCCTGTCGGAGCGCGCCGAACCGGCTGGGGCCGCCGAGCACGCGACCCGCGATGGCGTCGCCGTGCGCATCCTGGGCTCTTGCGGCAGCGCTGGCGAGGCCGAGTTGGTGCGTTCGTTCGGCATGGCCGGCATCGGCGTGTTCCGCACCGAGCTGCAGTTCTTGACCGAGAGGATGCGGCCGACGGAGGATGCGCTGGTCGCCGCGTACCGGAAGGCCATCGAGACGCAGCTTGGCAAGGACGTCGCTTTCCGCCTACTCGACGTGATGGCGGCGTCGCGGGCGGCCGACGGCGCGCCGGCGGAGCGCAACCCGACGATGGGACTACGCGGCGTGCGCGGCTTGCTGCGCTCGCCCGATCTGATGCGCATGCAGTTGCGCGCGATCCTGCGCGCCGGAGCCGGCGTAGAGGGCATCGGCATCCTGGTGCCGTTCGTCACCGGCCTCCCGGACCTGCAGCGCGTCAAGGCGGCGCTGCTCGAGGAGCGCGTCGCGCTCAAGAAGGCGCGCATACCGGTCGCCGAGGATGTGGCGTTGGCGCCGATTGTCGAGGTGCCGGCGGCGGCGATGCAGCTCGGCGCGCTGTTCAACGAGAGCGATTTCGCCGTCGTCGCCGTCGACGACCTGCAGGCGCACATGCTCGCCGCCGACCGCGACAACGCCGACGTGCGCGAGTACCACGAGATGGCGCACCCGGCGGTGTTCGAGCTGCTGGCGCGCATGGCCAAGGACGCCGAGCGCCGCGAGAAGCCGATCGTGCTGTTCGGCGAGTGCGCCGCCGACCCGGTGCGCGTGCCGTTCTACCTCGGCGTCGGCTACCGCAACTTCTCGGTCGCGCCGGTGCGCCTGCGCGGCCTGCTCAAGGCGCTCAGCCGCTACTCGATCGACGAGTGCCGGCGCATCGCCGCGCGCGTGCTCGAGGCGCCGCGCACCGTCGATGTGCAGAAGGTGCTGGTCAGCATCGAGACCGTCTGACGCTCGGCCCGGCGGTTCAGCGGCCTTTGCCGCCGCCCGCCGGCAACGGCTCGGCGCCCTTGCCGCCTTCGTCGTCGCCGCCCAGCGCCTTCTCCAACTCGTCCATCGGGTCGGCGACGCCCGGCTTGAGCGTGTCGACGTAGGCGTGGAACTCGATCTCCAGCTTGGCGAGGTCGATGCCCTTGAAGACCTTGCCCTGCACCGCCTCCCAGTTGGTCGTGCGCGCGATCTCGGCGACGTACTGCGGGATCAGCTTGGCGTACTTGCCCTCGGCGCCGTGCAGCAGGAACTGGCAGAAGGCCCAGCCCTGCGCGTAGCAGATGCTCGGGTTGCTGTAGTAGTCGCGCTGCAGCATGCGCAGGAACTCGGGCAGCGGCACCATGCGCGACTGCGCCTTCGCGGCCTTCAGGATGCGCAGGCGGCCGTCGAAGATGCGGCCGAGGTCCGCCTTCTTGCCCTTCCCGTCGCGCGGCGCCGCCGTGTAGAAGTAGTCGCCCACGCCTTCGTTGATCCACGAGGGCAGGTCGACGCGGCTGACGACGAGCCAGTGGTAGTACTGGTGCCAGCCCTCGTGCGCGGCGCAGCCGAGGATGTCCATCTTCATCATGTCCTCGAAGTCGCCGAGTCGGCGCGCCAAGCGGTCCTTGGCGGTTTCCTTGCCCGTGGCGGCGGCCTGCTCCTTGTCCTCGTCGCTCCACTTGCCGGTGTCGTAGCAGACCATCTCGCGGTCCGACGAGCTGTAGTAGGCGCCGGCGCCAGCCGGCGCGCCGTAGGCGTGGAACGCCTTGTCGTCGACAAAGACCTTGATGGTCTGCAGCTTCACGCCGCCGGTCCCGCTCGGCTTGAACATGCGCCGGTAGACGGCGTTCATGACCTCCATGTGCTCGCCGAGGCGCTTCGCCTTGTCGAGGCCGCACTGTGACTGGATGTGGTAGTTCTTGGTGTTGTGCACCACCCAGCCCTCCGGAACCTTGCTGGCGCTGGTCCAAGGGCCCGGCCGGATCTGGCTCTGGGCCGCGACCTGGGTGAGCAGGAGGGCGAACGCAGCGGCGAAGCGCACGGGGAGCCGGGTCGTCATGGGCGTGGGGGCGGCGGACCGGGTTGGCGGCACTCGACGCGCGACAGGGCGTAAGGCTCCCCGTCGCGGGCGAAGGCCGCAAGTGCGCAAACTGCCAAAGAATCTGTCACGCCCTCACGAACCAGCCGCTGGCGGCTGCGGGCAAGGCTTGCCGCCGAGCGCGCGGTGCGACGGCCCGGTCGGCCGCAAGTCACTCGCGTACAGGGCCAACCCCGTGGGCGTGAATGGCTTCGGGTTGAGCTGCTCGCCAAGCTTCGTCGCCGCGTCGGCGAGCGCGTAGACGCCAAAGCGCCCCTTTACCCGGCCGAGGGTGACGTGCGGCGTGAAGCCGCGCTTCTCGCGCTCGACGCCGAATTCGCCGCCGCGGGCGACCAGTTCGTCGTGCAGCGCCGTCACCGCGTCGACGTCGCCGCCAAGTCCGGCCCAGACGACGCGCGGCTCGCCACGCGCCGGGAAACAGCCCAGCCCGGCGAGATGGAGCGAGAGCGGCGGCAGCGTCAGCGAGCGCACGAGCTCGGCGAACTCCTTGGCGCGATCGTCCGGCGCTTCGCTGGCGAAGGCCAGCGTCAGGTGCATCTGCTCGGGCGGCACCCACTTCACGTCGAAGCGCTCGCGCAGCGGCGCGGTGACCTTGGCGAGATGGTTGCGGACAGGCTCGGGCAGGTCGAGGGCGACGAAGCAGCGCACGCGCAGATGCTAGGAGTCCGCGCCATGGATGGCCACGCCGCGAGCCCACGCGCCGTTGCGCCCGGGAGCTCGCCGGCGAGCCTTGGCGCACTGATCCACCTGCGGTCGTCGGCTTCGCCCCGACCGCGCATCCACGCGCAGGATCGGCTCGCGTCCTCGATGATGACTCCTGGCGGTCGCTGCTCCATCGCGCGTGCTACAACCTGCGGATGACGACGACTCCGTGCTTCACCGTCGACGCGTTCGCCGATGCGCCGTTCCGTGGCAACCCCGCCGCCGTCTGCCTGCTCGCCGCGCCGAGACCGGCGAAGTGGCTACAGGCGGTCGCCGCCGAGCTCAACCTGTCCGAGACAGCGTTCGTCACGCCGAAGAAGGGCGGCTTCGGTCTGCGCTGGTTCACGCCCGTTTGCGAGGTCGACCTCTGCGGCCACGCCACGCTCGCCGCCGCGCACGTGCTGTGGAGCGAGGGCCTCGCGCCCGCCGGCGACACGATCCGCTTCGCCACGCGCAGCGGCGCGCTGGCGGCAGCCCGCGCGGCGGACGGTCGCGTCGCCATCGACCTGCCGGCCGGCACGCTGCGCCCGGCCAAGGCGCCGCTGGCGCTCGCCAAGGCGCTCGGCCAGAAGCCGGTCGATGTCTGTCGCGGCGGCGACGACCTGCTGGTGGCGCTGCGCGACGAGCGCGCCGTGCGCGCCGTGCGGCCCGACCTCGCCGCGCTCGCGCGCCTGCCGTACCGCGGCGTCGTCGTCACGGCGCGCGCGACGCGCGGCGCCGACTTCGTCTCGCGCTGCTTCTATCCGGCGGTCGGCGTGCCCGAGGACCCGGTCACCGGCTCGGCGCACTGCGCGCTCGGCGTCTACTGGGCGGTCGAGCTGGCGAAGACGACGCTGCGCGGCTTCCAGGCCTCGGCTCGCGGCGGCTTCGTCGATGTGACGCTGCGCGGCGACCGCGCGCTGCTGCGCGGCGGCGCGGTGACGGTTGTGCGCAGCGAGCTGCTCGCCTGACGCGCGCCGGCGCCGGCTCGCCCTCGGCGGCGACGGCGGCGGCGAACAGCGTGGCGACGCTGCGTTGGCGCGAAGGCGAGTGCCTCGTGTTCGACGACACGTTGGCGCACACGGCGTGGAACCTCGGCGCCGGCGACCGCACCGTGCTGCTGGTGACGTTCGCTCGGCCGTGAGCGGCGCACCGGAGGCATCGCGGCTGCCGCAGCCGCCCGCCGGCGGATAGGCTGCGCGCCCGCCATGACGCTCCGCCTGCTCGCCGCCGCACTGTTCGCCACCGCCGCCGTCGCGGCTCAGCAGGCTCCGGTCTGGAAGCTGCCCAAGCACGGCGCCGCCGAGTACCGGCGCACCTACTCGGCCGTCAGCGACGTCGCCGCCAAGGCGGCCGAGGCGCCGGCCCTCGACGCCAAGGGCAAGGTCCCGGACGAGCTGCTGCCCGACCTGCTGCCAGCGCCGTGGATCTGCCAGGGCGAACTCACCGACGACCAGCTCGCGATCGGCGACAAGCCGCGCGATCTACGCGACGTGCTGCGCCTCGTCGCCAGCGACCTGCGCCTCGCCGGCGCGGTCAAGCTGCGCGCGCACCGCATCGTGCCGTTCGGTGACCTCGTCGTGACCGGCAAGGCCGAGCCGATGGCCGCCGACGGCGCGCAGTCGCTGACGTTCGCGGTCGCCACCGAGGACCCCGAGGTGCTGCCCGGCGAGTCCAAGGCGACGATGGCGAAGTTCGTGCGCGACCTGTGCAAGCACCAAGCCAAGGGCGAGCTGCGCCTGCGCCGCACGTTCGACGCGCAGCGCGGGGCGGTCGGCAGCTGGCAGGGCGAGCTGTCGCTCGTGTACGAGGAGAGCAAGGGCGCGTGGCGCAAGCTCGTCGTCCGCGACGCCTGGGACCTCGTCGCCGTGCACGACAACCAGGACGCGGCGTTCCGCGGCGCGGTCGCGCAGGCGATCCGCGAAGGCGCCAAGTGGCTGCGGCGCGACCTGGAGAAGCTCGACCGCAGTCACCTGCTGGATCGCGACGACAAGTCGAACACGTACGGCGCTGGCCGCATCGCGCTCGCGCTGCTGACGTTGTTGCACGCCGAGACGCCGGTCAACGACCCGGTCGTCGCCGCCGGATTCGCCGAGCTCAGGAAGCGCGTGCTCGTCGACACCTACTCGCTCGCCGTCGCGTTGATGGCGCTCGCCGAGCGCTACACGCCACCAGGCGAAGCGGACCTGCTGCGCAGCGGCACGCTGGCGGCGCCGAAGCCGCGCGTGCTGTCGGCCGAGGACAAGAAGATCGCCGCCGAGTGGCTGGCGGCGCTGCTGCAGAACATCGACACGCGGCACAAGCCCGACCGCCGGTTGGCGTTCAACTACACGGCCGGCCCGCGCTTCGACAACTCGCTGACGCAGTACGGCCTGCTCGGCCTGTACGCGGCGTTGCTGTGCGACCTCGATGTGCCGAAGACCGCGTGGGCGGCGGCGGCCGAGCACCAGCTGCTGCAGCAGTGCGACCACTTCGGGCGCGCCGCCGTGCCGCAGCTCGTGCGCTACGCCGACCGCGCGGCGCAGGCGCGCGGCGAGCTGCAGAAGCAGAAGCCCAGCACCGGGACGCCCGCGCCCGTGCGCGGCTATTGCTACCGCGAGCCGACGCGACCGGCATACGGCTCGATGACCGCCGCCGGCGTCGGCAGCCTGCTGATCAGCCGCTTCGGCCTGCTGTACACGGGGCAGGCCAAGTCCGACGCGCTGCCCAAGATCGATGCCGGCATCCAGAGCGGCTTCGCGTGGCTCGGCGAGGAGTTCAGCGTGCGCAGCAACCCGGGCTTCGTCGAGAAGGGCGACGACAGCTACTACTACTACCTCTACGGCCTCGAGCGGACGTGCGAGCTCGCCGGCGTGGCGCTGCTGCACGATCGCGATTGGTACTACGAGGGCGCGGTGCATTTGCTGGCGCTGCAGAACCGCAACGGCAGCTGGCCGGTTGAGCGGCGCGGTCGCCTGATGATCGACGCCACGTGCTTCGCGGTGCTGTTCCTCAAGAAGGCGGCGCTGCCGCCGACGACCGGCGGATGACCGCGCCGGCCCTGTTGCGCCCGCTCGCGCTCGGCAAGGTCGCGGTCGGCATGCCGGCGGTGCAGGCCGCGCTCAGCGGTTACTCGGATCTCGCGATGCGCACGGTCGCGCGCGAGCACGGCGCGCCCTACGCGCTCAACGAGGTCGTGCTCGACGAGGTGGTGCTGCAGAAGGGCAAGCTGCAGCGGCGCATCCTGTCGGTGCCCGAGCACGACCATCCGGTCGGCGGCCAGCTGATGGGCAGCGATCCGGCGCGCTTTGGCGCCGCGGCGCGCGAACTGGTCAAGGCCGGCTACGACGTCGTCGACGTCAACTTCGGCTGCCCGGTCAACAAGGTGCTCGGCCGCCGCCGCGGCGGCTGGCTGCTGCAGGACCCAGCGACCGCGCTGGCGATGGTCGACGCCGTGCTGCAGGCGGTAGCGGGCGACGCGCCGGTGACGGTCAAGATGCGCCGCGGCTCCGACGACTCGCCCGACGCCGAGCGGCGCTTCTGGACGATTCTCGAAGGCGTGATCGCGCGCGGCATCACTGCCGCGACGGTGCATCCGCGCACCGTCGCGCAGAAGTACGTCGGCAGCAGCCGCTGGGAGTTCCTGGCGAACGTGAAGCGCCACGTCGGCGCTTTTCCGATCCTCGGCAGCGGCGACCTGTTCTCGCCGTTCGACGTCGTCGCGATGCTGCGGCAGACCGGCGTCGACGGCGTGACGGTGGCGCGCGGCTGCATCGGCAATCCGTTCGTGTTCGGGCAGGTCCGCGACCTGCTGGCGGGACGGCCGGCGCAGCGGCCGTCGATGGCGATGACGCGCGCGGCGCTGGCGCGGCACTGGCACTTGGCCGTGCCGCTCTACGGCGACGAGCGCCGCGCGCTGCCGCACGCGCGCATGCACTGCATCAAGTACGGTCAGTACCACCGCGAGCCGGTGTGGGCGCGCGAGCGGCTGGTGACGATGCGCGGGCCCGAGCACTGGGGGTCGTTGGTCGACGAGGTGTTCGCCGATCGCTTCGACGAAGGGCGCGCCATGGAACTGCGCCCCGAGGACGCGGTCGTGCCGGCGCTGCAGTCGTGCAGCGAGTGAGCGCGCGGCGGTAGAGTGTCGGGATGGAGTCGAAGTTCGCCTTGTCGTCTTGGTCACGGTCGTCGTCGTGCGCGACCATCGCCCTCGTCGCCGTGCTGCTCGCCGCCTGCGCCATGTCGCCACCCCGCGGCCCGACCCCGGGCGCGCAGGGCTTCGACGGCGACCTCGCCGGTTGGCGGGCGGCGAGCACCGGCGGCAGCGGTCCGGACGCGAAGTGGATGGTCGTGATCGACGAGCGCGCGGTCTCCGCGCCGCGGGTGATGTCGATGGTCGCCGCCAGCGCGGGCGGCGAGGACCGCTTCAACCTGTATTGGACGCCGGAGCCTGCGATCGCCGACGGGCGCGTGTCGGTCGCCGTGCGCGCCGACGGCGGCGAGGTCGACCAGGGCGGCGGCCCGATGTGGCGCGTGCAGGACGCCGACAACTACTACGTCTGCCGCTTCAACCCGCTCGAGTCCAACTTCCGCGTCTACGTCGTGCAGGACGGCGTGCGGCGGCAGCTCGGCACGACGCTCGTCATCACCAAGCCCGGCGACTTCCACCGCGTCATCGTCACCTTTGTCGGCGACCACATCACCTGCGCGCTCAACGGCGCCGTGATGCTCGACGTGCGCGACGCGACGATCGGCAAGGCGGGCGGCATCGGGCTATGGACGAAGGCCGACGCGCGGACGTCGTTCGACGACTTCGTGGCGACGGCGAAGTAGCGGCCGCGCGCCGTCCATGCCGTCAGGCCGGCGCGCCGCGCTCCATGCACTGCGCAAACGTGCGATGGTCGACGTTCGACCCGCACACGAGCACGCCGATGCGCTTGCCGGCGAGCTGGTCGCGCAGTTGCAGCATGCCGGCGAGCGCAGCGGCGCCGCCCGGTTCGACGGCGAGCTTGCCGTCGGCGAACAGCAGCCACATCGCGCGGCAGATGGCGGCGTCGTCGATGCGCACGAGGCCGTCGAGCAGCCGCCGGCACAGGCCGTAGGTGTACGGCATCGCGGTGGGCGAGCCGAGGCTGTCGGCGATCGTGCGCACGGCGTCGATGCGCTGCGGTTCGCCGGCGGCGAAGCTGCGGTGCATGGTGTCAGCGCCCTCGGGCTCGACGCCGTAGACCTTGCAGCGCGGCTGGAAGTGCTTGACCGCGCTGGCGACGCCGGCGGCGAGGCCGCCGCCGCCGATGGCGACGAACAGCGCGTCGAGCTGGCCGGTCTGGATCAGGAACTCCATGCCGAGCGTCGACGCGCCGAGCGCCATCTCCTCGCTCTCGAACGGCGGCAGGTAGGCGCGGCCGTCGCGCGCTTCGATTGCCTTGGCCTCGTCGAACGCGGCGGCGACGTGCTCGACCAGCACGACCTCGGCGCCGAGCGTGCGGCAGGCGGCGACGCGCGTCGGGTTGGCGGTCTGCGGCATCACCACCTTGGCGCTCACGCCGGCGCTGCGCGCCGCCCACGACACCGCCATCGCGTGATTGCCGCCGCTGACGGCGACGACGCCAGCCTGTCGCTGTGCGTCGGTGAGCCGCTGCATCGCCAGCAGCACGCCGCGCGTCTTGAACGAGCCGGCGTGCTGCAGCAGTTCGAGCTTGAGGTGCACGACGGCGCCCTCGGGCTTGGCGGCGTCGATGCGCAGGCCCTGCCATTCCCACGACGGCGTGTGGCGCACGCGACCGGCGAGCTGGCGCCGCGCTTCCTGGATGGCTTCGACCGACGGCGGTTGCGGCAGTCCGGCGAATGGGTCGGCGGCGGGGAAGGTCACGGCGGGGTTGTCGTGCGAGCGGTGGTTGTCGGGCGTCGGGTTCAGCCCCAGCGGTGGAACGCGGGGTGGCCTTCCTGCACGGCGACGAACAGGCCGTCGCAGGTGGCGCAGACCTTGCCGCCGGCTTCGAGCGTGCCCTGCACGCGGGCGCGGTCCGCGCTCGACTCGACGACCTTGGCGCGCAGCAGCACCGGGCCGGAAGTAGGCGTCGGTCGCCGCAGCTTGATCGCGTACTCGGCGGTGACCGTGCACGGCGGCGCGCTGGCGCCGCGCTGCTGCATCAGGTGGATCGCCGCCGTCCAGTTGCAGTGGCAGTCGAGCAGCGCGCCGGCGATGCCGCCGTTGAGCATGCCGGGAAACGCTTCGTGCATCGTCGCGGGCTGCCATGTGCACGTGCACTCGTCGCCGACCACAAAGCTGCGGATGCGCAGGCCGTGGTCGTTGGCTGGGCCGCAGCCAAAGCACGCGCCCTTCGGCGCGTACCGTTCCTGCAAACTCTGGCTCATGCGCGCACGTTAGGCGGTCATCGCGCGACGGGACACTAGCGAGTTGCCGCGCGCGCGCGAATGATGCGGCGATGACCTCGTCTCGTCGTCAGTTCGTCGCCACCGGCCTCGCCGCTGCCAGCGCCATCTGGCTTCCTGGTT
>Ga0194131_10003553_pt1 | contig 24441 bp, 22 predicted proteins | sample TA2KigO120mmetaG_FD_148631 | JGI IMG/M metagenome (GOLD analysis project Ga0194131, IMG submission 148631) | Freshwater microbial communities from Lake Tanganyika, Tanzania - TA2015053 Kigoma Offshore 120m | ecosystem: Environmental > Aquatic > Freshwater > Lake | place: Tanzania: Lake... | reverse complement strand
GCACACCGCAGTCGTTCATCGCTTCAAGTAGGCGCAGCGTGCCGACGACATTGTTGTCGTAGTACGCCAGCGGCCGTTCGACCGACTCCCCCACCGCCTTCAGTCCAGCGAGATGGATCACGCGGCTAACGGCGAAGTCGCGGATCACCTTGCGGACGACTGCGCCGTCGCGAATATCGCCCTCCACGAAATCGATCGGGCGGCCGATGATCTGCCGAAGCCGCTCGACCACGCTGCCCTTGCTGTTACAGAGGTTGTCGAGCAAAACGGGTCGGTGCCCTGCGCGGGCCACTTCGACCGCAATGTGGCTGCCGATGAAGCCGGCGCCGCCGGTGAGGAGGATGGAGTCAGGCATCGACAACGAGCGTATCGCGTCGATGCTGGCAGATTTAGGCTGTGGGCAGGCGATAGTGGCCTGCCGAATCTCCGCTATCTGCTATGCGGTCGGCCGAACCACGGTTGGAGTTTATTCGGTTGATCTCGTCGGGCTGTTACCCATTGTTCTATCTAGCTGGTCTCTTGGCTCATTCAGCACGACGCCAGCCTTCGCGTTCCCTTTTGGCGTCGTGACCATTGCTGGCACTTTCGGAGCGCTGATGACAGTCAAGGGTCCACTTGAGATGTTTGGCTAGCCTTAGCGCTACCCTTAATACGCATCGCCATTCTTTGTCATGCTCGGCATGGTCTTCAGGACTCCCAAATGGGTGTCTCAGGAAATCGTGCACCGACCCACACCGACCCATACCTAAACACTCGTGCCGCGTTCCTCGATCAGTTCGGTATCGAAACCGTCATCATTCCGCGGGATCGCTTGCACCTTCTTCCAGAAGCGACGAATGCGGTCGGGGTGCTTGGCTCTGTTCCCAGGCGACCGATCGTGTCGCGGATGCTGTTGGCAACCTGCCAGCGATTCAGTCGGCGCACGAGCGGTACCTCGCGGCGAGCGGGTAGCACGGCGGCGTCGATCGCCGCGATCATCGCGGCGTACTCGGCAGCCGTTGGGCGTTCAGTCTCCTCAATCGGCGGCATGTCCTGCCGCACCAAGCGCGCGCGGACCGCACGCAGCGCCGACGGCTGCGCGCCATCAAGCACCATGTTCAGGTCAACCCCCCCCTTCCCGCGCACGCCGTCGTGGCAATCAAGGCAGTGAGTGCGGAGGGTGGATGTGAGCGCAGGCGGTGTGGGTTGGGAATCTGCGGGACTCGCGCTCGCTGACGCAGCATGCAGCGGTAGCGAGGCCAGCGCCGTGTTCGGGGCGCGTGCCGCAGCGAGCGCAGAAACTGGTGAGTGACTCGGTAGCGCCGGGTCCAGCGAAGCGGAGTTCGCGATCGAGGCTGTCGCAGCGTTTGGCGTGTCAGCTGCGGCGAGCAACCGCAGTGAGAGCAGCGCTACCGCTAGGGCGACAGACCGTCGAACCGTGCGCATCGCAACCACGCAGAAAAGACATCCCAGCACGACCATAGGCAAGCGACGGCGCGAAATCGTTTGATGCATCACAGCACTTGTTACATGGGCAACGTTCAATCGGGGCCCCTCTCGGGCAAACTGGGGCTCACAAGACCTGATCGCATGCGGAACCGAGCAGCAATCTATGCCTAACAACTTGAACGACTACTGCTTAACACGCCGACTCGCCCGAACAAAAGGGTCATTGCGCAAATTTCCAATCCAGGGATCCGACCCGACGAGCGAAGAAAGCAGAAATCCAATCGCCAGTCCTTCACCAAGTAGTTTCTCCTTTGCTCCAATGATGAAATCGCCCCCGAAGGCTGCGTAGGCCCCGTTCATGATGACAACGAGCGCACAGATCACAGCGAATGGACTACGCGACCGTATCGCTGCGGCAATGGCAACAACCCCCCCCAAAGCAATCCAGCCAGTCAGCAGGACTCCGCCCTTGATGAAGGGGTTGCCCCACCCAACTTCCATGTGTCGCCGTCCAAACTTACTTGCGTCGTCTAGCCATAAATTGTCTTGGCGCTCGAGTCTCACGCGCTCGCCGACCGCCTCGTCGATTGGCGCGGTCCACTCGAATGATCCACCCATCCCGCGACCGCACAGACGCTCTGAGAATCCAAAGTCATTCCAGCAACTGCCCAGAATGACCCACCTTTCATTTTCCGACCCTAGCACTGCGAGAGCGCTGCTGTACGAAAGGTTTGTATCCAACTTTCCATCAAGTCTCTCTAGCAAGGAAGTAGCCTGTGCCTTGATTGTCTCGCCATACACACCTATCGCACCCGCCATCACACACACACACACCGCCATGACAAAGGAGCGCTTCGCTACTGGACGGTAGCCCAAAGTGCAATAGTTTTTGGTGACAAGAATCATCGCGATGAAACCACAACAGATCCAGTACACAGACTCCAATCGGCTCTGAATGAGTGTTGCACTAGTGAGGGCGCTGCACCATGCAAAGACAACAACAATCAAATCACGAGGTCGCCACCAGGGACTAAAGAGGATGGCTAGCGGCAGCATCCCAAAGACCGGGAGTAGATTGTTTAGAGCGGTGTCACGACCGGCCAATCGCGTACCCGTTGCAACGTCTTCGCTGAAATGCAGATGCTGCATGACTCCGACGACTCCGAGCGCCACCGACAGCAGGCACGCGAACAGCACCGGGCCCCGCAATTCTGACCAGACCGCGCGCGACGAACCAATCGCAACTGCCGATCCGAAGAAAATGAAAGTCGCGAAGTCCCTTGCCGTCTCAATCGGATCATTCTGGTAGAGGATCAATCCGACACCCAGCGCCGCCGTGGTCAGTAGCCCGTAGACCACCAGCCATACTCGACCGATTGGACACAGTGACGCCCTCCCGGAAAGCAACACAACAACGGCAATTGCCATCGAAACACCGACAGCAGCTGCTGACGGCAACGCGCCCCAAACAAATGAGGATTCACTTTCAGACCCCTCCGCAAGGGGCCGCGCGGTGGCAATCGCCATCAACGAAATGAGGATGTAGAGGGAGACCCTGAGGACGCTGGCAGTGGTTGTACTGGGATCTCTCACAGCCATGACATCGAACCGCAACATATCCAGGTTGCCTGACAACTACTCTTGCGCATCCGACGTCACGCTGAGCAACAGTGTGTTAGGCGAAGACACGTGTGAAACAAACCGCATTCCAAGAGAGTTTACGACAAGTACACTTCGAAACATGAATTGTCCCAATTGCCTCGGACCACTCTCAGCGATTCTATACGAGGGACATATTCGCCTCGGAAGGCCGGGGACGCGATCGTCCGCAGTCCATCGGATCAATCGTTGCGTGGGCTGCGGCATCGCCGCTTTGGATACAGATCCAATCAACTACGCGGCCGACGACTATCGAATCACTGTCGATGGTGAGCATGGAGTCGATGGTTTTGCCCAGATCCATGACTGGGAGCAAGCATCTCTCCTTGAGGCGATCGGAACACATGGCTTGGCAGGCAAGGCTGTTGCCGATGTAGACTGTGGCGGGGGCCGGTTCCTTGACCTGTTGGCCGGATTCACCCAGGGGCCTACCATTGCCGTGGAGCCAACGGCTTCGTTCCATCCCGAACTCCGTCGCAAGGGACATTTGACATTTCCCACGGCCGAAGCTGCCATCGCCGAGTGGCGGCAAGCGATTGATCTCACGGTAAGTTTCGATGTGATCGAGCATGTCCATGATCCCACCGACTTTGCTCGGAACTTGAAGTCGCTCTGCAAGCCCAACGGTCGTATCGTTGTCGGTACGCCCAACACGGACCAGTTACTCCTTAAGCTGCTTCCAGGAGAATTCGGTGCCTTCTTTTTCCGGCAAGTCCATCGTTGGTACTTCACTCCCCGCTCATTGCAACTGTCTCTCGAAAGCGCGGGACTCACGGTCATCCAAGTCCGCTCCATTCAGCGCTACGATTTTTCAAACATGGCACTTTGGCTACGGGATCGTCGGCCAACAGGCAATGGCGCAGTTGCACTGCCGAAAATTCTCACCGCAAGTCTTGCCAGCGCGCTTGAGTCGGCTGGGATGGGCGAGTACCTAATCGCAGAAGCAGTTCCCTGATCACCCCAATCACTTACCGGGTGCTTCACCGCGATACCGATAGAGACGCGCCGGGTTGCCCACGTAGATACCGAGCGGCTAAGTCGAACGAGTCAAAACACTGCCCGCGGCAACGACGCAACCATCTGCTATGACCACGCCATCCAACACGGTGACATGCGCCCCGAGCCAGACATCGTCACCGACCCGGATTCCTTGCCGAGTTTGACCCTGCTCACGAATCGGTCTGGCAGGGTCATCAAAGCAGTGATTTGCGGGAACTAAGACCGAATAGGCGGCAATTCGAACACCATTGCCTATCTCAAGTCCCCCATGACAGTAGAGAACACAGCCTGGGTTTACTGAACAGTCGCATCCAATGTTGATGGCCCCTCCTGCGGCGAGCAACCGTGCGCCCTCGTGAATCGTAGTGCGATCGCCAATCGAAATAGCGCCGCCTTGACGATCGATACGCGCGCCCGGAGCAACCCACGATCCAGATCCAATTCGAACACCCCGTAACTGCAAACAGAGTCGCTTCAGAACTCATCGTGCGCGACATGTGTTGCGGATGGCAACTGAATGTCCCGGCTTCATGACACAACCCGACTGTCGCTCAATGATCCAGGAACTGCCGCAACATCACGAAACGTGGCTATAAGGAGGAAACACGAAGAAAGTGCCGCAGCACTTGCAACTCCAGTCGCGACAGCGTCGAGTGGCGGCATCACACCCATGAATCCAAAAATGCACACATAGGGCAAAATGGCCCCAATCGCCGTAAACAGATAGTACTTTGGCCAGCTCTTTCGCGCCGAATAGTAGGTGGCCAGCATTCGCATTGGCAGGAATGGACCGGCGAAGCAGACAATGCAGATGGGCAGTGCGGCAGCGGAGTACTTGGGAAGCGCGAAAGTAACGACCGACCAACCAGCGACACCAACCATCGCAGACATGAACAACATGGCGAAGGCTGTCTTTCGAATCTGACCCAACAATCCCTTGAGCAACCGACGCACGTCGTGATCCTTTCCATAGCTCTCAAGAAATTGAGGATAGGACGAAGCATGCAAGAGACCTGGAACAACCTGAAGTAATGACCAGACTCCAAGCACTGGGGAGTAGTAACCAACGGCTTCAATCCCACCCGCAAAGGCCAAGAGCATCGTGCGTTCTGCCTGTTTTCCGATCAGCAAGATGTAGTTGGCGACATACGTATGTCGCCCAAACTGGAACATCTCACGAATCGCACCCCAATCAGCCGCGGGGCGTGCACGCACGGATCGGAAGGTGAAGAAGATCGCGGAAGCAAGAGCCGCCAACAGAAGCGCTCGTAAGAGCAATCCTTGAAATCCGAGAAAACAAACAAAGCCCAATGTAAGGACACCAAGAACTGCAAGCCAGAACTCAATGCAGCCAAGTCGAACAAACGACGCCGACGAGCGCAGTGTTGAGCGAACGAACTGCGCGTAGTAACCCAGCGCCCATACGAGTGCTACGGTGATCACTGCGTATCGCGCCGGTCCGCTTTCGGGGGCCACAAGCGCAAAGCCACCCGCAGCGAGCAAACCAAGTCCGCACATGACCAGCGAGTGAGCAAGAGCTGCTTCCAATAATCGGTGAGCACGTTTCGGTTCACCACTCCCGATCAAGTACGGGTAGTGGCGTGCGAGACCACTCAGAATGCCCAACTTGAGTGCCTCGAGGGGAAGGGCAGCCATCTGCGCTGCACTCCAATACCCCATCGAAATCGGATCTAGCCATCGGAAGACCAACAGTTCCGAGAGGCCATTGAGCCCTTGCGCTCCGCCCATCAATGCCAAAAACTGCGCCCTCGGGTGGTGAGCTGCTCCGTGGATTCGATGCAAGAAACTCATGGGGAGAGCTACGAGCGCGAATCACATCCCGAGTACATCGCGGAATCGCCAGAAACGCTGACGTAACCCCATCTCTCGATCAAGTAGCCAGCGACGCCGTTGTCGCGCAACCAACACCTCTATGGTGCTCCGCACGAGTCGTGGATTGGCCAGGATCTCCTGAGACGCGTTGCCACACGGTCGCCATATTGAGTCAATCACTCCGTTCATGGCGACACACTCGAATCCGGCGTACGCCATCACCGCACAAAGTGACTCCGGCACAAACGACCAGATGTGAGCATTCTGGAAGTACCGATCCAAGCGCGCGGTGGCAAAGGCACTTGGTACCTCGATTGAAAGCAGTCCATTACGGTTCAACAGCAATCTGAGTGCATTGAGATCGGCAATCGGATCGAGCAGATGCTCAAGGACATGCGAAAGCACAACAAGGTCAAACCGCTCACCTGATTCGACAGCATTGGACAGGAGTCCATTTCGCAGGTCTAGCCCCCGAGAACGGCCCACTACAAGGTACGCGTCGTCAACATCCCAACCGACGACACGGCACCCTCGGTCGCGATAGGGCACGAGATTCCAGCCTCCTCCGCAACCAATCTCAACTACTGAGGCGCCTTCGCGAAGTTTGACTCGACGCAGTGTGCGAATGGCGCGCAACCGCCCTGTGGCTTCTTGCATCTCAAAATACGCAAAAGGTTCATGCCCAGGCCGTTCATAAATCGCCCGGTACAGATGTTGGTAGAAGTGAGCATAGGCGGCAGCATTCATCCGCGGATTTGTGCGCAGGAGTCCGCAACGGGTGCACAAGACGGTCCGGTGCGGAATGCCGTAACGATCAAGAGTTGCGATGCAACGCTCCTCCGTCGACCGACAGAGACACGGAACGAACTCCCGGGCATACTCGCCAGATTGAAGTCGATCGCAAACAGCACGAATCGCGTCACGACCCCGCGCCCCTACTGCGACGCCAAACTCTTTCGGAGGGTGCGCGAAGACCCCTCCCAACAACGGCTCGTCTGAGGTACATGGCCCATCACCTTTCAATCCATACTGCGTGATCATACGGCGAAAAAGGGGTGCATGTGCTCAAGGTCGGTCATGCGCCCGCTCGGCACATCGATTGAACCCACGAACGACGCGGTCTTGCTATCGCTGCGAGTCACCACGCCTACTGGGCTGGCCAGAGTGTCGAGCGGCGCGTCTACAGACTCCCAGCGATGGAGCCCCTTCCCAGGAATCCGGAACGGGCCGTCTTCCCAAGAACGCCCATCTGCCCCAAACAGACGAATCCAAACATTCACCGGGCGAACAAACGGATTCAGCGTAACAACGACGATTCGTGAATCCTCGGAGCAATGGGTAGCCGGAAAGTTCTCGTAATGGAATTGTTCAGTACGAGTGACCCGCGCGGCGCCCCAGATGTACGCCGCAGGCAGGTGCGCATCGAATGATCCGTCGGAAGAACGAAAGTGGTGGTAGCTCACCAGCACACTACTCACGCCGGTCGGGACGACATCCGGCGAGAATGCCATAACTTCACAGTAGTGAAACAAATTAGTCAAGCCAACCTCCCGACAGAGCTCCGCAGAATCCAAGGTTTGCTGCCCGTGCAACTCCATGGCTTCCGATCGGCGAACCAAAATGGGCTCCAGAGGATTATGTCCATAAAGGCGGAACTCCCAAAAGTACCGCGCGTGCTGTCGCGATGTGGTACATGGGGCGAAGCCGATTGAGGTTGAAACCTGATCGTTGTGAATGACAAAACTTGCCGACGGCGCCCACTCAAGCCCCGACACGCTCTGCGACGGACTAGGCCGAACTGCAGCAATGGCACGACGCAGAAGGTGCGGGAAAAACTGTGTTACGGGCGAGCTAGAGAACATGATTCGTCTCAATGATGCTGGACAATCCAACGGCCATCAGAACGTTGTTTCCATGCAAACCAGACCATGAGCCGCTTGTGTTCTTCAAACCACACAAGCGCGTTCGGATCGGACCATTCCGGCGCGCGGTGCAGTCCAAAGAAGCTTCGCAATTCAACCCACATGCTTCCGTAAGCAGGCACATCTACGTTTCGAGACACCGTCGTTCCGTCCGCAAGGCGAACATGAACGGCGCTGGAGTATCTGCGCGCAAGAGGATTTGAAATCGCCATCCAACAGTCTTGGTTTGATGGGAAAGGATGATTGCAGTGATAATGTCCGTTGTAGTCATGCAAAGCGTACTTATCGTGATAGTGCCAGCGACCAGGGCGCGGTGGATTGCCGTGCGTGAAGCAGAGCACGCAAAAGGGTCGGAGCGAGCCAACCTGACGAAGTGATCGGAAATCGATGATCATCATGCCCGTAACGTCGCCCGTCACACTAGGGAACAGCTCTTCGAGGCTGAGCTCGACAGAACAGTTGTCGCGCAGCACCAGTCCTGTTTGTCGCGCGAGTCTTCGTCCCTCGGAGTCAAACAGGGTGACCATGAACTCAACTCGTTTCCCGTTTACATTCGTTCGATCTTCAGGGAATGCCAGATTAGAGAGTGCCAGACTCGTAGACATGTCTTGACGCCGGAGCACAAAAACTGCGAAGCGACGTAGAGTGAAATGATGGCGAATTGCCGTCTTCAATCTGCGCCAAGATGCTCCGAGGCGACGGCCAAGCGGAAGTCGAACGCCGGCCATAGCGACAACACCGCGCGCGTGCTCTTCCTGCCACCCCCGCACCATGTCCTTGATTTCGTACTCGCAACTGGTGCAACGGCTACCAACTTGGTAGTTCTCGCGCAAGACCTCGAACGACGCGCCATTCGTTTCATGAAGAATGCTCTGCATCCGCTCGAACGTAACTTGGTAGCAGTTGCAAACATTTCGCCGAACCGGCGCTCGCCCATCAGCAGCACAGCCTCCAGTGCATTGAGGGTAAATTGATCTAGTCTCGCTCATGCTGAAGATGTTTCCATATTCTTCGAAGAACTTTTATCGAGTGCCTGAGCGTGTGGGCTCGTCACTACGGCATATGGATCTACCACGCCAGTGATGACTGATCTTGCACCAACAGTCGCTCCATTGCCGATGCAAGATCCCTTCAACACAACCGAGTGGGCCCCAACAAACACACAGGAACCAATCTGTATTGGTCGCGACTTAGGACGCCGAGGATCCGAACTGCCAACATGGGGCTTAAGAGGCAGCGCGTGCAAATCTGAATCGACCAGCATACATCCGCCACCAACTAGCGTATCGCTGCCGATCACGATGGACTCAGTTGCCACAATCACGGAGTTACTAATGCCAACCCGATCAGCAATTGCTAGTGTGGCATCACGCCCAACGTACAGGCCCAGTCGTTGACCAGATCCGACCAGGTTGATGCGTGGACCTGAGTTCATCCGACAGTCAGATCCAATCGACACAACGGCGGCCGGATGAATTCGCAGGCAAATCCAGCCCGTTGCTCGAAATCGTGGACCGACGCGAACTCCCAACATCGCAAACCGCGCCCGGGCAACAAGGGTGAACACCAACGCAGCCGCAGTGTCATGCGCATGTTGGAACCAGTGAAGCATGATGCGAATGAACTTCATGGGCGGCAGTTCTTGCGACCGAATGGCGTGGCGCTGTCAACTTGTGCAGGCCGCTTTTGGTCGGGGCCCTGTGCCCGACCAGTGATGATCCGAAAAAAGGCGTCATGTTCTTGAGGTGACTCAGGATGGTCGAGATCAAGCCCGGTAGCCCTGAACTTTCCTCCGTGGGCATGGAACGAAAACCCCTTAAAGACTAGGTGAAGGTAACGCTTTGCGGCCACGATCTGCGCAGCCGACGGTCGCTTCGGACTACTCGATATTGCCTGCACTGCCGCAAAGTAAGACTTGGCATCCGGTGGCTCATCCACTATCCCCAGTCCTTCGTACTTAGGCCTGCCAGCAGCAATGACCGGAAGCCCACGAGCAGTCATTTCAGCACCGGCACTGCTGAGGTAGACAAGGCCTGCACTCGCAAAGGGGAGCAGGCTAAAGGTATTGACCGGTTCTTCTGAACCGATGACGAGCACATTGGGGGCGTCTCTGGCAAGGCGATTGGCTAGGTCGCCTATGCGAAACTTACACTTGACTGGTCCAACCCACTGCTCAGCTGGATGCGCCCGAACTACCAATCGCACATGCGGCTGCAGCCGAACATGTGCGATGAGTTGTTGGAGCCAGTCTCTTTGACCTCGAAAGCACCGCTCTCGGGACAGCATTGAACTGTCGCCCACAACATTCGGTGCTGCCAGGAAGAGCGTTCCCGGCACCGTGACAAACTCGCGTATTCGATCGGGGAGAATTGCCGAGACTGCATCGCGTTGCACGCGATAAAAACTCTCGAGCCAATCTGCATCGCTCGCGTTTGCTCCATCGACAAACTTGAGATACTCGTCGACCTCGCGCTCCTTATCGGCGTCCCATGGACCTAACGCAGCAAGCCATCCGCTAATGTTGTACTCCAGCGCAGGCGCGTCATGGTTGTAGATCATGTGCCCGGCACGCCAAGCCCAACCTTCTACGCACACCGTTGGCTGCTTGGACTCTCGCGCAGCATGGAGTAGACCCGGCGTTTCACCAATGAGTCCACTCATCAATACAAAGGTGTCGAATCGCTCTCGCTTCAGAAGCTCATAGAGCCCGTTGCCAGCTCGAAGGTTGCGCGCTCGCAGCGCCTCAACAGCTGCATCGAATGTCGAACGATCGTCCACGACATCTTGCTCTTCGGTGTGGTAGTCGTAGGCCACGGCGGCGAGCACGGTCTCGTTCACTGCCGCTTCGAGCCTCGGGCACCGCGTCAAACTCAGATCGTCCCAAGCATCAATGTCTATTAATGCAACGTCGGGAATTGCGCTGACCCCTGGCCAAAACCGCCAGTCGGATGGAATCCAACTCAACTCTGCGGCAGAGACTTGTCGTCCAGAGAAGAGGATTGTCGTTCGAAAACCCATCCGCCTCATGACGCAAGCGGCGTAACCAGCCCACTCGATCCATGTCGGATTTCGCAGCGCTGACAGCAGGACGTGCCCCGTAATCGCCGGCAATGGCTTCGAATGAAGATTCTTGAGCCACCTATCGAGCGCCGCGCGGGGAGTCGGGGCGTGGCCAGAAAACCCAAGTCCCCACATGGCAATCGACGCCGCTCTGGTCGACACACCTCGGAGGCGGCGCACACGATCATGAAGAGCCTGAATGGGCATCGTCACGTCACCATGCCTCGAGGACTGTCTTGCGTTGCATGGGGTCGATTGCCGCAATTTCGGGATCTTCGTAGAACGAATCACCGGCAACATGAGTGGTTGAAACTTCTTCGAAGATCGCTCCCTTCCGCGATGAGAACGAATGCCACATCCCGCGTTCGACGAGTGCAATGTCACCAGGTCGCATTGAGGTGACTTGGCCATCGAGCACAACCTGCAAGTCACCGTGGAGTAGCTGGAATGACTCCTCCTTTACAGCGTGTCGATGCGAAGGATGGGATTGCCCAGGAAGCACAATGATCAGTTTCTTGCAGTACTCCCGATTGATGAGATTCACAATGATGGCGCCATGCTGCCGAAATCGCTCTGGCCCGTAGTGATGGGACATATCGATGGAATAGGACTTACCGATGTGGATTCCAGCTTCATGGAGCATGCCCTTTGCTTCGTGCAGCAAGCCCCTGAGGGCCACAGTAGTAGTACGAGGACGACGCTCCAGGAGCGCCGAGTTCATCTCGTAACTCTGCGTCGCATGCATCCCTGATAGATACTCGCTTGATGTGGTCTGACTTTCGGCGCACGGCATGGCGAAAAATACCTTTTCAGGAGTGATTGCTTCACCAATCGCGATGGGCTGCCGCAGGTACGTGCCGCGCTTCAAAGAACGCAAGGAATCCAACTCCGCCTGTGTCACATGCTTCGGCTGTTCTGGATTGCCCGAGATCGACCTCGCTAGCAGCGCTGCCGCCACCCACGCCTCCGTCTCTGCAGGATTCATGGAATAGGCATTCAGTGGCGAATCAGGCGTAGGAATCCCAACATGACGCTCGAGAATGCGTGCCCCCTTCGCAACAGCGATCTTGACGGGGTCAAGGTTGGCTGGTGCTTCATGCCCGCTGTAGCCGATTCGGAGCCAGTGATAACGTTTACGCATCCAGTCCAATACATGAAGTTGCAATGCATCATTTGGAGTGGGGTAGAGACCTACACAATGGAGCAACGAGAAATCCGTCACACTCCGGTGTTCGAAGAAATTGACAATCTGGTCCATCTCTTCCTGACTGAGCCCTCCACTCGAGCAGATTACTGGCTTGGATGATTGAGCGATTCGTTCGAGAAGCGGCCAGTCATTGGCGCTGCAGCTGGCAATCTTGATGATGTCGACGCCATGATTGATCAGTAGGTCGAGTGATGACTCATCGAACGGGGTGCAAGCTGCGATCATCCCATGCTCGTGGATGGCCGACACCAGCGCGGCATAGTCCGCGGCAGGCAGCTCCGTGGACAAGAAACGCTTTATGTGCTTGTGATCTCTCGACCGAAACTCGGGGTGAATGAAGGTCGCAAGGTCTCGATACTGCAACTTCACCGCTGCGCGAATGCGGTACTGACGCGCGATTCGTCCCATCGCTTCGACAATCTTGAGTCCATGCGAAAGGCTCCCTTGGTGATTGTTCGCTAACTCGAAGATGAAAAGTGGTTCACTTGATTTTGATGTCATGGCGTTTACTTCCAAGGCCGGCTGCAGAATGTGCCAAGCGGATAAGCGATGCGACCCCAGTCGCCCGATCATCCACATACACATCCGCGGCGGGCTTGCCAAACCGAAGTTCGTGATGGCGGACTCCCCAACTATCCATCTGGGAACGAGTCACATCGGACCAGTCAATACCGGTAGCGGAGCCGCGGGCTGTAAACAAGACAATTCGGTGTCCAGCTTGGAACAGGACGTTGACTGCATCAACGACATCCTGCTGCGGGCGAGCCAACGCGTAGTTGTTGTCAGGAGTGATCGTCGCAATCACTCCGTCAATATCCAAACACACCACCATGGTGTGGGTGGACTTTTCGTCACCCACACTTGCCGCCTCGACAGCTGCATCGAACTGACCTGCATCGTCAATGTCGTGGTGATGCTCCATGCAATAGGCACCAACCACATCCCCAACCATGGAGCGCTTGTCAAGAATTGTGTTCGGCCGGATGACATCGATGCAGGCGTTCTGTAGCCATGCTGTTGGCAGTGCCTGCCGAGGCATACTGTGTGCTTCTCTGACGCCTGCGGTCGCTACCGATTCCAAGGTGCCGTCCGATTGTTTCCACCACATCTTCAGCGGGGATTCAGGAGCTGGCGAAACCGAACGCACACAGTCCCAGTCTGGGTGAGCCCGAAGCAAGGCAACAGCGCCATCAATCTCCGCCGCTGTTCGATTTGGGTACGTCGGACGCACATGGGCAACCAAAGCGGGAAGTGAACCAGAAGCAGTTCTGTACCACTCAAGTGCGTGCGTGAAGACCTCAAGGTCGGTAGAAAGATCCCCTGCGAGCGCTGAAGGTCGAAGGAACGGTACCTCTGCGCCTGCCGCCCGCGCCAATTCGGCATAGAACTCGTCATCTGTTGAGACGATGACCCGGTCAATCGACTGGGCTGCCCAAGCCTGCTGAATTGCCAAAGTCAGCAATGGTGTGCCACGGAACGAACGGATGTTCTTATGTGGCAAAGACTTCGAGCCGCTTCGCGCAGGGATGATCGCAAGAGTGCTCATTGATCAGATTTGATGGGAAGTCGCCTGGATCATTGCCTTCAGACAACGTTGAACGCTCAGCCACGACCGGTTCATGTCGCCGCATACTAACTGCTCGCCACCCGTCAATCCACTTCTACTCCGCTGGGCCTTCTCGTGACCCGTTGGGACAACTCTGCCCCTTGACTTTCACGTGACCGAGGTGCGCTGAACCGGTTCTCCCCTTCTGAGAGACTTTCGCGGCCCTACGCGCCGAGCGGATCTCCTTGATGAAGCGTTCGAGCAGGAAGCGTCACCGTCCCGAAGATGGTGTTACCAAACTCGGTCGGGCTGACGAGGCCCTGCCGAAGGCCTGGCCGCTTGCCGAAGTTGCACAGTCGCTCAGAGTGCCCGCGGTCACGCTGCGCCGTTGGCGGGCCAGCACCGAAGCACGTAGCGGCACAAGCCGCTTCCAATCTCGTATTGCGACCGGCTGGTGGCCGCGATGCGCGAACTGGCCGCCGCGAACCCGCGCCGTTGCCGCCGCTACATTATGGTCCTGTCGCACAGGGAGCGCTCGTCGCTCAGAGCGGGGCCGATGAAGCGCCTGTAGAATCAGCTGGTGGTGGTGATGCCTGCCGAAGAGACAGCAACAGCTTCTCTGACTCACGATCGAGCCGGAAAATTCTACCATGACCCCCCGCGCTTAGGAGGCCTGACGAAGGCGAGTCCATTAATGGGAGCGAGATTGGCGCATGATGGACCCACTCGGACTGGTGCGATGGCTCTGGAGACTTCACATCTGCTTTACGAATCGCACCGCTGTCGCCACATCAAGCCCAGAGTTGCGTTCCTCGCCGATGTTCCGTGGCCGACCGGGAGCCCAGGGACCGTTCGCGTACGGCAGTTCTCCGATGCACTCGCGGCTCGTGGCTGTGACGTCAGACTGTTTCCGATTGGGCACTTTGGCAAACACGCTCCTGAAGCACAAGGCGATTCACACGACATGGACCCTACAGCAAGGTTCTCCAGCAAGTTTGGCATCTTTGGTCAGCGTGGAATCCACGAGTTGGGCACCATCGTCCGGAGTGTGAGGCGATGGCGCCCGGATTGGGTCGTGATATACGGGCGTCGTCTGTCGACGATTGGAATCTGTACTTCGCTGTTACCGCGGCGCCTGAAGATTGCGCTCGACATGCCAGAGCACCCTAAGCTAGTTCTGTGGGATCGTGGGATTTTGAGCGCGATCGGGTGGGATCACTACTTGGGCGCTCGACTGCTCCTGTGCCGCGCAGCGTTAGTGACAGCTATTACGCCAGAGCTTGCTACGGCCTGTCGGCTGTGGACGCGTGGCAGCGTTCGCGTACTGCCTGGCACCCTCGAGCCAACTCGCGATTTGAATCACGCTCGTCAAGCCATCGTGGGCTACTACGGCAGCTGGAACGAAAAGGATGATCCAGCTTATGTGGCTCGCTGCGCCCTGCGCCTCCTTTCGCTGGACACACAACTTCGCTTTGAGATTGTTGGTTCGGCGCCGCCACCTGAGATCGCCGTATTGTTTCAAGCAGCTTCCGTCGCATCCCGCATCAAGTACTGCGGAAGGGTTCCGGACGATCAACTTGCCGGCACGCTATCGAGGTGGCGCCTCGCTCTGCTGCCCCGCGCATCGTGCCATTCCACAAGGTATTCGTTTCCCAATCGGATCGTAGAACTGATGGCCAACGCGGTCCCGGTGGCGGTCAAACGCAACGTTGGGGCTGGCGGACTGAGTTCGTCTAGCGGAATTCTATTGATCGACAGCGACGCGGCCACTGGCGCAAACGAACTACACAGGGTTCTGGTCGCCAACGACCTGTGCTCCGAATTGTCGTCATCAGCGCACGCAGCGTCGCGGGAGCACGCTCCTTCTGGCTTGGTGGTTGGCCAAGCAATCAAAGACATCGTGCAATTGGCACAACCGACGCAGGAGTCCTCTTAGCGTTCAATCCGTTAGGCAAGCATCGATCTCACCTGGTCAGCAAAGAGATCCGCTCCATCGGAATCCCAGTACTTGCGGAGTCGAGATTGACCAGTTTCCGCGATGTGCCTGAGCAAGCCATCCTGCCCGACTGCGAGCGCGACTGCGGCAACCAACTCGTCATACGCCCAAGGCAAAGAAACATACGTTTCACCTGGGACGAACAATGACGGCCAAGTCTCAAGATGATCAACGCTTGGCTTTAACAGCGCAGCTCCAACCACAAATGCCTCAAGATCGCGGTAGCAGATTTCACCCCATCCGAACGGGCTCACAACACCGACGGCGCGAACAATCTCACGACGGTACTGCCCTGCCGCACAGACTCCAACTGCATAGCGGATTGCCCGTCCAGACTCGCACGAAAGCCTCTTGGCAATTTCGCGACGGGGCTCTCCGACGCTCGCAAGGGCGTGCGAATCCGACCATCGTGCGAACACGGCTTGACACCTCTGCGACCATGGAAACGGCTTCGGAAGCTGCCGGCGCCACAGCCCTGTGCGCGCGCGATGAAGTCGACCGGCCGCATAGTTGTTCGAGAGAAGGATGTTCCACGAGATCCGGAGTCGACTCAACTCACTTTCCGAGATCGGCGACCTAGCGGGCGCCGTGCGACAATCTCGGATGCCGTACCTAGATGCATAGAAATTGCAGTGAATGCGGTTCTGGTGCTCGGCTAACTGATATCGCCGACGGTCTGCATACACTTGCTTCTTGAAGTATCGGTCGAAAGTGTCGAGCAATTCTAGGTTGGCTGTCCCGCCAGAGTCTGAGTTATCTAGGTAGGCCGTCCGACCGGCGCAGCCCCGATACTTCTTACACAGATCGCGAGAGAACTCCGCTCGATGCACATCTCTCGGCAGCGAGGCTCGGCTATCTATCCAAACCCAGTCATAAGTACGGTTCCTACGCACCGATCTGGCGGGGTCGAGAAAATCGATCCGGACGCCAGAATCAGCAAGGCGCCGCGAGTGGTACCACAGCGGGAAGTTACTCTGGCAAAAACGACCATTGGTCCAGTGGTTGAGGCGCGACGAAACGAAACCGATCCGGAGAGTACTGGTCATCGCACCAATTCCAGCTTGATAACTCGACCCATACTTACCCGTTCATACAGAGAGACGGAGATTGCACCAGGCTCCACCAAGAACTTCACTAACGACGGGGAGTTGTAGTTCACAGCCCTAGCGCCGATTCACAAAGCCGAGCACACGCTCGCAATCCGCTCTGCACCTCGTTGCAAGAAGATTAAAGTGAGTTCTTGCAGCTAACAACTCGGGCGTGACCGGCGCGAGCCCCTTGTTCTGCACCTGGAAAATCTCGAATCCCGCTTGCTGAAGCAGCTCCAACAGCAGGGGATGACCACTGAATATTGATGATCCCGGCACACAATGCACCTCAAACTGAACACACTGACAGCGTTTCAGCAATTCGCGCGCGCCAAGCAGCGCGTCATATTCGCCACCCTCCAAATCGAGTTTCAACAGACCAATCTCTCCATCAGGTATGTCGGCCGAGTCGAGCGTTGTGACATTCACGCGGCAACCACTGTTGTTGGTCGTGAGGTGAGCGCGGTCGTCAATCCCAGCGAGGTGACCGATCCCCGCCGCGCTGCCAACGGCCGCCATCCGAAGGTCGATCGCGACTCCGGAATCGGAGTAAGGCGCGAGATGCTCACGAAGAAACTGAAATGTCACCGGATTGGGCTCAAAGGCGACAATGCGACGAACGCTACTCTTGGGATTGCGCAGCGCTGCCAGTACGGTAAATCCGATGTTTGCACCAGCGTCAACGTAGATCGAGCCCAACGCTGCCAGTTGGGAGATCTGTACATACTCAGTCCGCGGGCTAGAGGGTTCACCCATCTCTCCAGTGCAATGCCTGCCTTGCAGACGGGGATACGCTGCGAGCCAAGGATGAGTGGTTGGGTAATCAACCAAGTCAGGTCAATCGGAAGGCGAATCAACACTCTCGCTACGTTCCGGCGCGCCCACCAGGCCATCGACGATTGTGCTCTTGACCATCGGGCGGACTTCGGAGCAGACGCAAGCAGTTGCCTAGACATCAGCAACAGTCGCTTTAGGTGCCTGAGATCACCAGGTTTGTGACCGAGTACCGCCCGCTGTCGCTCAATCCTCACACGATGAAAAGTACGGGAGACAAGCTCATGTACGTGATTCAGATTCCTGATTCGATGCTCGAAACCCCGACGAATGCGATCGCTATCCCGTCCGCGATATCCATTGCCAATGACGGCCGAGATAGGCATGCTGTGCTGCTCCAACTTACGGAAACTGTCGTCGCGAAGACACTGCAAAAGCACGCGACGGTCAACGCTATCACGTCGACATTCATCAATCAATTCTAGATTAAACTCAACGTCCGCACGAATTCCGTCTTGCATAACCCGTCGGATCAGACGGGAGCGATTCCACCGCAAGATCTCGCGGGCACTGGTACCTGTCGCTGCAGCGATGTCATTTAGCATGACCTCAAAGAATAGCTTAGCATCGGCGCCTCATATCGATGTGCAGGTAGTAACAGCTATCTAGCCAACAAACGGCCGCGAAGCCCCGACTCCGGGACAAATGCAGCCATAGTAGGGGGTATGTAGCCTGGCGACACGCGGACGAGGCGGTGCAACTGTTCGCTTCTGACGTTTCCGAAGTTTGGCTCCAGCTCGTGTCGGCAGCTTGAAGCAAACGGTTGTACCCGACCATGCCGCGTCAATCTGAACTTCGAGTTTTCACGGTGGACCAAGAAGTGTTCATAGATCAATCAGTTATCAGATTCTGGCGCCGACTCAAAGGGACTGGAGATAGCCGGCTATTGCTCGTACTGCGTGATAGATCGCGCTGGCGATGACTTGGTGATGGGGCAGCGAGTGATTTTCGTATCATCAGTCTAACTTGAGCAGAACTCTTGCCGAACCACTATCAGCCGCTGCAGGCGGTAACGTGAAAACAGACCTCTCGGGGCGGCGTGTCGTCATCATCGGCGCATCCTCTCCACTCGGTATAAGCATCTCGAACGCAGCGCTCATCAGCGGCGCTTCGATTGTCGCGGTTTCGCGAACGCCTGGCGCTGCGCGGGCGGCGAAGGGTTTGTGGACCGGCATACCGATAGACCTTCGATCCACAGGCGCATTGGAAAGACTTGCGTTGATTCCTGGGGACCTCCTCATCAGCGCCGCTCCACTCCGCGTGTTCGCACTTGCAATGAGAATGTGGAAACCCCCGAAATGCGTCGGCGTCACTGCTGTCAGCAGCGCCAGCGCGACGACGAAAGCACACTCACAGTTTCCGCGCGACGCCCAGTGGGACAAGGTTGTGAGTCGGTTGCCCTCCTTTAGCACCACTCGATCCTAACACGCAGTCGAGGAATCGATCAATTCACGATAGAGCGATACAAAGCGCAGACTGACATCGCGGCGTAGGTGCGCAGCCTGCACACGGCTGCGCGCACGCGCACCGAGCGCCGATCGAACCTCCGGCGCCATCAAGAGGATCCCGGCCGCGGCAGCGCCGAGTGCAGCCCAATCGCCGACCCCGCACACGCTGCCCGCATCGCCGAGTATCGCGCGCACGTCGCCCACGTCGGTGGCGACGACCGGTACACCCGCCGCCATCGCCTCGAGCACGACGTTCGGGCAGCCCTCGCGTCGCGAGGTGAGCACCAGCACGTCGGCAACGGCCATTAGAGACGGGACGTCGCGGACCTCGCCGAGCTGCCGGATGCGCGGGTTCGACATCAGCGCCGTAGCATCCGCGGACGCCTCGTCTGGAAGCGGCGGACGGCCGGCGCGAAGCACCACCGCATCCGGCACGTGCCTATTCACTTCCTCGATGCAGCGCAAAAGGCATCCGGGATCCTTCGACGGATGGATGCTGCCGACGTAGAGCACCACCGGCGCCTCGGGGGGGATGCCAAGCGCAGCGCGACGGACGGCGCGTTCACTCTGCACCACGTGCCACGCCGGAAAATCGACGCCGTTGCGGAGCACCTCGGCACGATACGGCCGATACCCAGCGGAGACCAATTGCTTGAGGCCCAGCGCGCTGTTGGAGAGCAGCAGGTCGCAACGGCTCGAGAGAATGCGCCCTGCAACCAGCGCCACCCGCTCGGAGACACTCGCACCGGCGCGATCGACACTGTCGCGAACGCCCCATACGAGCGGGACGCGACGGAGCGAGGGCATCGTCGCCATCGACAGCCCGGCGATCGCACAAGACTGTTTCTGCCAGGCATGCACCACCTGCGGACGCGAATCCGTCAGCCATCGCGCGCAAGACCAGGCAGCGGCGGCGCCCAGGAGGCCGCGGCCTACGCCGAGAAGATGAACGCGCGTGCCTTGGACCTGCTCGAACTCGGTACGAAGCGAATCAATGTTCGTGAGGCAGAGGATCGAATGCGACACTTCACCCGAGGTGTCCTGAACCAACCGGAGCAGCGCGCGTTCGGCACCGCCGATACCGAGGCCGTTGATGACATGAGAAACGCGCATTTCAACATCTACGATACGTCGAGCCAATCCGAGTCGCTATCGGCAAGAATGCCGCATTGAGCGGTGACTACCTCGTTGTTCGCTCCCACTGGCGAGGCAACCACCGGCACTCCGCACGCCATGCATTGAATGAGCTTATATGCGCACTTTCCCCGCGACCAGGGATCATCGGACAGCGGCATGATGCCGACATCCAAGGACTGGATAAGAGAAACCTCAGTCCTCTCTGACCACTCCACTTCTTCCGTGACGACTCCGGGAATCGCTGGTGCCCGGCCCCCGACGACTCGAAGTCGAATCCTGGCTTGCTGCGCAAGTCGGGTCAGTGGCGTAACGAGCGCATCGAGATAGTGTGCAGTGGCGGGTGATCCGATCCAGCCGATCACGACATGATCCTTGCTCACCGGGGAGGCAGCTTGATATCGCTCGGTGTCGACAACTGATGGGATGACTACTGTTGCCTGATTCAATCCACGGGTATACGAGGCTAGGGTTTCACTGCCTGCCAACACGGATTCTGCCCGCTGAATCAGCCCGTCGATCTTGTGAGCCATGCCGGGCAGCCGGGGTGTCGGGCCCTTATACCGATAGAGCAGGTAGTTGGCATCGTCGAGGTCGTAGATGAAGGGACGACCAAGAAACGCGACCTCGAGAAGAGCCGGCACGAATGGCATGATCTCCCGAGTCAATATCACCTTGTCGAACCGCCTCGCATCAAACCCACTCAAGGCACGTCGAAACACAGCGCCCATCAGCCGCGGCGAAGCCAGGGCGCGGACGGACGAACCACTCCCGCGCCGAGTCCGGTACCAGTCGCCCAGGAACGAACTCACCTCAAGATTGATCCCCAACTGTCGAAGCGGCGCCTGGTACTGACCCAGCCGAACGCGCGTGGTTGCTGCCCACGGTCCGTAGTACGCCAAGCCTAGAACGTTCATGTTCGCATCAGGATTGGTAACACAGCCGCACGCACCGAGCCTGCAAACTGGAAAGCGTTCGACTACGCCCGGGAAGAGTAGCCTTCCGCTTCATGTGCGGCATTCTTGGTGCAGTGGGCTCCGTCATTCCCCCTGAGGGACGCCGTCTCGCTGGCATCGGTGCGCTGAAGCACCGTGGCCCCGACGCCCATGGTCAATGGCTTCGGCTTGGGGGCTTGGCATGGCTGGGTCACACCCGATTGGCCATCCGCGAACTCAGTCCTGCGGGCGCGCAGCCGATGCACTCGGCTTGTGGGAACCTCACGCTCGCTTTCAACGGTGAGATCTACAACCATGATGCCATAAGAGCTACGTTGGACTCAGAGGGCCTGCAACCACACTGGCGCGGAGCATCCGACACAGAGACATTACTCGCGGCGATTTCAGCTTGGGGCGTCGGGTCGACGCTTCATCGATGTGTCGGGATGTTCGCGTTCGCTGTCTGGGACGAGCGGCTTCAAACGCTGACGCTCGCGCGGGATCGATTCGGCGAGAAGCCGCTTTACTACGGTTGGATCGACTCGACCTTTGTGTTTGGGTCAGAGTTGAAGGCGATTCGAGAATTGCCTCCAAGTCGGTGGCAGCCCAATCGTCTGGCGATCGATCAGTACCTGCAGTTGGGCTACGTGCCGGCACCCCTCAGTGCCATCGAAGGCATCCAGAAGTTACTTCCCGGTCACATATTGACTGTTTCTCCCCACAGCGTTGGAGTTGCGACCTTAGTTCCCCTTTGGACCGTCCACCAGGCGCTCTCACGGGCTCGTGAGCGACCGTTCCTTGGCAGTGAGGACGACGCCATCAATCAGTTGGATTCGCTACTGGCCGATGCAACGCGACTACAAGGCGTCGCTGATGTCCCTGTCGGCGTCTTCCTGAGTGGCGGGATTGACTCAACGGTCATCGCCGCCCATCTCGCCGCTAGTCATGGCGCGCGCATTCAGACGTTGACCATGGGTTCCGATGATGCTCGGTTCGATGAGTCTGCTTCGGCGCGCTCGATCGCCACTTTTCTTGGGTCAAATCACGTTGAGCAGATAGCCACCTCAGCTGATGCCTTCGCGTTGATTCCGCATCTTGCTGACATGTATGACGAGCCGTTCGCCGACTACTCGCAGATCCCGACCGCCCTCGTCTCACGGTGCGCCCGCCAATATGTGACCGTGTGCCTTTCTGGGGATGGAGGTGATGAACTCTTCGGAGGCTACAACCGTTATCGCTGGGGGCACCGATTTCGGTGCGTTCCAGGCAGTTTGAGAAACGTGCTGGCATCGAGTGTCTCGATGGTCCCTGCACAAGCTTGGGATCTCGCACAGCGCGGAATCGACTCCGCAGCACCGGCGCGGTGGCGGGTTCGATTGCTGGGCGACAAGATTGAAAAGTTTGCCCGTGCATTGTCCGCGCCCACGGCCGTCGCGGCGTTTGAGGATCTCATTTCGACAGGGACGATCCTGCGTCATGGACTGGTCGCGCCAGCGGTGCTCCAGCATGTCCATAACGCCTGGAACAGTCTTCCTGAGTCGTTCTCGGACTCAGAACGCATGATGGCCGTCGACATGATGACCTATCTGCCCGACGACATCCTCTGCAAGGTCGACCGTGCCGCCATGTCGGTATCCCTTGAGACACGAAGCCCGTTCTTGGATCACCGAGTCGCCGAGTTCGCGTTCTCGCTGCCGTGGGACCTGAAGATCCGCGGGGGTGTCGGGAAGTACATCTTGCGAGAAACGCTTTCTCGAAGGGTGCCCAGGACTCTCTGGGATCGACCCAAGACCGGCTTTGGCATCCCTCTTGGCGAGTGGCTGCGGGGACCACTCCGGAACTGGGCAGACTCGCTGCTCTCGGATCGAGCGTGGAACGAGTCGTGGATGCTCAACCACAGCGTCATCCGGAGTTGCTGGGATCGACATCTGAGTGGGTTTCGCGACCACACCCGTGAACTTTGGACCGTACTCATGCTCAGGCAATGGGCAGATCGTTGGTGCTGACGGACCAATCTGTTGGACGACAAACTCAGGCCGGCAAAGAATCAGATTCCCGCACCGATCGCAGTGAGTAGATCGCGTGCAATCCTCACCCCACAATAGCGCTGCTCTGCATACTGCCGACACAAGTGAGAGACGCTTGACTCGCTCGCGCGCCCAAGGACATCCACGATTGCATCAGCGAGCGCCTGAGCATTCCGTACCGGGACAATTCGCCCATGGACTCCGTCGACGATGGCGTCGCGGCAGCCCGGTGCATCCGTCGTAACGACGGGCCGCCCCATGGCGAGCGCTTCTTGGATCGACCTGGGACGACCTTCCGCGTAGGACGGGAGCACCAGTACGGTCGACTCAGCAAGAACCGGCCGTACATCATCAACATGGCCTATATAGCGAACTCCCGATGCCCGGCACTGCACATCAAGCCAAGCATGAGTGAAACCCCGTGTACTTGATTCCAAAAATCCTGCCAGAAGAAACTCGATCGATGGATCGGTCGCACGGATGAATCGGGCTGCTTCCAGGTATTCGGCAACGCCTTTCTCCGGGACAATCCGAGCGATCATGAGCACTTGCTTTCGACCCGTCAGCGGCGCACACTCATAGTGCGTCAGATCGACACCTGAGCCTTCCGTCGTGACTGGGGGACGATGCAGCACTGAGCCAAAGCGCGCCTGAAGCGCGCGTGTGTCATCCTGATTCTGCGTCACAACGTGAGTCGAGCATCGGATGGCACGCTGCAACAACGGCCGGATTGCCATAGAGAGCAAGCGGTGCAAGTGCGACTCCGGTCGCAACATCGAACCAAGTCCGGCGAACAACGCGACCCGTAAGCGAGATCCGACTCCTGACGCCTCTGGGATTCCGTACAAAATCGGCTTGATGCCTGTTGCGATCACGAGCTCTGGCCGCAACTCACGCATGAGCCTCGAGACACGCTTGGCATAGGCGAAGTCGGAGATTGGGTTGAGTCCAGTTCTCGACAACTCGATCTCCCGGCACTCTGCTCCGAGTGCCGCCAACCCAGCCCGAACTCGGTCTGATGGACTAGGGACAGCAACTACGGTTCGGTATCCGCGATGGATCAATTCACGAATCAACGCACCCCTGAACTGGAGGAGGTAACCCGAGTAGTGTGCCAACAGCACCGCAACCGGAGCGTTCATGCGTGCTCCTCGTGCATGTTGTCCAACCCCAGGCATCGCATGTCAGGATGAAAGCTCCGCCGCGTGATTCCAAGCTTTGCCACATCATCTGGGACGACCAGATCTTCTTCCATCCTGTGGGCTGCCGCTGCAAGCTTGGCAAGCCCAACGGGGAGGAAGTTCGCCAGACCCAACACCAGCGCT
>Ga0194131_10003549_pt1 | contig 24466 bp, 16 predicted proteins | sample TA2KigO120mmetaG_FD_148631 | JGI IMG/M metagenome (GOLD analysis project Ga0194131, IMG submission 148631) | Freshwater microbial communities from Lake Tanganyika, Tanzania - TA2015053 Kigoma Offshore 120m | ecosystem: Environmental > Aquatic > Freshwater > Lake | place: Tanzania: Lake... | reverse complement strand
TGATGGGCGGCGCGCCCTTTGACGAGCGGGTGCTGCGAATCGGCGAGCCGGTCGCCTGCGGCGTGCTCACCTTCGTGCTGGAGCCCGACCAGCGCGGGACATCCGGCCAGGCGCCCGGCGACGAGCCCACGGTTTCCTGGGGGCTGGACGCCAATCTCGAAATCAGTGTGGAGCGCGGGGACAACCGCGATTTCGGGCACGTTTTTCCACTCACCCGCCAGGTGACGAAGGAGGGGCGCATGCTCCGCATCGGCGGGCCGGGCGCGGGCGCCAACGATATCTCGTTGTACGACGAGGAGGTGGACAACGCGCACGCGCGCCTCCAGTTCCGGGGCGGAAAATTCTGGCTTTTCGCCAACCACCCGACCATCGTGAACGGCGTGAAACTCGAGGAGGGCCGCCCACTGCGGCCCGGTGATCGCATCGTCGTTGGCGGCACCACACTGGTTTTCCGCGAGGTGGCGAAAGCCGTTCGCTACTGGCTGGAATATCAGGGCCGCCGGGTCCGGGTCAAGCGCGAGATGCGGCTCGGGCGCTCGAATCCTTGCGAGATTTTAATCAGCGATCCCAACGTGTCGCGCCACCACGCCACTATTTTCGTGCGCGGCGACGGGTGCTGGCTGCGCGAGATCAGCGCCACCAATCCCACGCTGGTCAACGGCGTCCCCATCGTGGACGAGCGCAAGCTCGAGCACGGCGACGAGATCCGCTTGAGCGACGAGACCGTGATGCACTTCGTGGACGCGGAGAGCGACGTGCTGGGGGGCGGCGCCTGAGAGGCTCCCGCGGGCACTGGGCCTCCTACTCGGTGATGATCCGGTTGACCAGCGTCTCGGCTGGCGTGGTGGGCAGGCTCAAGCCGTACTTCTGCCGCTGCAGATCGCTGGCCCGATAGCGCGGGGTCCAGGGCGTGCCGCGGGTGGTGGCGTCGGCGACCAGCGCGGCCCACTGCAGGTGGAAGTCGGTGTTGAGCAGCGAAACCGCGTGGTAGGCGCGGGTCACGGCGTCGGCGGCGGAGATGCGCACCACGTCGACGGGCTCATCCACGACGGCCTCGGGCTCGTCGCGCGCCTCATCCTCTTCTTCACGGGGTAGCGGCGGATGGTACCCGCGGTGCCCTCCCGAGCCGTTCGGGTCCGTGGAGACGGCGCGGATGCTCAGATCCGCGCTGGCGCTCCAGTCCAAAGCGTTCACTCCTTCTATGCTCGACGCCGCGGACAAACGGCGGGATTTATCGTAATCCTGAGCTGATTCTGGCACAACCGCGCCGATCTGGCAAGAGGGCGCGGATGCATGCGGCGCTGGGGCGGGCGACCGAGCCGGCTCGGAGGAGGCCCGCGCGGGTCGTGGAAACCTCCCGCGTATGTCCGAATTCACGGAGGAACAGACCAATCCGGCCTTCAAGGTGCGGATTGTCGTGCTTGACGGGCCGACGCCGGGCGCCAGCTATGACGTGACCCGCTTTCCCGCGGTGGTGGGTCGCAGCCGGGACTGCGACGTGGCGCTCGACGACGATCCCGAGGATCCCAGGCTGTCGCGCAAGCACGCGCGCGTGTCCATCCAGGGCGGCTCGATGGCCCTCGAGGACCTGAGCACGAACGGCACCTGGGTGGGGGATCGCAAGGTGGGGGCCGGCCAGACCGTGGTCCTGGGCGAGGAGGCCGTGGTGCGCCTCGGTCCCCGGGTCGTGCTGCGGCTGCAGGTGGTGCCCGACATCCCCGGGGGGGACGTGCCCGTTGCAAGAAGCCCGGAGCCCAAAGGCGGCTGGCTGCAGCGCCTCCTTCCGCAGCGGGCCAGCGCCGGGGTCCACGTGGAAGTGCGGGCGTTGGGCGCATTCAACGTGACGGCCGCCGGCGTGGCCATCCCCGGCGACCTGTGGCAGCACCGCAAGGCGGTGGTGATGCTGGTCTACCTCGCCGACACCGGGACGCCGGTGTCAGCCGACCGCCTCTCCGAAGTGCTCTGGCCGGACGCCTCGGACGGGCGCCAGACCGTGCAGACCGCGGTGTCGCGCATCCGCAAGGCGATGCGGACCGCGGGGAATGACCTGGTCTTTTTCGAGCGCAAGTTGTATCAGATCGACGCGAGCTGCTCCTTATGGTACGACGTGGCCGAGTTCGAGCAGTGGGCCCGCGAGGGGCAGCGCCTCTGGGCAACGCGCGACGCGGAGGGCGCCGGGCGCGCGCTGGAGTGCGCGGTGGATCTCTACGGCGGACCCTTCCTGGAGGGCCACGACGAGGGGTGGGTGGATCGCCGCCGCACGTACCTGGAACGCGCGTGGTACGAGGCGATGGAGATGCTCGGCGCGGTGCGCCTCGAAGAGCAGCGGGCCGACGAGGCGGCGCGCGTGTTCCAGCGCGTGCTCGAGGCGGATCCCCTGCGCGAGGCCGCCCACCTCGGGCTGGTCCGCAGCCTGGCCAGCCAGGGAAAGCGCGACGACGCCGTCCGCCAGTGCACCGAGAGCATCACCTCGCTGAAGAAGCTGCTCAACCTGCCGCCCAGCGCCGAGATGGAAGCGCTGTATCGGTCGCTCACCCAGTCCCCCTCCTAGTGGAAATTGCCGCCGTGGTGCTGGTGGTGGCGGCCGTGGCGTTCTGGCTTCTCAAGCCGAAGAAAGTCACCGTGGGGGGAGATCCGCTGCTCGGGCGCACGCTGGGGAAGTACCGGCTGGTGCAGCGGCTGGGTGCCGGAGGAATGGCGTCGGTCTACCGCGCGACGCCGACCGGCGGGGGACTTCCGGTGGCGGTCAAGGTGATGCGACCCGAGATGTCCGCCGCCCCGGTGCTGCGCGAGCGGTTCGAGCGCGAGGCGCGGGTGGGTTCGGAGCTGCGCCATCCGGGGATCGTGCGCGTGCTGGAGTGGGGCGAGGACGGCGGAGCGCTCTATCTCGCGATGGACCTCATCCCAGGCAACACGCTGCGCCAGCGGCTCAACGGGGGCGCTTTGCCGCTGGATGAAGCGGTGGGGATCTTAATAGCGCTGATGGAGGCCATGTCCCACGCCCACCAGAACGGGTGCCTGCACCGCGACCTCAAGCCAGGCAACGTGATGATCACCCCCGGGCAGAGCGTGCGAATCCTCGATTTCGGGCTGGTCACCCGCCACGACTTCGTGACCCTCACCCGCACCGGGCAGGTGATGGGGACGGTCGGCTACGGCGCTCCAGAGCAACTGGCCGGCAAGAGCGGCGACGCCCGCTCCGACCAGTACGCGCTGGGCGTGATCGGCTACGAGATGCTCACCGGAAAGCAGCCATTCAAGGGCAACGTGCGGGGATTGCTGGACGCGGCCGCCGAGCCGGACCCCATCACCGCCCTGCGAGCGGAAGTGCCCGCGGCGGTCGCGGACGTCGTGAAGCGCATGATGGCGCGTGATCCCGGCCGGCGATTTGGGGATCTTGGGGAGGCGTTGTCGGAACTGCGGGCGGCGCGCTAAAATACAGCCAGGATACAGCAACCGTCGGTAGACTTTGCGGGAGGCCATGAAAGCACGCAGACGGAGAGGAATGACGCTGGGCAGCGCGATGCTGCTGGCGGGCGTGTGCGCGGTGCTGGCGTTCATGCTGGCCATCTCGTCGCTTTTCCACCTCGACATGGCGGTTCACGTGAAGGCCCGCCAGACCGCGCGTAACATGGCCGAGTCGGCCATGGCGGAAACCGTGTACAACGCCATGGACCTTCCCGAGTACGGGCAGAACGGCGAAACTCTTGAGGAGAAGCCGCGCGACGGCCTGACGAGCATCGTCACCTTCAATCTGGGGAAGGCCAGCGCCGAGAAGGTCATCCCCTCGTTCAACAATCACCCGGCCAACGTGGAGGAGACGCGCCCGGACGCTGTCAAGTGGCCGCCGGGCGCGAGCAAGCAATACAACGTTCCGACCGGCGCCATCCTGGTGAGCGCGAAGGCGGTCGCCGACGGCGAGCCGGCCCAGGGTGTGGCGGTCGTCTGGTTCCCGCAGTTTCCCTACGCGGTGGCTTCCAACGGTCCGGTCATTTCTCAGGGGAAGCTGCTGGTGGCCGGGTCGAACCCGGCGCCGCCCGAGGAAGCGGTGAAAAACGCCACCGGGCGGGGCAGCATTGCCAGCAACAGCGGCGAGGAAAACGCGGTTGAGCTCCGCCAGGGGGCGCACGTCACCGGCAACGCGATGGCGGTGGGCGGCGTCGTTCTCGCCGGCGACGCCAAAGTGGACGGGCACCTCGGGCCGGGCAGCGCCCCCGTTCCCTTGCCCCACATCGAGGTCAGCGAGCTGGACCCGGTGGCGCTCGAGCTGCCCGACATCGTCCCGGTGCCGTCTACGCTGACCGCTCCAAAAATGTCCGGTTTCAATCGGGCCGCCGAAAATGTCACGGTGTTTGGTGACCTCGAATTAAACGACGGTTTTCTCTACGTGAACGGAAACCTGCAGGTGACCGGCCGCGTGACCGGGCACGGTGTGGTGGTCACCACCCGGGACATGCAGATCATGGGCGGGGGTAATTTCAGCGGGAGCGGCACCGCCGCCTTGATTGCCGGCGGCAACCTGAGCATTTCCGGAGATGGCGCGGAACGCTCCGGATTTGCCGGCCTGTTGTACGCCGAGGGGAATTTCTCGGCCAGCAACATCTCGCTGGTGGGCGCTTTCGTGGGCGGCGGGCCGTCGAGCAACGTCTCTCTGTCAGATACTTCGGTGATTCACGTGCCGGATTACACGAAAGTGCAGCTCGACCTGTCGATTATCAAGACCTCGTTTTCCTACGACCAGAGCGACTCGCCGGTCTGGATGGGCGGTCCCGGCGTGGGCTCCGAGCTGGTCAAGATCAACTGGGTGAAGTACCGTAACGACAACGGCAACCCGGTGTACGCGCTGACCGACACGCCGGACGTGCCGGCCCAGCCCATGCCCCAATTCTACGACCAGGTGGCGCGCTACATGGAAGCCAACGGGATGCAGAAGGGCGCCCTGTCGGGAACCTGGTGGAAAGTCAAGAAATTGCGCAGCAACACGGATGGCAACTGGTACCCGGTGGAGCACTTCGTGCAGTTCCTGCGCGATCGCGGGCCGGTGCCCAAGGGGTCCAGTCGCCCGGCGCCGCCGAGAATCAGCACCAGTAGGGGAAAGCTGCTCATCGACCTGAACCGTTTTCTCTGCCCGGCGGATCGGATGCGCGTTCTGCTCTGGCAGGTGGAGTGAGGGCCCGGACGGCATCGCAGAGCGAGGGGAATCGATCGTTGAGATCCTTGGCCAGCATTCGGTCCACGGCGTCGGCGACCGGGTCTGGAATATTCACGATGCGCGGAGGCGGCGTATTCAGCGTGTCGGCCATGCAGCGCATGGCGTCGCTGGTGTCGAAAGGACGCTCTCCGGTGAGCATCTCGAACACGATGACGCCGAACGCGTATTGATCGCTGCGCGGCTCGTTGCGGATGCCGTCGAACTGCTCCGGCGCCATGTAGCCGGGCGTGCCCAGGGCGTCGCCGGTGGCGGTGAGCCGGGTGTGCTGCGCGCCGGTGGCGACCCCAAAATCGAGCACGCGGATGGTGAGGTCGTCGGTGACCAGGATATTGCCGGGCTTGAGGTCGTTGTGAACGATTTTTTTCATGTGCGCGTAGTCGACCGCCTCGGCGATGGGCCGCAGCAATTTGACGGTCTCGTCGAGCGGCATGCCGCCGGGCACGATGAAGGAGCGCAGCGTCCGTCCGCGCACCAGCTCCATCTCGATGCACATGGGATCCCCGTCCTGCCAGTCGAGCACGCGCACGATGCCGGGATGGTGGAGGGACTTGCAGATGTGAAATTCGCGGGCGAAGCGGCGAAGAAATTCCTCGTCGACCGCGTCGGCGCGCATGACCTTTACCGCGGTGGCTTTCGAGAAGTCGAGCGTGCTCGCCGGGATGGCTTCGTACACGGTGGCGTTTCCGCCGCTGCCCAGGCGTCGGGTGAAAAGCCAGTTGTGCAGCACCTTCCCGACGTTGGGGTCGTCGGGATCCTTCGCGACGGAGCGCAGCTTGAGCATGCGGCGCTGGCGGGGGATGGTCCAGGCGATGAGCGCGATGAGCGCGAGCGGCACGTAGGGATAGCGCTTGACGAAGAGCCCGGCGGGGCCGAACAGGCCGTCGGGGGTCAGCGAATAGGAGCCCTCAAGGGGGAGGCGGCCCCTGCGGAGATCCTCGGCTCGGACGTCCACGTCGAACGGACGGTAGCCCTCCAGCTCGAAGCGCGCGCGCAGGGTTGCGTCCTCGCGCGTCGGCACGTTCACGGTAACTGGAGTGCCCGACAGGCCCAGGGTGTTCTTGCGGAGCCCTATTATGCTCACCGTAGCGCCGCTGGGAAAGGTGTGGAAGGTGACTGTCGCCGCGTCGCGCTGGTCTGGCTCCCAGGCGTGGGCCGCGGCCGTGAGGAGCAGCAGAAGCAGGAGAAGCGTTCGCATGTTGGATCAATCCACGTCTTACTGTGCATGCTCCTGCTGGTCGGTCCCGTTTGGGGCCAAAGCCCGCTGGCGAAGGACGCTCCGGCGCCGGCGGCGCCCAATGCCCTGCGCATCGTGTTTCGCACGGATCCCCCCGAGGCAATGGTGTACGACGGTGAGCGGGCGCTGGGGCTCTCCGGCCAGGAGGTTGGCATCGATTTTCCGGAGGGTCACACCGACAATACCGAGCACGTGTTCCGCTTCGAAAAACCGGGATACGAGAGCGCCACGCGCGTGCTACGGCAATATGCGCTGCGCGCCGGGCGCGTGTTTCCGCCGCCTGGACAAAAGCCCATCCAGCTGAAGAAAATCCGCTCGACCTGGGGCTGGTGGGTCGCGGGCGCGGCGTTGATCGCGCTGCTCTGGGGCGCCTGGACGGCGTGGCGCGCCCCCAAGAAATTGAGGACGGTGGAGGCCATCGGGGAAAACTCGTCGCTGGGCGGCTACGCCCTGACAAAGCGGCTGGGCGCCGGCGCCACTTTCGAGGTATTTTTGGGCATACGGCTGTCCGGCGACGAGGCCGAGGTGGCCGTCAAGGTGCTGCACGCGCACGGCGCCAAAGAGCGCGCCCGCTTCGCACGGCAGGCGCGCATCCTGGCTGGACTGAGGCATCCCGGCATTGCCCGCTTTCTCGACTGGGGACAGGATCGCGAAGCGCTCTTCATGGTGGAGGAACTGGCCGACGGCGGAAATCTTCGCGAGCGCATGGCGGGCATGAAATTCCCCGATTTCATGAAGACGTTCGGCGAAGTGGCCGAGGCAATTTCCCACGCGCACGAGCAGGGGGTGATTCATCGGGATCTCAAGCCGGAAAACATCCTCCTGACCGCGGACGGTGCGGTGAAGGTGAGCGATTTCGGTCTGGCCGCGCTCGTCGAGGACGAGGACGGCACGCGCGGCGTGGGCACTCCGCTCTACATGGCGCCGGAAATCATGGCCGGCGGCGCCGCCACCCCGGCCAGCGATCAATATGCGCTGGGCGTGATGGCCTACCAGATGCTGAGCGGCAAGCCGCCCCACGAAGGGGCCACGGTTGCGGAAATCATGCGCCGTCGCGGAGAAGCGCCGGCTCCGCTGCGAGGAGTGTCCCCGCAAGTCCAGGCGGTGGTAATGCGCATGCTCGCGCCCGAACCGAGCGCCCGCTTTGCGTCGGTGCGCGAGGCAATTTCCTCGCTCCGTGCAGCGGCGCTACAGTAAATCCACAGTGGGGGCTGATAGACTGCGGGGGTAGGACTTCTCCAGGCGAGTTTGATCGCCCTGCGGAGAGAGGGATGGACTGTCCAGGGGAGAGCGCCCCTCGGACCGCGCCTTTGAGAGGAAGGGCCGGTCCACCGGGAGAGGGGCGGATCTCCATTTTTTTTGTTCACATTCCGTTCATATCGCGTTAACAAAACGGTAACATCGCACAGCGCGGGTGCAGCCGATCCATGAGGGAGCTACCGCGCCGCCGCCTAGACTGAAACTCAGGACGAGGAAGGAGCGGCGTCAAGTGCGAGGATTCGTGGAGATGATCGGAGCGGTAATGTCGGCGGCCCCCACGGCGGCCGTGGAATCCCCCGAGATGGACCTCATCGAGCAGGACGAGCAGCCCGAAGTGCGCGGCGACGCCCACCAGATCAGCGACGAGGCGCTCGAGAACGACACCCAGAACACTTCCTCCATCAACGGCCTGCTCGACTGGCTCAACGCCCCCGCCCCCGAGGAGACGCCCGCCGCCGACCTCCCCGCCGCCCCCGGACGCGCGTACGCCCTGGCTGGCCGCGATCTGGAGAAGACGCTGGCCGAGATCTTCAAGCGCATCGACGCCGGCGCCGCTGGCGCCGAAGAGTTCGAAGCTCTCGCCAACGCCTGCGAGGACCCCCAGGGCGCGGACCGCATCGGCAGCGCGCTGGAGGCCGTGGTCAGCGGTCCCGACGGCCCCAAGCGCCTCCTGGAGCTGATGCGCCTCGCCGCCCAGACCGCGGCCGGCCGCCGCGCCTTCGCGAGCGTCCTGGCGCGCACCGCCGCGGTGAACGCGGCCCGCACCGCCGGGACGCTCCTCCTTCTCACGGATGGCACCGACGGCCTCGCCGAGACCCTCAGTGAACTGGCCGACGAGAAGACCGGCGCGCTGCGCCTGGCTGAAATGCTCCGCCTGTTCGGCGAGGACGAGAAGACCGCCGGCGGCCTCGCCGAGCTGCTCGAGACGCTCACCGAGTCCCGCGACGGCGACCGCGGCAACGCCGCCCGCGTGGCCCGCTCGATGGCCGAAAGCGCCCGCTGGGTGAGCGGCGCCCGCGACCTGACGCAGACTTTCACCAGCATGCTGGAAACCCAGGGCGGCGGCCGCGCGCTGGCCCGCCTCCTGCAGCGGATGTCGGCGACCCGCGAGGGCGCGCTCGACGCCGGACGGACCCTCCGCAGCATGTCCTTCGACCGCGAGGGCACCAACGCGGTGGCGCGGATGCTGGTGAAGGCCACCCAGTCGCAGGCTGGCGCGAAGGACGTCCTGGTGGCGCTCTCCCGCATGGGCGAGCGCGACGTGACCATCGTGCTGCGCCGCCTGGTGGGGGTGGACGCGGGCGTGAAGCTGCTGGCCAACCTGGCCGCCGAGAAGTCGCTGGCCGAGACCCTGGCCGACCTGCTCGACCGCCTGGGCGAGGTGACCGTGGCCAACGGCGCCGGCGTGGACCGCGCCCGCCTGATGATGCGGGCCAGCGGCTGCGAGTGGCTGCACAGGGTGCTGGTGCGCCTGGGATTCGAGTCGGCGGGACAGTCGACGCCGGTAAGCGCCCAGGGGATGGGCCTGATGGCGCGCATGGCGGTCCGCCATCACAGGACGTGCCGCTGCGGCAACCCGCTGGGACTGCAGCCCGTCTGCACCCGTTGCGGGGACAAGGTGGCGCTGGCCGGGTAATCCCCGGGTTTGCGACTGGGGCGGAATCTGCCGTCGGCGTTCATAAGTTGTTTACTTTCTGGTTCTTGAAATGGTCGGAAACGGACGCAATTTTGCAACAAGCCGCTCTTACAATGTACTCCTCTGGAGTTGTTCGAAAAACCCCACGATGAGGAGCCTGGACGATGGAGCACGCGCTTGGGCAGCGAACAAAGGACGTTCGGATGATGCGCGGATTGACGCAGTACCAGATGGCGCAGATGATGGACACGGCGCAGAGCCACGTGTGCGCCGTCGAGCTGGGGCGGGCGCGGCCGTCGCTGCGGTTTCTCACTCGCATGGCTCGAGCACTGGTAATGACGGTCGACGAATTACTCGGCGTCGTCGCGTACGAGCCACGCAAACCGGGGCCGGGGCCATCAATTCCAACCTCAAAGCCTTCCGGCAGCGAGCTGCACGACGCCTTCGTGAAAGTGCCGGAAGCGCAGGCGACGGCGTCGCTGCAAGTAGCTTATCGACGCGCGCAGGACACCGCCTTGGGACGCCAACGTCTTGTAGCGGTCCACGCGCGCTCCCGGAATCCCCGCAAATTCTGGAACGGCGTGAAACTGCTGGCCGAAGGACAGGACGGACATCAACAATCCCTCACCCTTGCATTGCTCGAACGCGGAACGTTGAGGGAAATCGCTCCCGCCTCCTGCGGCCTGCCGAACGCGGTGGTTAGCGAGCCGGGCCGCCCCTGGCTGGCCGTCGTCGTCGCCGTGAAAAGCGGCTTCCTGTTGTTCTATCCGCGGCTCGCGGTGGCTCTCCGAGGCGAGTACCACACGCTGGACTTCATGGTGGCCGCGTCAATCGACGGTCATCGCGCCTATTTTGACCTGGCCGTTGACCTGTCAGAGCAAACGTGGCATATGACACGCGCGGACGTCCTCGGGTTGACACCCATTTCGGTCAGCGAATGGGAAATTGACCAGCCAGGCGTAGTGGATACTCTGGTCGAGCGTATCCGTGCGGAAATTCCTGCTTCGCGACAAGCGGCATGAAGGCGATGACGCCGCGCCCGGTGCGTGTCCGCGCCGGCTCCAAGGGCGCGGAAAATACCACGATCGCTACGTCATCGGGGAATAGCGGCAAGCGGATGCCGCGCGGTCCGTCGCGCGGCATCCGCTTGCCCCGCGGCGACGTACAATCTGAAGGGAGAGCGCAAGCCTACCAAGCGCTACCAGGCCTTTCTGGACCACTTCCGCCTGAAATATACCCGCATCAACGCTGGCAAATCCAATGAAAACGTCGTGGTTGAGAAGGGCCACGACGTATTCAAGACGGCTGTCAATCAGGCCCTGATCCTGCGGGGCAGTCGAGACTTTGTGACCCTCGAGGAATACCTGGCCTTCGTCGAGCAAGTGCGGCGGTGCCTCAACCTGAAGGTGGCCAGCCGTCTCACCGCCCTCATGGTGTCTGGTAATTAACTACACTTCGCCTTCGCCTCACTCCATATCCTTGAACCGTATACTCTGAAGACACTTAAGGCCAAGCGTGCTGGCATACAACTCAGCCTCACCGTCTTCATAATCGGGAGCGACAGCATACATCAGCACCCCACCTCCGGGCCACTCTTCGCGTCGCAATCCCAGATGTGGACTATTACGATATCTTTGCTCTTCCAAAACGTCCAGATTCACCTGAAGCATCCGGCCGCCAAGGTCACAAGTATAGATAGCCCATGGCCAAAAGTAATCGCTAAAGGTTGTTCGCTTAGCAACCCTTCGAGTAGCAAACCAGAACGCTCCGCAGTAAATCCACAACTCCGACTTGAACGAACCGAACACGTAACTCGGGCGCAACGCATCGTACACGATGCGCAGCAACGCATTCAGCGCCCCGTGCCTTCTCATCAAGACCTCATAGGAAACGTTCCTAAGATACAGAGGTCTCTGGGCATTCGCCGTGAAGTCACCGAATGAAATGGCAACCTGAAGATACTCACTATTGCAATCGTAACTTGGAATATTCGCCTCTCTATTCCGGGAATTGAAGACATCTAGCGTCCATCGGAACTCGAAGTCGCCGTTCCGCCAGACGTAGAAGGGAAGCTCGAAGCCCGAAACCAACTCGTCCCAGAGCCAACCCGCTCGACGATAATCCTCAAGGCCAAGCCGCGGGTACGTACTCTGCCATAGCAACTCGCCAGACTGCCGGCGCATCAACTGCCCTATGTGTCGCTCGATAACGACCTCATCGTTCACGCCGGCAGCCGCCAGAATCGACGTGAGCACGTCCGGACTAAAGCGACTCCTGTCGAAAACGAACGTAGTGCTTATTTCCGAGTAACAGGCTGGCCAGAAAGGGAGTTCTCCCGCAGTTTTTGCTGTACTCACAAATTCCCCACCTCGCGAAACTTGTTAGTAAAACCCAGCAATGGTCTTGTCGATCTCAAACACGTCGGAAATTGGCCGCCCATCCCTCAAAAGTGGCTGGCCATCCTTCAATAGCACATCGGACACGACCTCCACCACCGTGCCATCCGTCTGCCATAAGGTGGTCGTGCCATCGATGCCGATATATCTGATGTCGCCACCGGCTTCGAACTCACGGTGCGAGCCGTCAGCATAAATCTGGGCGAGCGGCGTTCCGTCTTCACGATAGCGGAACAACGTGTTTTCGGCGTTAAGCGCCTCCCACGTACCGTCTGGGCACGACTGAGCCGGGACATCGTCGACGACAATTGACAGAATCGTCCCATTCGCCGCAACCCGTCGCCGCGAGCCGTCGGCCTGGCGAAATTCTGTGTCACCATTACTGAACACGGTTCGCACAATCGTTCCATGCGCGTCAAAATAGTCGACCGTCTGATCGGCATGCGTTGCTGAGATGGGCACCCCGGATCCGTCAAACTCCGTCGACACACCGTCGTCAGTCGTCTTCAGGCGAACGGTCGAATCAGCCCGGAACCATGTGACAGTTCCGTCAACGTCTACGTCACGGTAGCCACCCCAGGTGGCAGGACGGAGGCCCCGCCGTAAACAAGTGGCGCGCCGCCACCCGGGAGACCGTCGGGGTTGTCCGACATAGCTCCCAGCCATGGAGACTGTCATGCGTACCAAGAGACTGTTGGCCGTCGTAATGCTGGTGCTGCTCGCCAGCGCGTGGATGCTCAGAGAGGCCGGTGGCCGTCCCAATCCGCGGACGATTCCCCGCCCCCCGACCACGAACGGAGGTGCCGGCTTGGACTACACGCTCTCCGAAGGCAGTCCCCAGCGCGGGCGCGAGGACGCCGTCCCGCGCGCGACCGCCACGCCCCTCTCCGCCGAGGATTTACAGAAGGTCCTCAAGCGACTGCCGCCCCTCAAAGATGGAGGCGAGCAGAAGCCCTTCGCCCTGCGCGAAAAGTCGCTGCCCGCGCCCAGGCCGGGTCGCACCGTGCCCCTCGCCTTCCCGCCACCCCAGAAGCCAGACGCCGCGCCCTCGGTCACCGGCGGCCCCCTGCAGGTGCTGCGCTTTTCCCCGGAAGGGGACGTGCCCATCGGCCCTCCGCTCTCCATCACGTTCAGCCAGCCGATGGTGGCCGTCACGGCGCACGCCGATCTGGCTGCCCAGGGCGTTCCCGTGAGGCTCACCCCGGCGCCTGAGGGCGCGTGGCGCTGGGTCGGGACCAGGACCCTGCTGTTCGCGCCGAAAGGCCGCTTCCCCATGGCCACCGAGTACCGCGTGGAAATTCCCGCCGGTGCGAAGTCCGCCACCGGCGGCGTCCTGGAGAAGGCCGTCACGTGGACATTCCGCACGCCGCCCCCGGAGGTGACGTCGTTTGCTCCGCAGAGCGGCCCGGTCGCGCTCAACCCGCTGATGGTGGCCGGCTTCGACCAGGCCATCGACCCGGCCGCCGTGCTGGCCACGGTGAAAGTAAGCGCGGGCGGGCAACCCGTCGCGCTCCGCCTCGCCACCCCCGAGGAAGCCGAAAAGGCCGGTCATCCCAGGCCGGAAGGCGTCGAGGGACAGCGCTGGCTGGCCTTCCGCGCCACCGCTCCCCTTCCCGCCGACAGCGCGGTCAACGTTGCCTTCGGGCCGGGCACGCCCTCCGCGGAGGGGTCCCGCAAGACCGCGCAGGCGCAAGCCTTTTCGTTTCGCACCTTCGGGCCGTTCCGCGTGCGCGAGTATCGCTGCGGATACGGAGAAGAGTGCCCGCCGGGCACCCCGTTCAGCGTTATCTTCAGCAATCCGGTGGATCCCAAATCCGTCTCGAAGGCGTCCGCGAACATCCGCCCGGAGATTGCCGGCGCGAAAATCTCCGCCAGCGGCGAGTACATGAACATTTCTGGCCCCACGAAGGGCCGCACCACCTACACCGTCACGCTGGATCCGGACCTCTTGGACATCTTCGGACAAAAGCTCGGAAAATCCGAGCCGATGACCTTCAAGGTCAGCGCCGCGCCTCCCATGCTGGGCGCGGCCGGTGGTCCCTACGTGGTGGCGGATCCGTTCGGCATTCCGTCCTTCGCCGTGTTCAGCGTCAACCAGCCGAAAATCCGCGTGCGCGCGTTCGCGGTGGAGCCGACTGACTGGAGCGCGTACCTCGAGTTCATGCGCGACGCGAACGACGAGAAAATGCCCACGCCGCCCGGCCATCAGGTGATGGACGCCATCGTCACCGCCAACGAGACGCCGGACGAGTTCGTTGAAACGCGCATCGACCTGCGGCCCGCCTTGAAAGACGGCTTCGGAAACCTCGTCGTCATCGTGGAAGCCACCCCGCAGCCGAAGGAGCGCTACATGCAGCGGCGCCACACCGCCTGGGTGTCCGCCACCCAGATCGGCCTGGACGCCGCGGTCGACGCCAGCGACCTGTACGGCTGGGCCACCGCGCTCAAGGACGGCAGCCCGCTCAAAGACGTCTCGCTGCAGATCGTCTCCACCAATCCGAAAATTCCGCCCACCCGCGCCGTCGCAACGGACGCCGGCGGCCTGGCCACCATCCCGCTCCCCACCGCCTCGGATGGCGTCAGCCTGCTGGTGGCGCGGCGCGGCGCCGACGTGGCCATTCTGCCCTCCTCCACCTATTACTGGTCCAGCGAGGGCTGGCGAAAAGTATCCCAGAACGATTATTTGAAATGGTTCGTGTTCGACGACCGCAAGATGTACCGGCCCGGCGAGGAGGTCCACGTGAAGGGCTGGCTGCGCCGCCTGGGCGGGGGCAAGCGCGGCGACGTGGGCGCGCTCGACGGGGTCGCCACCTCGATCCAGTACGTTCTCAAGGATTCCCGCGGCAACGAGGTCCTCAAGGGCGAAAAGAAGATCAACGCGCTGGGCGGATTCGACCTGGCGTTCAAACTGCCGCCCACCATGAATCTGGGCAACAGCAATTTGCAGTTGACGGCCGTCGGCCGTGAGGTGGTCGACAACCGAGCGACGTATCATTACATCCAGGTCCAGGAATTCCGCCGTCCGGAGTTCGAAGTGAGCGCGCGGTCCAGCGAAGGTCCACACTTCGTGGGCGGCGGCGCGGACGTCTCGGTGCAGGCCTCCTACTACGCCGGTGGCGGACTGCCCAACGCCGAAGTCACCTGGCGGGTCACCGCCTCCCCCGGATACTACACGCCGCCCGGCTGGAGCAATTTCAATTTCGGCACCTGGATTCCATGGTGGGAGTCGCGTCCCTCGGAATACAACCCGGCGAAGGCGTTCAACGGGCACACCGACGCCGCCGGCGCGCATCACCTCCACCTGGATTTCGTGTCCGTCGATCCGCCGCGTCCCACCAGCATCCAGGCGGAAGCCAGCGTGATGGACGTGAACCGGCAGGCGTGGAACGCCTCCACCGGACTGCTGGTGCATCCGGCGGACGTGTACGTCGGGCTGCGCAGCGCGCGCACCTTCGTGGAAGCCGGCAAGCCGCTCAAGCTCGACGCCATTCTCACCACCGTCGAAGGCAAGGCCCTCGCGGGACAGTCGATTACCCTTGAGGCCACCCGCCACGACTTAGATTTCGAGAACGGCGAATACGTGCAGAAAACCGTGCCTGTCGCGCAGACCACCTTGCAGTCGGCGGCCGAGCCGGTGGGGTGGACCATCGACACGAAGGAAGGCGGCACCTATCAGGTGCGCGCCACCGTCACCGATGCGAAGGGGCGCAAGAACCAGTCGCAGATGACCCTCTGGGTGTCCGGCGGGAAGCGCCCGCCGGCCCGCGGCGTCGAGCAGGAAAAAGTCACCTTGATTCCCGACAAGAAATCGTACCAGCCGGGCGAGGTCGCGGAAATTCTCGTGCAGGCGCCCTTCAGCCCCGCCGACGGTCTGCTCACGCTGCGCCGCTCCGGGATTTTGGAGACGCGCGCCTTCAAGGTGGAAGGCACCTCGGCCACGCTGAAAGTCCCCATTGAAGAAGCCTACCTGCCCAATCTGTACGTGCAGGTGGATCTCGTGGGCGCGGCGCCGCGCGCCACCGACGACGGCGACAAGAAGGCCAGTTTGCCGAATCGGCCGGCCTACGCCACGGGACAGATCAACCTGGATATTCCGCCCAACGCGCGGGTCTTGAAACTGAAAGCCACGCCGAAAGACGACGCGCTCGCGCCGGGCAGCGAGACCTCCGTCGACCTCGTCCTCCACGACGCGGCCGGAAAACCCGTCCAGGGCGGCGAGGTGGCCGTCGTGGTGGTCGATGAGTCGGTGCTCGCGCTCACCAGTTATCGGGTGGGCGATCCGCTGTACACTTTCTACGCGGATCGGCCGGAGGGAGCCAGCGATTATCACCAGCGGGCCAGCGTGCAACTGATCAATCCCGAGGATTTACTGCGCCAGCAAGAGCAGCATACAGCCAATGGACGCAAGGCGATGGCCCCGAAGCCGGCCGGCGCCATGCCGCCGCCCGCGCCCATGGCGGAGGCCTCGGCCGGCGCCCGCAACGGCGACGACGAGGGCGGCGGCGCGCCCATCAAGGTGCGCAGCAATCTCGATCCCCTGGCGGTCTTCGCCCCCGACGTCCCCACCGACGCCAGCGGGCACGCCACCGTGCGCATCAAGATGCCGGACAACCTGACCCGCTACCGCGTCATGGCGGTGGCCGTGGCCGGCGGCCGGCAGTTCGGCGCCGACGAGGCCACCATCACGGCGCGGCTGCCGCTGATGGTCCGCCCCAGCGCGCCGCGCTTCCTGAATTTCGGCGACCGCTTCAAATTGCCGGTCGTGCTGCAAAATCAAACGAAGCAGCCCATGCACGTGATGGTGGCGACGCGCGCCGCGAACATCTCGCTATACGATTCATCAGGAAAGGCCGCGAGTGCGGTCGGCTTCGGCGTGACCATCCCCGCTGAGGATCGCGTGGAAGTGCTCTTCCCGGCCGCCGCGCAGGAGGCCGGCACGGCACGCTTCCAGGTAGGCGCCAGCGGGCCGGGCGCCGCGGACGCCGCCGAGTTTACCCTCCCCGTTTGGACGCCGGCCACCACCGAAGCCTTTGCCACCTACGGCCAGATCGACGAAGGCGCCATCATGCAGCCGGTCCGGCCGCCCGGCGAAGTGTGGCCGCAGTTCGGCGGCCTGGAAGTGACCACCAGCGCCACCGCGCTCCAGGAATTGACCGACGCGATGATTTACCTGCAGGCGTATCCCTTTGAGTGCGCCGAGCAATTGTCCTCGCGCATCGTTTCCGTGGCGGCGCTCAAAGACGTCCTCACCGCGTTCAAGGCCCAAGGCCTTCCCACCGCTCAGGAAATGATCGCCGTGATGAAGCGCGACATCACCCGGCTTGCGGCGATGCAGAATCCGGACGGCGGATTCGGCTTCTGGAAGCGCGGCGAGTCGTCGTGGCCCTACGTGAGCGTCCACGTGGCGCACGCCCTGGTGCGCGCGAAGGCGAAAGGCTTCGAGGTGCCGCAGGCCACGCTGGAGCGCTCGAAAGCGTACCTGCGCGCCGTCGAGCAGCACATCCCGCGCTGGTACGGCCACGAGGCGCGCCGCGCGATCATCGCGTACGCGCTCAACGTGCGCCACCGCATGGGCGACAACGACGGAGCGCGCGCCCGCAAACTGATCGCCGACGGCGGCAAGGAAAAATTGAGCATGGAAGCGGTGGGCTGGCTGCTCCCCGTGCTGCACGCCGATCCGGCCTCCAAGACCGAGCTTGCCCTCGTGCTTGCCATGGTGAACAACCGCGTGACCGAGACCGCCGCGGCGGCGAATTTCGTCAGCGGCTACCAGGACGGGAATTACCTGCTGCTCTGGTCGAGCCATCGAGTGGACTCCATCATGCTCGACAGCCTCATCGAGGTGCAGCCGAAATCCGACCTGATTCCCAAGGTGGTGCGCGGCCTGCTCGCGCATCGCGTGAAGGGCCGCTGGAGCAACACCCAGGAAAATGCCTTCGTGCTGCTGGCGCTGGATCGGTATTTCAACACCTACGAAAAGGTCACCCCGAATTTCGTGGCCCGGGTGTGGCTCGGCGAGCGGTTCGCCGGCGAGCATCCCTTCAAGGGACGCACCGTCGACGAGGCGCGCATCGACGTGCCCATGGGGTGGCTCGTCGAGCATCCCGGCAAACCCGATCTCGTCCTTGCAAAGGACGGCCCGGGCCGGCTGTATTACCGCATCGGCATGCAGTACGCGCCAAAGGATCTCGACCCGCCGCCGGCCGACCACGGCTTCACCGTGCTGCGCACCTACGAGGGCGTGGACGACGCGAAGGACGCGCGCAAGGACGAGAACGGCACGTGGCACTTCAAGGCCGGCGCGAAAGTCCGGGTGCGCGTCACCATGGTGGCGCCCTCCCGCCGCTACCACGTGGCGCTGGTGGATCCGCTTCCCGCGGGCCTGGAGGCGATGAACCCCGCCCTGGCGGTGACCGGCTCCATCCCCCAAGATCCGAATCAGCGCGCCAGCGGCCGCTGGTGGTGGTGGTACGGCACCTGGTACGAGCACCAGAACCTGCGCGACGAGCGGGCCGAGGCCTTCGCGTCGCTCCTCTGGGACGGCGTGCACGAGTACACCTACCTGACCCGCGCCACCACCCCGGGGACGTTCGTGGCGCCGCCCGCGAAGGCGGAAGAGATGTACCATCCGGAGACGTTCGGGCGCAGCGCAGGAGACAGGGTGATCGTGGAGTAGATCGTGGAGTACGTTCCAAATTCAGCAGGGAGCCTGTGGAATGCGCAGCGCTTTGACGATGCTGTTCGCCGCGGCCGTGATCTCGGGTGCCATGGCCGCCACCACGCCGTTCTACAAGACCATCAACCGGGACAATCCCGGCCAGCGTGTCAAGATCACGAATTTCCTCGCGCCGGGGAAAACCAGCGTGTTTGCCTTCGTCAGCGACTATTGCTCGGACTGCACGCGGCTCAAGCCGATGCTCAAGCAACTGACCCAGCAGCGCAGCGACGTGGTCGTGCTCAAGGTCAACGTCAACCGGCCGGGCGTCCGCGTCATCGACTATAACTCACCGGTGGCCCTGCAATACGGCGCCCGCGATCTCCCTTACTTCATCATCTACAACCGCGACGGCGCGCTGGTTTCACAGGGCGACGCGGCCTATCAGACGGTGATGAACATGCTGCACATGGCCGGGATACAATAGACCGGGCGACAGGCTCAGCGCCGCATGAACTCCAGGTGCAAGAAATCGTCCCAGGGGGCGTCGCGTTTCTCGGCTTCCTGATCGATGCGGATGCTCCGCTCGCCGGGCACCGCCAGGAACAGGCCGGGGCGCTTCGCGTGGTAGCCGGCATAGGTGCGCACTGGATCAGTGATCCCCAGGCAGTCCGCGAGGTCGAGCAGCACGTCCTCGGCCCACTGCGGGGGGTCGGCCGGACCGCGCTCGTCTTTTGAATAATCACGCAGGATGCGCTTCAGCTCGGCCAGCGTCACGCCGGGAACACAAAAGGGGATCAGTGCCTGCGGACTTCCCTTCCAGGCGCGGCGGGCGCGGCGCGTGGGGCCTTCCTCGGAATACCAGGCCGGCCACGAGCAATATCGGTCCACGAGCTTACCGCCGTGGTACAGGTAATAGTAGAACGCGTCGCTGTCGTGCACCACGAAAACCAGGGCCGGGCAGCGCAGCGTGGTGCTGAGCGCGGCCGCCACCGAGGTGATGCGGCGGGCGCTCTGCTCGTCAAAGACCTGATCGACAACGGTGATCCAGTGCTCCTCCGGCGCCGAGATGAGCACTCTTCGAAAAATGGCCTCGTCATGGGTCTCGCTGTAATGGGGCAGGCTTCCGGGCGCGCGCGGACGATATCCCCGGCGCTTGAGCAGGCTGGTGTAGGCCCGCACCACCGGCTCGCGCTCCGGATACAGCAGGTGAACGGTGTTGCTTGAGATGCGCATGCGCCTGGTGTATGCCCTTCGACACGGCACGCAAACTTCTTGTTTTCCAGGAGCGCTCCGAGGGACCCTGAATCGGTCCTTTACAAGGGCTCCGCCCCGTGATAGAATACCGGCGACTTTTTCGGTCCGGCACTCGCCGGTCCGACTCGGAGGAGCGCATCATGGACGGCATCCGCGGCAGCATGGACCAGAGCCTGAACCCCATGTCCAGCAAGTTCCATTCCACGGCGATTCAGAACATGCAGACCAACATCGCCAGCGTGAAGGACAACAAGGACCTGAAAGACGACGGGGCCGACGAGCCGGGCGACAAGCTGTCCATCGCCTTCTTCGAGAAGCGCGAAGTCCACGAGGGCCGCGCCGCCGAGTCCGCCCGCAACTCCGGCGAGTTGGCCGAGATGTTCGACGACATGCAAACCGACGACGAGGAAAAGGTTGAAGGCGGGCGCCGTCGCATGGAGGCCGAGCGGGACGCCGAAATCCACGGCGAGCTGGGCATGGCCGCCCATCAGACGGTCAATGGGTCCGCGCCTGGCGCGGCCACCGACGGCCAGGACATCGGCATCAGCGAAGCGCAGCTCGACTCCGAGCAGATCCAGCGCCTGCGGGCCGACGTCCCCGACGAGATCTACTCGGCCGCCACCCAGTTCGTCCAGGGGCAGATGATCAACGACACCAGGCCGGCCAACTCGCTGACCCGGCTCAAGTCGATTCCCGAGCCGGGCGTCATCGAGACCACGCCGGAGGACTTCCACGGGATGCTCGACATCCACGACACCCACAACCAGCCGCTCCCCATGGAGATGGAGGAAGTCCCCGCCTGAGTGAGTCCCCGCCCCCAATCGGCTTGATCGTGCCGCGCGACACGCCCGGGTGGGTCAGTTGATGTCTGTGTAAGGCGAAGCTGCTTGTGTCGCGCGCCACTAAGGGCCCGCGGTTTCCGGCGAGACGCTCGGCGCGGACGCGTCGGGCGGTTTTGTTTCCGTCACCACCGTGAGCTCGCGAACCTGCGCTTCCTTGTAGAGTCGCAGGCCGTGCTCCACCAGCACCTGCACGATGCGGCACAGCGGGACGGCGACGATGAGGCCCACGATGCCGTACAGCTCGGCGCCCACCAGGAGGGAGAGGAGAACCACCAGGGGCCGCATTTCCATCGCGTGCCCCATCACCCAGGGGATGACGACGTGCCCCTCGAGCTGGTTGATCACCACGAAAAACAGGATAAGCAGCGCGCCCATCACCCAGCCGCCCTTCAGGAAACCGAGGATGACTGCCGGCACGGCGCCGGCCACCGCGCCGAAATAGGGAATCACTTCCAGAATGCCGGCAAAGGTCCCGATGGTCAGCGCGTAGGGTATCTGGAAAATCAACAGCACCAGCGTGACCGACACCGCCACGAAACCGATCACCACGATCTGGCCGCGCAGGTACGCGCGAATCACGTCGAGCACTTCGCCCACCACCACGACCGCGTCACTGCGCGCGCGGATGGGGACCAGCGAGAGCAGGAAGTCGCGTATCAAGCGCTTGTCCATGGCAATGTAGATGGACAGCACCAGGATGATCATCCCTTTGGCCATCCAGCCCAGCACCCCGGCCAGCGCCCCAAAGAAGGTCGCCATCGCCTCGTTGCCGACCTCCGAGAGGGTCCCCTGCAATTTCACCAACTGCTCGCGGACCGGCTCCGGCAGCCGGTGAAAATAATCGCTCGCCTGCCCGAACACGGCGGTCATGTGCGCGCTGAACTCGCCAGAGCGAATGGCCGCGTCCATGTGGCGGAGCTGGTGGATGATCTCTGGAATGATCAGGACCAGCGCAACCGTCAGGACCGCGACCAGCCCGAGATAGGTGACCGCGATGGCGGCCAGGCGCGGCATGTGCCGCGCGATACGGGTGATGAGCGGATCGAGAATGAACGCGATGAGGCCGCCCACCGTCACCATGATCAGGACTTCGCTGAGGTGCTGCGCCATCCAGCGCATGGCCAGGACAACGACAACCAGAATAACGGTGCGCCAGAACCAGCTCCAGAATTTCGGGCTGCTCACAAAAATTATTCCGCGCCCTCGTCTTCGTCGTCGTCTTCGTCCTCGTTGTCGGCGCTGGGGGGAGCCTCCGGCGCCGCGGTGAGCACCTCCTCCGGGCGTCGCCTGGGCAGGCGCACGGTAAACGTGGTCCCTTGCCCAATCGTGCTCTCCAAGTCGATAAGCCCGCCAAATGCGCCGGTCACGAGTCCATACACGATGCTGAGGCCCAGGCCGGTGCCCTTTCCCTGCCACTTGGTGGTGAACATCTCGTGGAACAGGCGCCGCTTGTTCTCCTCGGTGATCCCGCAACCGCGGTCCATCACGTCCAACGCCACGTCGCTCCCCTTGACGTACAATTTCACGGTGATGGTGCCGGATTTTCCCTCGTACGCGTCGATGGCGTTGTTGATGAGGTTGGTGAAAATCTGACTGAATTTTCCAGCGTCGCCGAACAGGTTGAAGTCCGAGCCGCGGTCCGCGTCAATCTCCAGTTCGACGTTGCTCTTCTTGAGCTCGTGCTGGAGCAGGATGGAAATGTCCTCGAGGCTGGCGATGGGATTGAAGTGGCGCAATTCCACGTTGGCCAGATCGCGGGTTTGCGCCTTCACGCCGCGCACGAAGCGGGCCGCCTTCTGGATGGCCGAGGAGGCCACGTTCAACGACTGCTCCATTTCCCCCAAAATTTCCCTGTAATCCTCCGCGGTGACCTCCGGCGCGTCCACCGACGCCTTCATCTCGTTGAGCAACTCGCTGAGCGTGTTCAGCGAGTTCAGAACGGCGCCGATCGGCGTGTTGATCTCGTGCGCGATGCCGGCCGTCAATTGTCCCAGGAAGGCCATCTTTTCCGAGGAAACCAGGGTTTCCTTGCTTTCTTGCAGTTCCCGATACGCGGAAAATAGTTCTCGGGTGCGCTCGCTCACCTCGCGCTCCAGGTTGCGCGAGTAATCCTCGATGCGGCGGTACAGGCGCGAATTCACGATGGCGATTCCCATCTGGTTGGCAAGCAGCACGAAATACTTAAAATCCTGCTGAGTGATGGCCGGTTCCTTGTTCAAGCGGCCGGCCACGATGCCGCCAATCAGTTCCTGGCGGGAAAAGACCGGCGCCACGGCCACTGAAAACAGGCCGGCCCGCTCCAGAAGGGCGCGATCCTGCGGCGGCAGCTCCTCGTCATCGAGCGTCGACAGGCGCGGCTGATCGGTTTCCGCGGCCTGCTGCATGAGCCACGCCGCGAAGCCGGGCGCGACCGCGTCCTTGTGACGCACGTCAAAACCCTGCCAGGTACGGCAGGCCAGCGCGTCCACGCCTTCCACGTGCAGATACAGCAGCACGCGGTCAAAATTCATCTCCTTTACCAGCGAGGTGGACACCACACGGAGCATCTGCTCGAGATTGAAGGTCGCGTTGATGAGGTTGCCCAGCTTCTGCATGACGTAGAGGCGCTCGAGCTCGGCGTTGAGGCGCTCCTCTGTCCGGGAGCGCACCATGTCGCTTTGCAGGATGCGCCGGGTGAGGGCGTCCATCTCCTCAATGGCGGTGGGATCTGGGCCCTGGCGAGCCCCGGTGGGGGGGCCAGGGGGCGCCGAAGGCGACTCCCCCTGGGTCAGACCATCATTGGGCGTTTGTACGATGCCGTCCCCCAAATTATCCGTCCCCCACTGCGAGCACCACCACCGAATCGGTGCGGTAACGGCTTGGCGCCACCTGCGGCGCGCCGCCGTTTGACGGTTGGATGCTGGCCCGCCAGGGAGACAGCTCGCCGTGCGAATAATAACCGATCACCGGCACGTTCTCGCCGAATACTTCACGGATCGCCTGCATCTCGCGCCGCGCGTCGCGTCCCAGAACTTTTTCCCGAGAGAAACAGGAGAATACCATGGCGGCCCGCGAGGGGGCGCCCTGCAACGCGTTCACCGCCTCCTGCGCCGCGGCCCGCGCCGACTCCACGATGCTGTCCTTGGTGCCCAGCATCAGGCGCACTTCCGTCCCCTGCTCGACGTCACCGCCAAATACCAGATGGCCCTCCGGCGTGACGCGCAGCGGAAATCGCACCAGGGGCTCGTCCTCGCCTTCCACCGCGAAACCAACCGGATACACGCAGGTGGCGCGCGCGAGATTCGAATTGTCCAGCTCGTCGGCGGCATCGCCCAGGTAGTCGCGATAAAAGCCCAGCGCCGGCTTGCCGTCAATTTCCCAAATCGTGTCTCCCTTCGCCTTCGTCACCACCCGCGGACGGCTGATGGCGCCCCAGCCGTGGCGCGTCCCCACGCCAAAGCGGATGGGGCCGCCCAGCAGAAGACCGACGACGCTGTCCTTGAGCATGTAGGAAAGGCAATACTGGGTGGTTTCGACAAAACGCCCCTCGTCACCGGCCGCGCCGCCCACGATGGGAAAATTCTCTCCGACAACCGACTGCGCGCCGCGCAATACCGCGGACAGGTTGCCCCGGGCGCCTTCCGCGAAGGCCAGCAGCAGGCTGCCGGGCCCACTGCCGAAGCCCAGCCGGCCGTCCAGCGCCTGGCGCGCCATGGCCGCGCCGGCCGCTTCCGGATTTTCCGCGAGCTTGTCACCGGCGCCCGGACGGACTTCCAGACCATCGCACTTGATCAGCATGACCGCCACCGAGGCGTGCGCCGGGCCGTCCATGCTCAGGTTGCCGGCGTCGGTGCAGCCCAGCAGCATGGTGCTGCCGACGACCGCCCGAATTCCCTCCAGAAGCTCGGGAGAAGAAAACTGCGGGCCGGTGAAAACCAGCGCAAGATTGCACGAGTCCTCGCCCATGCGATGCAGCGCGAGCGTGGCGGCCTCCT
>Ga0194131_10003548_pt1 | contig 24467 bp, 23 predicted proteins | sample TA2KigO120mmetaG_FD_148631 | JGI IMG/M metagenome (GOLD analysis project Ga0194131, IMG submission 148631) | Freshwater microbial communities from Lake Tanganyika, Tanzania - TA2015053 Kigoma Offshore 120m | ecosystem: Environmental > Aquatic > Freshwater > Lake | place: Tanzania: Lake... | reverse complement strand
TAGCACTGGTAACTTCAGCCAGGATAATATCATTGGCTTTGTTGTAAATATTGATGAATGATTGCGCCATTTCGCCTAATAAATTTTCACGGCTTTTGTCGGCCATCATATCGAAAACAGACAGGGTAATTTCATCGAATCCTTTGAATATCTGACGCAACACCTCTTTCTTCTTGCTTTTGTGAAGCAAAGGACTCTCCAGAAAAGATGTTAATTCGGGTGAAGCGGCAATTGCATCCAACAGATTACCAGCATCGCCAGCAACCGCATCGAGCTGCTTTTTTTCAGCGGCAATATCGAAAAGGCACTTGGCGTAACGGGATGCAATTTTCATGAAGTTTTACTTATGCAGTTGCTTTTTGTCGCTTATCTAGTTTGCTGAGCTGATCGGCAATGAGTGCTTTCTGAGCATCATTGTTTTCCAGTTCTTTTTCTACCAGTTTCTGGGCTATTTGCAATGAGAACTGAGCTACTTCTTTTTTAAGCTCATCTAAAGCAGCATTCTTTTGGCGACTGATTTCGTCTTTGGCACGTGAAATAAGGCGCTTGGCTTCCTCATCGGCAGCATTTTTTGCCTCACTCACAATTTTTCCTTTGATTTCACGCGCTTCTTTGAGAATGGTTTCTCTTTCGGCACGTGCTTCTGCCAGCAGATTTTCATTCTGCTGGTTGAGTTTTTGCATTTCAGCGCGCGCATTGGCGGCTTCCTGAAGCGATTTTTCGATGGTTTCTTCCCTCTCCTTCATCGATGTGAGGATGGGTTTCCATGCATATTTTTTGAGGATGAAAAGCAACAACGAGAACGTTACCAGCATCCAGAATACAAGGCCTATAGCAGGGGTTACTAACTCCATGTTTTTTGATTTTCTTTCTTTTTGAAATATGGTTGCCCGCCGCAGCGGGCAACCGGTTAGGATTAGAGGAACAGAATCAGTAGACAAACAACGATTGCGAAGAACACGGCACCTTCGACAAGTGCAGCCGCTACAATCATGTTTGCACGAATATCACCCAGTGACTCGGGTTGGCGTGCAATGCTTTCCATGGCGCTTCCGCCAATAAGGCCAACGCCGATACCGGCACCAATGGCAGCCAATCCGGCACCGATAGCGGCACCCATTTTACTGAAACTTGCGGCAGCAACCTTAGTATCGGTAGCTGCATCGAGAAGAATGGTCATTAAACTCATAGTGAAGTGATTTTATTGTTGTTTTATTAATGGTGTTATGCATGATGATGCTCTTCGATAGCCATACCTATATATATGGCAGTGAGCAGGGCAAATACGTAAGCTTGAAGGAAAGCAACCAGCAATTCGAGAAGGCTCATAAACAAGGTAAAGGCCACGGAAAGCGGACTAACCGCATAGCCCAGCCACGGATTCATGGCACCGAATATAAATATGAGGCTAAAAAAAGCCAGGATAATAATATGACCTGCGGTGATGTTTGCAAACAAACGAAGCATCAAAACAAAAGGCCTCAGTATTACACCGAGAATCTCGATGGGGATAATTATAAGATACATGGCCTTGGGTACGTCGGGTAGAAAAATGTGTTTCCAGTAGTATTTATTTCCGATAAAATTCACCGTAAGGAATACCACCAGAGCCAAAACCATTGTTATGGCAATATTACCTGTAACGTTTGCGCCTCCAGGGAAGATCGGAATAAGACCGAAAATGTTATTTACGAAAATAAAAAAGAAGATACTGAGGATGAGGGGCATGTAGCGCTCATACTTGGTACCGATAGACGATTTGGCTACGTCATCACGTAGAAATAAGATAAGTGGCTCAATAATATTAACAAATCCTTTGGGGGCTTGTCCATGGCGCCTGCTGTAAGTGCGGGCAACAGAAATCATAATGATGAGAAGCGTTATTACAGCAATAAACATCGCCAGAACATTTTTGGTGATGCTCAGATCATAGATAGCTTCTGAATTGGATTCGTTTTCCCAGATTATTTGGTTCTTTTCGTTGAGCCTAAAACCTTTGTAGGCATTGTGTCCATGGTTGAAGTGAGAACTGGAAAAAACAGACACCCCCTGACTTTTTGTGTAAACAATTACAGGCAAAGGAATGGAGGTGTGCCCCCAAAGATGCCAGTCGTGCGAATCAGAAATATGCTCCATAATGAGCTTACCCGGATCGATTTTTTCCTCTGAATGCGTATTTTCATGACCTTTTTCAAGAGCATGTTCAGTGTCTGAGGCATAAAGACCAAACGTAAAAAACGCAAAAAATAAAGACAACACTAAAATTTTGGAAGATCTGTATCCGCTGAAAAGCGCCGAAAAATAGGGCATTTGCTTATTTACACCGTCCATTGAAATCGGGGTGCAATTTACGACGAATTTGGGAAATTTCAAACACCATTAACAGGAAAAAACTACCTGTGTAAGAAATGATAAAGGGAATATTGAGAGGGCGAAACGCAAACAAAGAAATTGCAAGAAAAAAAATAGCTGCCAACATTCTCAGAATACTGCCCAACATTATGCGTCTGACTGTTTTCTTCGGATCGGAATTACCGCTTCCATAAACATAATAATGTATAAAACCAGATAACCCCACCAGAAAGAGAACACCAAAATAACCATAGGCCGGTATTGTTACTTTGGAAAGGACATTATAAATGAGCATTCCGACAAATATGAGTACCGAAAATACAGTAAGTTTTTTATAGTAGGTTTTCATAATTGAAGTTAAAGTTTGCGTATTGCCGAATACAATGAACCTGCCACCCCTGCAATGGTCAAAAACAGGGTAAACAAGTGAAATTCAAGTTGCAACCAATGATCGAGATAATGATCGAGATAGTATCCAGCCGCCACGAACAGCAGTATGGTTAGTATCATCCGCAGTGCGAGACTGCTGTAACGCAAAAAACTGCCTGTCTGCTTAAGAGGATTGTCCGGTTTCATCGGATCCTTGGGTTACGGGTTTGGTTGTAACCTGAGTAATGTGTGCATTCATGCTGCAGCGTCCGTTAAAAGATGCACCGCTTTCAATTATAATCTTTCCGGTAGCGATATCTCCATCAATTTTGCAATTTGATTTCAGGACGAGCGTTTCACAAACTGTGATATTCCCTTTGATAAAACCTGCTATGGTTGCATCCCGTGCATCTATATCGCCTGTAATACTTCCACCATCGCCCAAAACCAGCCTTTGCTTAACGGTTACATGGCCTTCAATGACACCATCAACGCGAAAGTCGCCATCAGAAACCAAATCGCCTTTCAGTTTGGTACCAGGTCCGATAATATTTAATAAGTTATTTACGGAAGCAGGTTCTTTCTTCCCTTGCTTACCTGATTGATTGGATAAAAACATGAGACTGCAAATATACCTCCAAAAATAACAAAGATTTACTCAATTACTAGCAGGGCGGACCGATGTACTGTCAAACTTTTTTTCTTTACCGGACAAAATGTCGCTGAGTGCATCAATTTTAATTTGTTTGTTTTCCAGTTCTCTGCTGAGGTCTTCCACACGCTGATTCAGTTCCATCATTGCTTCCCGGTTGTTTGTATTGCCAAATCCGGGTACTAGACGTTTGGCAGGGGTAAAGGAAATCAGCAAATAAATTATAAGCACAAAGGTTAAAAATACGGAGCTAAGCAGCATGAGAAGGTTCATTGGTGTGAGCCTGATAGAGAACACTTCATCGAAATGCGTATCATTCAGCAGCACTAAACGATACTTATTTCTAAGTTTAGCCATAATTTTGCGTCCTTTGCCCATAATAGTGTGCCTTCGCGAAATAAGAACACGAAATTATCGTTTTTAAGCATGTATCTATTCATGTACCCTCAAAAAATGTTATTAGCGGTTATTCCGGCCTGTCTATTTATGCTGAACTCCTGTAAAAACAGTGATACTACCATAGGCAGGGCATGGCACAACACCACCGCACATTACAACATATACTTCAATGCCGAAGTGAAATGGAATGAAACGGTACTTTTGCTACGTGAAAATTACAAAGATGATTACCGCACATTCATAGAATTGTATAATTATGGTCCGTCGGAATCTCTGAAAGGCAATCAGGCTGCAATGGATGAAGTTGTGAAAAAGGCAAGTACCATGATAGACAAGCATCCGCGAAGCCGCTGGGTAGATGATGCTTACCTGCTCATGGGCAAAGCTTACTTTTTAAAGGGAGATTTTATAGCTGCCGAAGATCTTTTCAATTTCGTACACACCAATTACAAAGACCCTGTAATTCAGTACAGTGCCAAGCTCTGGATTTACCAGACCCTGTATCAGCGAAAAAAGTATGGCGAGGCCGAAAACCTTGCACGCAGTCTGTTTCAGGACAAAGATTTTCCAAAATCCCTCAAAGGAGATTTGTTTATGGCACTGTCGGCGGTATACCTGAAGCAAGGCAAAATGCTGCAGGCATATGAATATCTAAACAAAGCCCTCCCAAATGCAAAAGGCAAGATGGAAAGATACCGCCTGCATTTTTCCCTGGCTCAGGTTTGCGCTGAACTCAAAAAGCCTAAAGAAGCGGCTATCCATTATCAGAAGGTTATAAAAATGAATCCACCCTATGACATGGCATTCGACTCCAGAATTCAGCTGGCACAGCTGCTGTCAGACCAGGGTGAACGCTATGTCAAGGTAAATTCAATCCTGAAAAAGATGCTCCGTGATGATAAAAATATAGAATACTACGGGCAAATACACTATCGTATGGGACTGAATGAACTTGCCACGGGCAACGACGATAAAGCATTGTATCAATTCAATCAGTCGCTCAGAAAGACGGGTAATGACAATGCGCAGATGACCACAACTTATTTAGCTCTTGGCGATTATTACTATCAAAAAAGAATCTATGAAAACGCCGGCTTGTACTATGACTCAGCCAACAAAAAACTGGATGAAAAACACCCCGATTACCAGCGTTTATCTCAAAAAAGTGCTCAATTAACCGACCTGCTGAGACATTTACTCACTATCAAACGAGAAGACAGCCTGCTGCGAATGGCTGCAGATCCTCTTTTCAGGGAAAAATCAATCGACAGAATCATTGACAATGAGAAAAAACAAGCCGAAAAGCTAAAAAATCAACCTGCTCCTCCCCCGGCACCGCCGGCAGGAACAGGTTCGGATCCCATAGCAGGAACGGGCTCATTCCCTTTCTACAACCCTTCCATACGTGCCAAATCCGGGCAGGAATTTCAAAACTATTGGGGAAATCGTGTAAACCGGGACTACTGGCGTATCAATGCGAAAAAGGTTACCGAAACCACATCTTCAACTTTAAAAGACACGGGAATAAAAAAAGATGTGGAATCTTTGCAGGGCATACCAGACGGCATTTCTGCAGACCGGCGCAAATACTACCGAGACATTCCGTTTACTTCCGAAGCAAGAAAAAATGCACGAAACCGCATGGAAGAATCCATGTTTGTCGCGGCGGGAATTTACCAGAATCAACTGCTTGAAGAAAAAGAAGCTCTTCGCTGGTATTTACTGTTGCTAAAATCCTACCCCAACACCCAGTATGAGGCACAGGTTTATTTTGAAATGGCAAAAATCCACCGATCAGCGGAAAGACAGTCGGAATTCAACCAATACAGACAACTGCTCTCTGAAAAATTCCCCAACTCGCTGTATTTAAAGTTATTGGATGGAAATATAGATAGCGGAGACAACAAAGAACGGGTATCCGAACTTAAAGTTATTGAAGATCTGTACGAAAAAATGTATGTCCTTGTGGATGAGTCAAAGTTTACGGATGCCATTGCCGTTAAACTGGATGCGGACCGCAAATATGCCGGTAATGCTTACCAGTCAAGGTTTGATTATCTTTATGGCGTTTGTTTTATAAAAACGGGAAATCCTGAAAAAGGCATTGATATTTTAAAACAAATTACCCAGGATTATCCCGCCACCCCTGCGGCTGTTGAGGCACAGAACACAATGCAAGCATGGGAGCGGCTGAAAAATGCATCTACCGAAAACAATTCAGATAAGAATTCGGACAAAAACACCGTAGATGACAGCCAATTATGGAAAACATGGGATGGTAAAGAAGAGGTATTCTATTTGCTGGTATTCCCAAAAGGTGCCAACACCAATATGATCAGGGCAACACTCAACGATTTTAACAAAGAAAACTTCATTTTCGAGAACCTGGAAGTAAGTCCGGCAATAGCATCCGGGTCTACCATATACCTCAGCATATCAAACTTCAGCAAACATGAAAAGGCCAAGGAATATCTTTCTTTTATTGAGAAAAAACCTGAAATACTGGCCGCCAAAGGACTGTTTGAGTTTGAAATGGCCTGGATCTCAAAAACAAACTATCAGACACTGGCCACGAACAACAGGATTAATGCCTACATGGAATTCTTCCGCGGAAAATTGCGGTAACATGGTATATTCGCATACACAATGGCAGACAACTCAGGATTTTATTTGATTGGAAAATTCTGGAGGTTTCTTCTGGGAATTTTCCTCATGATTATTGTTTTTTTTCTGCTTGTAAATTTTGGCCTGTTTGGAGAAATGCCGGATATTAAAGATCTGGAAAATCCCAAAAGTTCACAGAGTTCAGTGGTATATGCTGCTGATGGTGAAATTCTGGGAACGTACTTTTTAGAAAACCGCACCAATATAAGGCACGATCAAATTGCACAATGCGTTTATGATGCATTGATTGCCACTGAGGACGTTCGTTTCTATAATCACTCTGGCATTGACGCAAAAGGCACCGCACGTGCGGTAATCAGAATGGGCCGCCATGGAGGTGGTAGTACCATTACCCAGCAACTTGCCAAAAATCTTTTCAGTATTTACGAGAAACCCAAAATGAAGATAACCCGCCTGATGCAAAAATTCAAGGAATGGATTATCGCCATCCGGCTGGAAAGACGATTTACCAAGGATGAAATCATTACCATGTACCTGAACACGGTTCCATTTTCCGGTATGAGCTGGGGTATAGATGCAGCATCCCGCGAATTTTTTAACAAAAAACCAACAGAATTAAAGGTGGAAGAAGCCGCTGTGCTAATTGGCATGCTGAAAGCCACCAGCTTGTATAATCCAAGGTTGAATCCTGAAAATTCGAGAGAGCGCAGAAATGTTGTGCTGAAACAGATGGAAAAATACGGAAAACTGGATGCCGGGGCATACAATGATATCCGTGATAAAGCGGTGAAGCTGGATTATAAAAGGGTAGATAATGAGGGACCGGCCATTTATTTCCGCGATCAGCTGGCTGAGTTCATGAAAGAATGGTGCAAAAAGAACGGCCATAATCTGTATCGAAGCGGATTAAGAATTTACACCACCCTCGACAGCCGAATGCAGAAATATGCGGAAAATGCCGTGGATCAGCATATGGCAGACCTTCAGAAACAATTTTTTCAGACCTGGGGAAGGGATGTGCCCTGGCGAAAGATAAGCGACTGGACAGTAATACCGGATTTTATCGAAAATGCCCTCGAAAGAACTGAGCGCTACCAATCTCTGAAAGAAAAATATAATGGGGATGAAAAGGCCATTATGGCAGAATTGAAGAAACCTGTGAGAATGACAATCTTTACATGGAAAGGAGAAAAAGACACAACCATGAGCCCGTATGACAGCATGAAGCATATTAAGAAGTTTCTGCATGCAGGATTTGTGGCAATAGCACCTGAAACCGGCCATGTAAAAGCTTGGGTTGGTGGTATCAATCACAAATTCTTCAAATACGACCATGTGAATATTCATGCAAGAAGGCAGGTAGGATCTACCTTCAAGCCAATTGTGTATGCTACAGCCATGGACATAAACAAATACAGCCCCTGCACTGTATTCCCCAGAGAAAGAACCACATTCGAAGGTGCAAATGGTATACTTTGGAGTCCCAGAAACAGCGACGGCAAGGAAGGTGGAGAATTCACCATGGCAAAAGGACTGGCTCTTTCCGACAACCTGATAACAGCCCAGATTATGAAATCGTTGGGTGATGAAGCCCCTCAGACGGTTATCAAATTTGCCGAAAGAGTGGGAATTGAAAAAAACCGGATACCGCCCGTTCCCAGTATCTGTCTTGGAACCATGGAACTGAGTCCTTTTGAAATGGCAAGCGCATTTACCGCCTTTGTGAATAAAGGACTATGGATTAAACCCACTTACATCACGCGCATTGAAGATAAGAATGGAAACGTTCTGGAAGAATTTGGAACGCCGGAACATGATCAGGTCCTAAGTGAAGAGAAGGCATACCTGATGTTCAGCATGCTTAAAGGTGTGGTAGATTTTGGAACCGGGAGTTATCTGCGTGGTAAATATGGCATAACAGGACATATTGGCGGAAAAACCGGCACAACACAAGGCAGTGCAGACGGCTGGTTTATCGGAGTTACAAAAGGACTTGTATGCAGCGTCTGGGTTGGTGCCGACGACCCATCGGTGCGCTTCAAAAACGGGTGGATTGGACAGGGAGCATTGATGGCATTGCCTATTTACGGTATTTTTATGAAACAGGCACAGGCAGATAAAAAGCTAAATATCAATACCGATATGCCCGAGACACCGCAGAACATAAGTAATATGACCATGGACTGCAGTGAAAATGGCGAAGCAGACAGGGGCGGAGAACTGGATGTGGACGAACTTGGAAATTAACAAACATCCTTGTTTATTTCAAACTTTTTTCCTACATTTGCACCCCAAAAAGAATCGATTTATCATGAAATCCGATATACATCCCAAGAATTTTCGTCCGGTTGTTTTCAAAGACATGAGCTGCGATCATGCCTTTCTGGTGCGCAGTTGTGTAGAAACCAAAGAAACTATCAAGTGGGAAGACGGCAACGTATATCCTCTTTTCAAGCTTGAAATTTCAGACAAATCACACCCTTTCTATACCGGCAAGCAGCAGCTTGTAGATACCGCAGGTCGCATCGACAAGTTCATGAAGCGCTACGGCAAAAAGTAAAAAAGACATTATTCATCGAAAGCCACCGGAAAGGGTGGCTTTTTTTATGGGATAAACAACGCTTTGCCTTAATTTCGAAGCCATGCAAATCAACTTTTTTGACGATGAACAAATCGGGCATTTGTATCCGCTCACACTGACAAGACCAGCAGCAGATTTGCGCTGTGGTATACAAACCGTTGTCGAAAAGTGGACTTCCCTGTTAAAACCGACTGCATGGGGATTCGAAACCTGTGAATACCTGCGTGCGAAATTTCCTGCCGCCGAAAATATAGATTTGCGTATCAACGGCAGGTTGTTGCCGAATGAGGAACTAAAAAAAGCAATCTATTTGCTGGAGCCGGGCCAAAAACTAACTTCCGGAGAAACAATACTGGCGGAAAGAACAGGAAGTGCCATGGAAGGAATGCCTTTTGATGGCGCTTATACAATGCTTTTACGTCCCTATGATATTTTCATTCAGGCAGGCTCTGAAATACAGCGCGATATTGCAACCATTGCAGCCGGGCGCAGTTTGCTGAAACCCCATGCTTCTGTAAAGGTTATCGGCGAACATCCCGTGTTTATGGAAGAAGGCGCAAAAGCCCATGCATGCGTTATTAACACGACAAACGGACCTGTATATATTGGCCGAAATGCCGAAATTATGGAAGGTTGCCTGGTGCGTGGTCCTTTTGCCATGGGCGAAGGCAGTGTGCTGAAAATGGGTACCAAAGTTTACGGTCCAACAGCCCTCGGGCCCTACTGTGTGGTTGGCGGCGAGGTAAACAACATCTGTATGCAAGGCTACAGCAACAAAGGCCACGATGGCTTTCTGGGTAATGCGGTGCTGGGTGAATGGTGCAATATTGGCGCCGACAGCAATTGCAGCAACCTGAAAAACAACTACGAGGATGTGAAAGTATGGAACTACAGCTCAGGTCGCTTTGACCGCAGCGGGCAGCAATACTGCGGCCTTATTATGGGCGATCACAGCAAGTGCGGCATAAATACGATGTTCAACACCGGCACAGTGGTGGGCGTTTCGGCCAATATTTTCGGGGCGGGTTTTCCGAGGCAGTTTGTGCCCGATTTTGCCTGGGGCGGGGCTTCGGGCTTTATCACCTACAAACCTGATGCTGCTTGTAAAACCGCATCGCTGGTAATGCCCAGGCGTAAGAAGGAGTTTAATGAAACGGAACAGGCAATTATGATGGCAGTTTTTGAAACCACTGCCGAATGGCGCAACTGGGATAAAGAATAAATAGAATTTCAGATATGATGATTGAGACCCTGAAATGGAAGTCTTCTACTCGGTTCCATGAATTTATGCCTACAATCGTCATTAGGCAATCTTTCTTATTGATTTTCGATTACTTATTATTCTGAAGGTGCAAACATATTTTTCATCCGCTTCGCGTTGATATTGAGTATCACTCCCAATACCAACAGCAGCATGCCTGTGTACTGCAAAAACACGATAGTATCCGTCAAAGATAAAGAGGCCGGCAGCCGCTCCCTACAAAATTATAACATAGCTCACTGCTGAAATCCTGCTGGCCAAATCCTCATGGTAAGCGCAGGTAATGAAAAACTGACCTATCTGTGTTGTAATACCGGTTGCTATCAGCCAGCCATACTCTATTGCATCCGGCCAAATTCATTCGCCGGGTTTGAAAAGAAAATAGAACAAAGCGATGGGAACACTCACCAGCGGGAAGTAAAGCACCACCAAACCAAATTGGGATCTTCAATAACTTTAAGTTTCTTGATGGTATTGAAAGCCAATGCAGAAAAAAACGCGCCACCGGAACCGGCCAGCATGGGAATTACAGGAACCTGGAATCCTGCACCGGTTATCAGCACAACCCCTGCAAATCTGAGCACCGGCGCCAAATAGTGAATAATAGTAGCATTACCCAAGGGCATTTCCTGAAAAGTGTATAAATAGCAAATCAAACCCATAAAACTAAAAACCCCCGCCGCAGCTATAATAACCAGTTTTTATCCAACGGACTGACAACCAATTGCATGATGGTTGCGTAACCTAGTATAATTTGTGCGATAGACCTGAAAAATACAGTTTCCGCCACCGGAATTCCCTGTAGCTTCTTTACGCCAATATCCATGAGCCCAAAAGCGGAGCTGGCAATGAGCATCATCCAAATTCCCTTTGACAACCTAAATTACATTTGATACTATGAATGAATGAGCTATTTTATTGGATTGTGTTTGAGTTTTGCTGCTTGGTCTTAATTGGATGAAAGAATCAGTCATTGCAACTAAATCCTTTCTATTCGCAATTAGTGCTGTTGGATTATACAAAACTATAATTAAAAGGCAAAAGGAATTTGTGATGAGTAAGCAATTACTGCGGTCAAGAACTTCGGTGGGAGCCAATATCGACGGGGCGGCGGGGTCTATTTCAAAAAGAGAGTTTATTGCCAAAATGCATATATCTTGTAAAGAAGTGCATGAATCTATTTTTTGTGTTCGATTACTGAGAGAAACGAATTTTATAAACGAATCAGAACACAAAAAAATGAAGGGAATGGCCGAAGAGATTACAAAAATTATGTATTCAATTTTGAAAACCTCAAAACTGAACACCAGACAATTCTTTCATTCTTACATTTTTTCATCAAAATAAAACCTCAGGACACCTGGCTCAGCACACTGTTCATGCTGCGAACCGCATCGGCTGATTTGGAAAACTCTGCTTTTTCGGCATCGTTAAGATCCAGATTTACTATCTTCTCCCAGCCGTTTTTACCGAGAATAACGGGCACACCAATGCAAATGTCGCTCTGTCCATATTCACCTTCCAGGTAAACACAACAAGGGAACATTTTTTTTTGATCTACAACAATGGAATGCACCAGCGCGGCCACAGAAGCTCCGGGCGCATACCAGGCACTGGTTCCTAGCATTCCTGTGAGGGTAGCACCTCCCACCATGGTATCTGACTTCACTTTTGCCAGAGTTTCTTTACTTGCAAACTGTGAAGCAGCAACGCCCCTACATGAAGCCATACGCGTCAGCGGGATCATGGTGGTATCGCCGTGGCCACCGATGACCATGCCATCCACATCGTTGGAAGGGCAATTGAGTGCAGCGCTGAGGTAACTACGGAAACGGCTACTATCCAGTATGCCACCCATACCGATAATGCGGTTTTTGGGAAGTCCTGTTGCTTTGAGTGCCAGGTATGTCATTGTATCCATGGGGTTTGAAACCACCACTATTATAGCATTGGGACTGTGCTTCAGTATGTTTTCGCAAACCGTTTTTACGATGCCTGCATTCACACCAATCAATTCTTCGCGGGTCATGCCGGGCTTGCGGGGAATACCGCTGGTTATTACCACCACATCGCTGCCTGTTGTTTTACTGTAATCATTAGTAGAGCCAGTGATGCGGGTTGTGAAGCCGTTTGTGGTGGCGCACTGCATCAGATCGAGGGCTTTGCCTTCGGCGAAATTTTCTTTGATGTCCAGAAGAACCACTTCTGCGGCAAAATTCTTCATGGCGATGTACTCTGCACAGGAGGCGCCTACATTTCCGGCACCGATTACGCTAATTTTTGACATTGTTTATTGTTGACGTGAAATTATAATGCAAATTTATGTTTTGGGTTACTTTAAGCCCTAAAGTGTGAAGGATTTGTGCAAAAACATTTATTAAAATCAACTTTCAATAAAATCAAAATCCACTTTACTTACATTTAATATTATTTTACACTCCATATTACTTACTTTTGAAAACTTTTTACATTTTAACTCTATCTGATAAATGAAAAATAAATACATCGACCTCATCAACCAGACATTTTACTTCCCTCAGGAAGAATTCGAATTGGATGAAAACAATGACTTGATGTTTCACAATATCCCCTTGATAGAGCTGATAAATCAGTATGGAACACCCTTAAAATTCACCTATTTACCAAAAATATCAGAGAATATCCAAAAGGCACGCACCTGGTTTAATGTAGCCATTGCCAAGGCCGATTATCAGGGCAAATACTACTATTGTTATTGTACCAAGAGCAATCAGTTTCAGTACGTGATTGAAGAAGTACTCAAGAACAACGTGCATATTGAAACCTCCAGCGCCTTCGATATCAACATCATTGAAACCTTGTTCGAGCAAGGCCTCATTAACAAAGACAAATTTGTTGTCTGCAATGGATTTAAGCGCGAACAATACATTGAAAACATTGCCAACCTTATTAACAATGGCTGGACCAACGTCATTCCGGTTATCGATAACTACCATGAGATAGAGCAACTGGAAAACCAGGTAAATGCACCATTCACCTGCGGCATCCGAATTGCATCGGAAGAAGAACCCAAGTTTGAATTCTATACTTCCCGCCTGGGTATTGGCTATAAAGACATGCTACCTTTTTACCGCAGCAAAATCAAAGACAACAAAAATGTGACCCTGAAGATGCTGCACTTCTTCATAAATACCGGCATCTATGACACCGCATATTACTGGAACGAACTACACAAGTGTCTTAAAGTTTACCGCGAACTGAAAAAAGAGTGTCCTACACTCGACACCCTAAACATTGGCGGCGGTTTCCCCATCAAAAACTCCATGACATTTGATTACGATTATGAGTACATGGCTACAGAAATCGTATCTCAGATTAAACAGGTTTGCGCCGAAAACGGAATACCCGAACCGGATATTTTTACCGAGTTTGGCTCATTTACTGTAGGCGAATCCGGGGGAGCCATCTTCCGTGTACTGGATCAAAAGCCTCAAAACGACCGCGAAAAATGGAATATGATAGACAGCAGCTTCATGACCACTTTACCTGATGCATGGGCTATCAACAAGAAGTTTGTGATGCTACCCATCAATCGATGGGACGAGGAATACGAGCGGGTTCTGTTGGGTGGAATTACCTGTGACAGCGATGATTACTACAACTCGGAACAACACGTGAATGCCATATACCTGCCTCAGTACGACAAAGAAGATCCTTTGTACATCGGCTTCTTTCACACCGGTGCGTATCAGGAAAGCATTGGCGGATACGGCGGCATACAACACTGTCTGACACCTTCACCCAAGCATGTAATCATCGATAAGGACGAAAACGGCGAATATTACTTCAGACTATTCAGCAAAGAACAGAGTTACAAAAGCATGCTAAAGACGCTGGGATACATATAAACTGGCTATTAGAACGTAATTTTTAATCCTTCAATACAGCTTTCCTGACGGTAGCAGGTCTGCGCATCGCCGAAACTATTTTGGCATTTTGCCTGTAGATATCGCGATAAACTGACAATCCGCCCTGTTCCGTTGAAACTGCTGTGATATAAACCAGGTAAACCGGAAGCATTGAATCAAAGTAAAAGTACTGATCCTGCTTTGGTTTCAGAATAGCTGTATCGCTTATTGGCTTTTCCTTCTCCCATTTTTTCTGTTTTCCCTTATCATGCCGAGGCGGCAAGCCGGCTGTTATTAGTACTTCATCAAAGCGGTCCTTTTTATTGAAGTACATCAGAAACTCAACCAGGTCAAAGGGTTTCTCAAGCCGAACACAGCCGTGGCTCACATGCCTTTCTGAGAGCAAAAACGCCCATTTGTTCGGAGTATCGTGCAGAAAAATACTGTATGCATTGGGGAAGTGTATGACTACCTTACCAAGACTGTTATTAACTCCTCTCAATTGCTCCAGCGTGTAAGGCACCCTGGCAGGTGAAACCTTCTCCCAGTTTACGAAAAAAGGATCAACTACTTCACTTTTGCTATCTTTCAGCACATAGCCCATTTTATTAAGAATTTCGGGATTCTTTATTATTTCGGGCAGCATTTCTTTGGTAAAGATATTGCGCGGCACATACCAGGTAGGGTTTACAACCAGATGACTGGTTTCCGCCTTAAACTGTGGTGTCTCGAGGTTATCGGGCGGTAATACTTTGCTGTCTGGCGCGCGGCTTTCCTTCAGTTTTCGGTAATATGTAGGTCCCCTCGGCGTGCCGCTGCAGGTCCTCATCTGCAGCAACAAACTATCATTGCGGAAGGCATAAAGCTGATTGGCTGCCAGATTTACCCAAATTCGATTCCTTTCATTCACAGGCCCCAGCCAACGCCATTTTTCCAGGCTTGCCGAAATGGCATCCCTCATTTTTGAATACGTAATATTAAGTGCCTGCAGCGTTTCATCGTTCAGAGTGCCGTCATCACGCAGCCCCATGCTTTGCTGAAAAAGCTTTACCAATGCCGATTGCCGCAATGTAAATGTATCGGTTTGCCACAAGGCTGTATCATCTACCCTGCAAAGTCCTCTTTGGAACAATCCCCTTCCGATAGCCCTTAACCATTTTCGGTTTGCGGGTTTACCGGGTTTAATGGATTTCTCAATAACTGGAAATGTAAAGCCTGCAGTGTCTTTTAAATTTTTCAACCGAATCCATTGTTGCTGCAAACCCAGATAGGCGGACCAGTCGGGTGTTGCTTGCAAAATTTGCAAATGAGGGTTCTTCTGTTTTAGTAAATTTCGCAAACCAAAATGTTGGCGGCGTGGCAATTTGCAAACACTGCCAAAAGCCGTAGGTACCAGACGTCCGTTTCCAAGGTCGTGATGCATACCCAACAAAGCGTCTGCGGAAAGCAACAGCCACAGAGAAAAACTGTCATACGGGAGATATTCACATTTAACCCAGCCCAGGCTACCGAGTCGGTTAAGACATTGATGCAAATATTTGCTATGATAAAATTCCGGATCCAGGGCATGCCCTTCCATGCCGCGCAGCCGGTCGTATAAGCCATTTAATACTGAATCGGAAAGGATGTTTTCATAGTATCGGGAAAGATCCTCAGCACAACTGAATTCAGCAAACAGGGTGTCGGGCTGATTGAGATAAATACCATTTAACGTTCCGCTGTCGGAAACTTTTTCGCGCCAGAGGCTGAATGCACGGTACAAACTGTCTTTATCGGTTCTTTGAAAAAGACTTTCATGTTCCTGGGAAACACTGACCCCATTACCGCATCCCACAAGCCATTGGATTAACAACCCGTAGAGAAGCAAATGTATGAAACGGAACATGTTACATACAAAGCTATAAATTTAGCTTAATTAATCAACTGTTTGCTGTTTTTGTCCTGTCCGAAAACAGCCACAATCCCGCAAAAACGATAATTCCATTGATGGTAATAAGTTCGGGACCCATTGTATATCCGTTAAACAAGCTTTCGGACAATGAATTTAAGCCAAGACTTACATGCAATTTCTCCTCGTAGTAGACAGGATTGCTTAGCAAATCGAATAGAAAAACCATTACTGGACCCAGCAGGCATGCGGGCCACAAAAACGACTCCCGTACCTTTCGGTTTGTGAAAATTCCGAAGGCAAACAGCCCAAGCAGCGGACCGTAGGTGATTCCGGCAAATTTGATAATGAACTGAATGATGGATTTGTCATTTATATACCGAAACAGGAAAACCATTAGCAGAAATACAACAGCGAATACAAGATGCACGCGCATTCGTTTTCGTTTTCGGGCGGCTTCATCGGCCCGGGTTTCCTGAATATTCAGAACATCTATACAATAGCTTGAGGTGAGTGACGTTAGTGCCCCGTCAACACTGGGAAACAATGCCGAAATGAGAGCAATTACAAACACGATGCCAAGTCCGCCGGAAAATGCCTCGCTGAGTGCCAGCGCAGGAAACAAATCATCGCCGGCGGCCATAGTGCCATTTCCCAGTAAAACCGGGTTCTTTGCCTGATAAATGTGCAATACCGCACCCAGCAGAAGAAACAGCGCATTCACACCGACCAGAACGGCACTCATCAGCATCATGTTTTTCTGTGAATCTTTCAAAGTCTTCACTGAAATATTTTTTTGCATCATTTCCTGGTCTAACCCTGTCATGGTAATGGTGATAAACATTCCGCCCAGCACTTGCTTCAGAAAGAAACCGGGCTTGCTTACATCCGTTACCCAGAATTGTGTGAGCTGGTTTTCGGAAGCTATTTGCCATGCCCCAATGAAATCGGTATTCAGTGCCTTAACAACAGCCACCAGACAAAGCACCAAGCCCAGTAACATACCCGTGGTTTGGAGTGTGTCGGTGATAATGATGGTTTTAACACCACCCTGAAACGTATACAGCAGAATCAGTATTAATATCACCACTGCTGAAAGCCAGAAAGGAATATGAAATGCTGAAAACACAAACACATCCAGTATGCTCACTACTAGATACAGTCGCGCTGTTGCCCCTACTGTTCTTGAAAGAATAAAAAAGAATGCTCCTATTTTATGGGCTTTTTCGCCCATTCTTTTGCCTAGAAAACTATATATACTGGTAAGATGAAGTTTATAATAAAGAGGCAACAACACAAAAGCCACAACCCAGTAGCCCAGCCAGTAGCCCAGCACCAGCTGAAAATATGTAAAACCGTTTTTGCCTACATCCCCAGGAACACTCACAAAGGTTACACCTGATAAGGATGTTCCTATCATTCCAAAGGCCACCAGTAGCCAGTTGCTGTTTCGGTTTCCAATAAAAAAAGACTCGCTATCGGCATTGCGGGAGGTGTAAAATGCCACGCCCAGCAGCAAAACAAAATAGCCAAATATGGCAATAAGTATGCTTCCGGATATCATATTATTTGGCTCCGATTAAGGTTTCCAGTTCTTTCAGGTTTTGAATTTGTCTTGGCACTTCCTCCATGGGCAGAAATACGAGTGAATTGCTTTTAATACCCAAGGCGCGGTATTTTTCGGGGCTCAGATAATACATTCTGCCGGCCTGGTCTTTTGCGGCAATGTATGCGAGGGTTGCCGGGGCGATGTTCATAGCATATACATCAGCAACGCCATACCATCGATAGTTGAAAGGCTTGTAATGTGCCACCCAAGCTTGTTTTACATCGATGGGAATACCTTCTTTATTGGTAATTTTCACATCCACCCTGCCCGTGTCGGAAACCGCAACAGGAGCCGCCCATGCAAAGGTTCCTGTGCTCCGTATGTCAAAGGAATACGCAGATTGTCCGCGGGGCTTTACATGCCCATACATAAGCATGCGTTTGGCCTGCTGTATACCCGCCTCCTTATACTGCGCATGATACGCCAACAATGCCTGCTCTTTTTTCTGTCTTATTTCCGAATAGCGAGCCATTCTAGATAAAAACTCTGTTTGTTTTGCGCGCGATTTCGCTGAGGCCTTTTTTATCTTATAACCGGGCTGAAGCAGTGTAAAACGCCAGTAACCTGTTTCGGTGCGTAAATCCATAAACCAGTCATCACCCGAATTGCTGTATCGTATATCGGAATACACGGCACCGCGGATAAACAGCGCACCAAACTCTCTTGCATCCATACTGCTTTCGATTTCAAGCGGATAGTTCTGCAAAGGCTTCAACTCCGGGAAAAGTGTCTCGGTTTTATCAAAAATGGTAAAACGTATTATGTTTTTCTCTTTTTTCTTGTCGATATATTCTTTGCGTAAACCTACCAATCCCCTGCCACGCCTCAGGTTATAGGCACCCATGGCAGGCACTCCGTCCTTTACCGGAGCCAACCAGTAACCAACAAAATTTGTAAGACTTACCTTGTTGACTCCGGGTTCCAACAGGTAATAATAGCCTTCAGTCTCAAAACGGCTTTCCAGTGAATTTTTATCGGACGGATAAACCTCAGCCGCTGTTTTTTTGCCTGCATAGAAAGCCAAGTAATCTATGGGTTTGTTTTTGGAATCGTCAAAATCGTAATCGTAATCATAAAAATGCTGCCATTTTTTTTGGGAAGAATTAAATGCATAAAAACGATGCGCCGTATCTGTGCGGCTTAAAAACATAAGCCGCATGGAATACCCTGCTTTGAGTCTGAGTTCTTTGTTATTAAAAAGGGCCCGCACATGGAAAACCACACCCGGAGCCAGGTTGTAGCTTCGGCCTGCACTGTCATAATTCAACGGAAAACCATCGCACATAAACCGGGAAGGTTTATTTTGAAGTATACACTGCAGTTGATAATCCTTGTCAATGGATTTACCCTCCAGTGTCTCGATAGCTCCTTTTGGAACCAATAAAGCTGCCTCAGCGTTGAGATAAAATACCCTATCCTGCTGATTATCTCCCACAAACAAGTAGGTTCCGGCATCCAGGCGGGTTAAAAAACCAGTATTTGCATATTTTAGCAAACGTGCAGTTTCGTTGGGACTACAAGGAATAAAGTCAGAAAACTGCCCCAGTAGGGTTGTATCTCCCGATAAATTTGCCCAAGGAGCCAGCCTGGCATTGGGAAAGAGCGATACAATGTGCTTCATCTCCCATGGCATCATCACTGCTTCCTGGGCTTGATACATCAGACTTATATTTCGCAGCCGATTGATTTGTTCAATTTCTATGCGTTGTCTCAGCACCGGTAAATCATCGGGATACTTTTCACTGAGCCAGCTAAGGTTGTCGGTTATGGTTAATTTCTCAAGCCCTGAAATGGCCGATACACCTGCCGGTAAATCTGTGATAGCATCCACACTGATACCAAATTCCTTGAGCCCCCTGATGCGCACAGCCGCTGTAATGGCAGCCGGAAGCTCTTTTTTGACAAATGGTGCAATCAACCTCAAACCCCGAACTTTCCAGTCCTGCATAAAATCATAATTATCGGGCACCACCTCAAAAATCAGGGTAAGCCTGTTTAGCTTTCCCAGCCTGTCATTGAACAGTATCTGGTCTTCACGGCCGTTTTTTAAAAAAATACTTATCTGATTTACCCAGGTAAGATGTTCCACATCCTCATCATTCAGGGTACCGCTGAATTTCAGCAACTGCACTTCATCCAGGTCATCCAGCAGGGGGAGAACATCACATACCCTACTAACATCCACAACACCGCTGATGCGCATTCGCTGTATTCCATAGAATTTATCCAGGTTGGATTTAATAAAATCGAGATCTTTTTGCTGGGTAATCTCCACTGCCGTGCTTCTCATGGCCATAGCCGCCGTGGGCTTTACAAACACCTGCCCAAAAAGCGATGGAAATTCAAAGAAACATAAACCAAGCACTAAAATCCTAAGCCGCATGGATTGAATCAGCACAAAAAACGTATCCATCACAGCAAAGATGTAGGCTTTGATTCGAATGATAACAGCCTGCGCGGGTTTTGTATAGTAAAATTGACAGATAAAGCAAAACTACCCGATATTTGCATTACTAATCTCATGGAAGAGGGTATTTTAAACCGAGTAGCCAACAGCGGCATTGTCACTCTCAATCTAGAGCACTATCTGCATCCGGGAAAACGCGTGGGTATTGATGTTAAAGACACCTTGTTCATGGGTTTGATTTTGAAAGAAAAAGATTTCAGGGACTGGATTAAGAACCACGATTGGGAACAATACCGAAACACCAATGTCTACATTTATTGTTCAGCAGATGCCATAGTACCATCCTGGGCCTATATGCTTACTGCAGGCAAACTTACCGGTATTGCAAATTTCTTCCTCTTCGGGAATGCTGAAGCTCTTGATACCGCCCTGTTTATGCAGGCATTGTCTACTATAAATCCGGCTGAGTATGCCGACAAACGGGTGGTAATAAAAGGTTGCGGAGATCAATATGTGACACCGGCGGCTTACGTGGAAGTCACACGTTTGCTGCAGCCGTATGTAAAAAGCCTGATGTTTGGAGAGCCCTGCTCTACGGTTCCTGTGTTTAAAAAAGCCTAATTATTTTACTACCCTAAACTGAGACAGGGTATACACCCGCAGGTACTTTGCCTGTTCTTCGGTCAGTTTTGCTTTGGGAATCATGCGGTTCATGTGACGAAACCAGTTTGCTTCATCGTACTTAATTGGATCTTTGGCCTTATGACAGACAGCACATTGGTTGTTAAGAATATCTTTTCCCTGAACTAGCCATTCTTTTGTGGCTCCTTGTTCTATGGTTTCAGCGGCTGCCAGAAAATCATCCTCCCTGGTAGCTGTCTGATTTGGCTGAGACTTTATTTCCCTTAATTCAGCAGAATTTGGGGACGCAGGGCGGGCTGAAGTTGTTTTTTTTACGGCACAGTGAAAGAATATGAGTGAGCTGGCCAGTATATATACGATTAAAATCCTTAAACTCATATAACAAATGTACAAAAAAAAGGCTCACTTCCTAATGAAAAAAACTCCTATTATTGCCGCAGCATGAAGTCAGACATTGAAATCTCCCGCTCTACTCCTTTGAAACCTATTGGTGACATTGCGCAAAAACTCAACATTGCTCAGGATGATTTAATTCCTTACGGTAGAACCAAAGCCAAAATACCGCTTAAATATCTTCAATCGGACAAAAAAGGCAAGCTGATTATGGTAACCGCCATTACGCCCAACAAGGCTGGTGTTGGCAAAACCGTTACCAGCGTTGGACTTTCACTGGGACTGAACCATATCGGCAAAAACGCCTTGGTGGCGCTGCGCGAACCGAGCCTTGGGCCTTGCTTCGGAATGAAGGGCGGTGCCGCAGGCGGCGGATATGCGCAGGTGCTGCCAATGGAAGATATCAATCTGCACTTCACCGGAGATTTTCACGCAATCACAAGTGCCAACAACATGATTGCCGCACTGGTAGACAACTACCGCTACTGGAATAAAACCGGTGAAAACACCCTAACACAACTGCTTTGGAAGCGCGTGCTTGACGTAAACGACCGCATGCTCCGCTACATAGTAAGCGGCCTGCACGGCAGCACCAACGGCATTCCAACCGAAACCGGGTTTGATATTACGCCCGCATCTGAAATTATGGCGTTGCTGTGCCTCAGCGAAGACCTGGAAGATCTGGAACGCCGCATTGACCGTATTGTGGTAGGTTATTCAGGGAAAAAACCCGTAACAGTTGGCAATCTGGGCTTTGGGCCCAGCATTGTTGTTCTACTGCGCGAAGCCATCCTGCCCAACCTGGTGCAGACTACAGAACACACGCCCGCCATTATTCACGGTGGTCCTTTTGCCAATATTGCTCATGGATGTAACAGCGTAATCGCTACGAAAACTGCACTGAATCTCGCTGATTATGTTGTTACAGAAAGCGGTTTCGGTTCGGATCTGGGTGCTGAAAAATTCTTCGATATCAAATGCCGCATGGCCGGATTGCAACCTGCTGCCACTGTTATTGTGGCCTCTCTTCAGGCTATCAAACTGCATGGCGGTGCCGGTGAAAAAAACATACGCGATGTGAATGCGGACGCCCTGAAAACCGGGCTGCAAAACTTACAGCACCATATCCGCAATGTGCAGGCATTCGGACAAAATGCCGTTATCAGCATCAATAAATACGGATGGGATACCGAGAATGAAATGAACTGCCTCATCGACTGGTGCAAAGACCAGGGCGTGAAAGTGGCTGTGAACGAATGCTTCGTGAACGGTGGCGCCGGTGCCGCAGCTTTGGCACAAACCGTAGCCGATGTGGTGGACAACAACCCCTCAGGCCCTATCAATTATGCATACGACCTCAACGATAGCATCGATACCAAAATAGACAAAGTGGTGAAACGCGTTTACGGCGGTTCCGGAATCAAACTTTCTGGTACGGCCCAGACCAAGCTCAAGAAATTTGAAGAACTTGGCTGGGGTAATTTGCCGGTGTGCATAGCCAAAACCCAGTACAGCTTCAGCGATGACATCAACATGGGTCCGCTGGCCAAAGATTTCACGCTGCGTGTGGAAGATCTGGTTATCAATGCAGGTGCGGGATTTGTGGTTGCCATTGCCGGTGATATTATGCGCATGCCCGGCATGCCCAAAGAGTCACAGGCATTGCACATCAAGCTGGTGAACGGCGAAATTGACGGTCTGAGTTGATCTTGCTGAAGCCCGCTGATTTTATTATTCCGTTGGTTAACTTTGCCGGCATGAAACCCGGAGACAAACTCTTTTCCTTTAACCTGAAAAATGTAGACGGAAAAATGGTAGGCAACTACGATTTTGCCGATAAATACTGCCTGCTGATAGTTGTGTCCTGCAACCATTGCAAATACGACCAGGCATACTGGAGCCGCCTGAAACAACTGGCGAGGAAATATGAAGAAGACAGCCTGGGTATGCTGGCTGTGTGTGGCAACGATGCCCAGGCATATCCGCAAGACAGTTTTGAAAACATGCAGCAATTGCACAAACAAATGCAGCTGCCTTTCCCCTACCTGCACGACGAAACCCAGGAAGTTATTAAAAAACTGGGTACTAAAAGAACGCCTGAAGCTTTTTTGTTCAACAGCAAGCGAGAACTCGTTTACCGCGGTGCCATCGACGACAACTGGGAAAACGAAGCGGCCATTATGCAGGTTTACCTGGAAGACGCGGTGGAATACAGCCTTGACGGTCTGGAGGTAGATTATCCCGAAATAGAAGCGGTGGGCTGCACCATCAAATGGAAACCCGGCAATGAACCCGGATAATGCCCGTCCTGTTGCCCTAATAACCGGTGCCGGCAGTGGTATTGGCAAAGCACTCGCTTTGGAAGGGGCAAAACGAGGCTACGACCTGGTTATCATGGGCCGCAATGCCGAAAACCTAAATGCAGCGGCAGCGGTTTGTAGAACACTGGGAGCCACAGTAGTGGTCGTTTCCGGCGATGTGAGCAAACAAGACGATTGTAAGAAATTTGTAGCCGCCGCAGAAACCCTACCAGGCAAGGTGAAAGTATTGTTCAATAATGCGGGAATCAGCATGCGCGCGGTTTTTGAGCACACTGAACCCGAAGTTTTGCATCAACTCATGAATACAAATTTCTGGGGAACGGTTTACTGCACCAAATATGCGCTGCCCAAACTACTTGAGAACAAGGGTTCTGTGGTGGGTGTGTCTTCCATAGCAGGTTTCAAAGGCCTGCCGGGCAGAACCGGCTACAGCGCCAGCAAATTCGCCATGCACGGATTTCTGGAGAGTTTGCGCAACGAGAACATTAAGAAAAACCTGCACGTACTCATTTCCTGTCCGGGTTACACAGCCAGCAACATACGCAAAACCGCACTGAATAAAGACGGAAAATCGCAGGCGGAAACGCCCCTTGATGAAAGCAAACTGATGCAACCCGCTGAAGTGGCCACCGCTATATGGAACAGCGTAGAGAAACGCAGGCTTTACCTGGTATTGACTATGCAGGGCAAACTGGCGGTTTTCATCAACAAATGGTGGCCGGCGCTGGCGGATAAACTTGCCTATAATGTAATACGGAAAGAACCGGATAGTCCGTTTACCTAAAAATTAAACTATTTTTGAATCACCAAACTATGGAAGAAATTAACCAAGAACAGCAGGCTGAGCCTAAAAAAATGACGACGACCATCAAAGTGATGACAATTTTAACTTTCATTGGTTGTGCATATTCATTAATTACCGCGATTTCATACCTGAATCCTCAACTAACACTGGAAATGCAGCTGGAGCCCCTGCAACGCATGCTTGAAAAAGCAGAAGAAAACTCCGGCAATGAAATGATGGTGAATATCTATTTGAAAAGCATGGACAATGTTAGAATCTTATTTGAAAATAAGTATT
>Ga0194131_10003547_pt1 | contig 24472 bp, 23 predicted proteins | sample TA2KigO120mmetaG_FD_148631 | JGI IMG/M metagenome (GOLD analysis project Ga0194131, IMG submission 148631) | Freshwater microbial communities from Lake Tanganyika, Tanzania - TA2015053 Kigoma Offshore 120m | ecosystem: Environmental > Aquatic > Freshwater > Lake | place: Tanzania: Lake... | reverse complement strand
TGACCCACGGGACGCAGATGGTGCGCTTCTCGTGACCCACGGGACGCAGATGGTGCGCTTCTCGTGACCCACGGGACGCAGATGGTGCGCTTCTCGTGACCCACGGGACGCAGATGGTGCGCTTCTCGTGACCCACGGGACGCAGATGGTGCGCTTCTCGTGAACACGCTGCCGACGCCCGTCCGCTTCCGCGTGATCCACCGCACGCGCTACGCGTACGCGCTGCCGGTCGAGCACTGCCACAACGAGGCGCACCTGCGGCCGCGCGGCACGCCGTTGCAGCGCTGCCTCGCGAGCCGGCTCACGATCGAGCCCACCCCCGCGGTGGTACACGACCGGGTCGACTACTTCGGCAATCCCGTCAGCTACTTCGCGGCCCAGCTGCCCGAGCGCGAGCTGACGGTGGTCTCGATCAGCGAGGTCGAGGTGGTCACGCTCGAGCTCGCGGACGGGCAGGTACCCGCGTCACCGCCGTGGGAGGAGGTTCGCGAGCTGCTCGAGCCAGGCGCGCGCAACGTGCCGCTCGAGGCGCGCGAGATGTTGCTCGGCTCGCCGATGGCTCCGGTGTCCGCGGCGCTCGCCGACTTCGCGCGTCCGTCGTTCGCGCCCGGGCGGCCGCTACTCGACGCGGTCGCGGACCTGAGCCGGCGCATCCACCGCGACTTCACCTACGACCAGGAGTTCAGCACGGTCGCGACGCCGATCGGCGAGGTCCTCGAGCGGCGCCGCGGCGTCTGCCAGGACTTCGCGCACGTCGCCATCGGCTGCGTCCGCTCGCTCGGACTCCCGGCACGCTACGTGAGTGGCTACATCGAGACCGTGCGCGATCCGGGGCAGCCGCGCCTGGTCGGCGCCGACGCGTCGCACGCGTGGTTCGCGACCTGGGCGCCCGGAACGGGCTGGTTCGACTTCGACCCCACGAACGACCAGATTCCGCCACGCCAGCACATCACCACGGCGTGGGGGCGCGACTACAGCGACGTCACGCCGCTCAAGGGCGTCCTCTTCGGCGGCGGCGAGCACACGCTCGAGGTCGCCGTCGACGTGACGAGGCTCGAGGTTTCGTCGACCCCCGGTTGAGGCGGGCCGGGGCCGGTACGCCGTGCGGTGCGCGCACTGGTCCTCGTTCTGCATTGCAGTTGTGGCCACAAGAGGCTACGTGCTGCCGATGGAGGCTGGCATCCGAGAGCTCAAGGACAACTTGAGCCGCTACATCCGGCGAGTCGAAGCCGGCGAGCGAATTTTGGTGACCGCTCACGGGCGAGTCGTCGCGGAAATCGTCCCTCCGGGAGGGGGCGTCCGCACGTCGCCCGGAAGCCGATGGGACGAGCTCCTTGCGGCCGGCCGGCTGGCTCCTCCCGTGGAAGCTGGTGATCCGTTCGAAGACTGGCCCGGCATCCGGCTGCCGCGGGGAACCGCCGCCGAATTGATCGACAGCGATCGTGGCGAAGCGTAGCGCGCCCCGCCGGCGCTCGGTGCGGAGGACAGTGGCGGGTGCGGGCCGATCACGGCCTGCGGCCCCCAGCATTCGGTACATGGAGTCGAGCGCGCTGTTGGCCGCGTTGCTGGAGCACGACACGGCGGTCTTGAGGGCGCCCGCCGGAGCACAGCATGTGACGTCGGCCCTCACCCTCGCGGAGGCAGGCCGAGCGATCATCCGGGCGCGCGCAGCTGGACGGTTGACGGAAGCCGAGGAGCAGGCTGCCGTTCGAGCCCTGCGAACCTTCGAGCGACGCTGCTTCATCGTCGACGTCGACCGCGCGGTGCTCGCTCGCGTCCGCCGCCCATTTCCCGTCGAACCGATCCGCACACTCGATGCGGTGCATCTCGCAACGACCGAGCTGCTCGGTGAGGCGCCCCAGGTCGTGACGATCGTGACCCGTGACATCCGCGTGCGGGACAACGCACGCGCGCTTGGATACGTCGTCGAGTAGCTGTGCCGGCGTCAGCGTAGCGCCGCCGCGACGCACGACGCGAGCACCGCGACGAACAGCACCTTGCGGATCGCGTCCTGGCCGTGCGCCCGTGCGTAGCGCACCCCGAGCCGAGCTCCGCCGACCATCGCGACCGACATCAGCAGGCCCGGAAGCCACTGCACCTGTCCCTCGAGGACGAAAACCGCGAGCGCGACCAGCGTCAGTGCCGCGACCAGCAGCGACTTGAGGGCGTTGCCGAGCAGCAGGTCGTAGCGCAGCACGCCGCCGAGGAAGAGCAGCAGCACGATCCCGACGCCGACCTGCAGGAAGCCGCCGTAGGCGCCGATCAGGAACAGCCCCGCGACGCCGAAGCGGCCGTCGCGCGGGTCGAGCGGCACCTCGTCCGCCCCGGGGAGCACCAGGCGCGGCTTCCACGCCATCGCGAACGCGACCGCGACCAGCGTTCCCAGCAGGATCGGCTTCAGCGCCGCCGGCGGAGTGCGGGCGGCGATCCACGCGCCGACGAGGGCCCCGGCGAGCGCCGGCGCCAGGACGCGCGTCTTCGCCGTCGCGGCGAGGCGGGAATCGCGGCCGAGCCCGCGCGCCGCGACCACCGACTGCGCGAGCACGCCGACCCGGTTGGTCGCGTTCGCGACGTCGGCCGGCAGGCCGAGCAGGAGCAGTGCCGGCAGCGTCACCAGCGAGCCGCCGCCGGCGAGGGTGTTGACGAAGCCGCCAGCGAGGCCGGCCGCACCCAGCGTCGCGAGCTGGAACAACGACCAGCCTGCCATCGCGTCGCGCTCTAGCGGCAGGGGGCGGTCTGCTCAAGTCGCGGCGTCTCCGCAGCGATGGCGAACGAACGGTCGCGCCGGTCGTTCCTTGCACGACCGGATTGGGCTAGCCTCGGCGCCCGGGCGTTCACGGAGAGGGAAGGGGAGGCACGACATGGCAGACGACAGGCACGCAGGCGCACTGGTCCTTTTCGGGGCCTCGGGCGACCTCGCGAAGAAGATGACGTTCCCGTCGCTCTACAAGCTCGAGAAGCGCGGCGTGCTGAACGTCCCGGTGGTCGGCGTCGCCTTCTCCGACTGGGACGACGAGCAGATGCGCCAGCACGCCCGCGAGGCGATCGTCGGTGCGGGTGTCGAGCTCGACGAGACCACGTTCCGCGCGCTCGCGGCACGCATGCGCTTCGTGAAGGGCGACTACGGGGAGGCGTCGACCTTCGAGAGCGTGAAGAGTGCGCTCGGCGGCGCGCGTCGTCCGCTGTTCTACCTGGAGATCCCGCCGTCGCTGTTCGAGAAGGTCGTGCTACAGCTGCACGCCGCGGGGCTCACGCCGGGCTGCCGCGTGATCATCGAGAAGCCGTTCGGGCACGACCTGGCGTCGGCGCGTGCCCTCAACAAGACGCTCCTCACCGTGCTCGCGGAGGAACAGATCTTCCGCATCGACCACTACATGGGGAAGGACCCGGTGCAGGACCTGCTCGTGTGGCGCTTCGCCAACGACATGTTCGAGCCGATCTGGAATCGCCGCTACGTGAACAACGTGCAGATCACGATGGCGGAGTCGTTCGGCGTCGAGGACCGCGGCTCCTTCTACGACGCCGTCGGCACGCTGAAGGACGTGGTGCAGAACCACCTGATGCAGATCCTGGCGCTGCTCGCGATGGACCCGCCGGTCACGGCGGGCGCCGAGGCGCTGCACGACGAGCAGACCCGCGTGTTCCGCGCGATCAAGCCGCTCACCGCGCAGAGCTTCGTGCGCGGCCAGTACCGCGGCTACCTCGACGTTCCCGGCGTCAAGAAAAGCTCGACGACCGAGACCTTCTGCGCGCTGCGCCTCGAGATCGACTCCTGGCGTTGGGCGGGCGTCCCCTTCTTCATCCGCGCCGGCAAGGCGCTGGCGCACAAGGCGACCGAGGCGGTCGTCGAGCTCAACCAGCCGCCGCGGCTGCTGTTCGCGGACCCGACGACGCCGCAGCCGGCGACCAACCGCCTGCGCTTCCGCCTCGGTCAGGACCCCGGCGTCACGCTCACCGTGCAGGCGAAGCGTCCCGGCGAGGGCATGGTGTCGGAGCCGGTGGACCTGAACGTCGACTTCGGCCGGGCGCTCGGTCCGCTGCCGCTGCCGTACGAGCGCCTGCTGGGCGACGCGCTCGCGGGCGACAACACGATGTTCGCGTCCGAGGAGTTCGTCGAGCACACGTGGACGATCCTCGATCCGCTGCTGCGCGACCCGGGCCCGGTGCACGTCTACGAGCCGGGCACGATGGGCCCGAAGGAGGCCGACCGCCTGGTCGCGGGCACGTGCTGCAGCGGCTGGATCGAGCCGCTGGCGCCGCCGTCGGACCGCTCGGCGTGACGCGCGGTCTCGTCTACCGCCAGAGCGCGATGCCGCCGAGGAGCCCTGCGTCGTTCGAGGTGATGCGCGCGTTCTTCGGCAGGTCGGCCGGCTTGAGCAGGCGCGCATTGCCGCCGCCGAGGTAGATCGTGCGGTAGTTGAAGATCGGGTCGAGCTGCGCGATCGCGGCCCGCACGTGGCGACGCCAGCGCTTCTTGCCTGCCTTCTCGAGCGCGGCCTTGCCGACGAGGTCCTCGTACGTGCTGCCGTGCCGGAACGGATGGTGGCCGAGCTCGAGGTTCGGAACGAGGCGTCCGTCGACGAACAGCGCGGAGCCGAGTCCGGTGCCGAGCGTCAGGACCAGCTCGACGCCCTTCCCCGCGATGTCGCCGAGACCCTGCACGTCGGCGTCGTTGCACACGCGGACGGGCTTGCGGGTCGCGGTGCGCAGCGCCTTCGCGAGATCGTGCCCGTGCCAGGACGGTGCCAGGTTGGGTGCGGTCTTGACGACGCCGTCGTGCACCACGCCGGGGAATCCGACCGATACGCGGTCGAAGCGCGGCTGTGCCGCGATCAGCGTCTTGAGCGCACGGAGCACGGAGGCCGGTGTCGCGGGCTGCGGCGTGGCGATGCGAGCGCGCTCGTTGATCGGGCGCCCGCCTGCGTCGAGCACCAGCATCTTGAGGCCCGTTCCGCCGATGTCGATGCACAGCGTGCGCGGACCTTCGCTGCCGGACCGTGGCCGGCGCGCGACGCGGGCCCGGCGCTCGACGCGCGTCCCGACCGCCTTCTTTGCCCGCCGCGCCGCCTTCCTCGCCACTGTCTTCGTCACGTCGGCTCCCTTCTGCTGCCGGGACACTCGTCGGCGCACCGGCGCGGTTTCTATAGCCGGGCGTCGGCGCTCACCGGAGCGTGCCCACCTGCATGGCGCCGGCGGCCCAGGCGAGCTCGGCGGAGCGCGTGAGCAGCTCGGCGCGCGCCTGCACGACCAGGTAGCGCGCGTTCGCCAGGTCGCGCTCGCCGGTCAGCAGCTCGACGATGGTGGCCAGCCCGAGCCCGTAGCCCTCGCGGTTCGCGTCGTACGCATCCTGCGACGCCTTCAGCAGCGACGCCGCGTACTCGAGCTTCTTCCGCGCCGCGCGGTAGTTGAAGTACGCCTTCCACACCGCGGCGGTGGTCTCGAGCTGCAGGTTCGCGAGCTCGGCGCGCGCCGCGTCGCGCTCCGCCTCGGCCTCGCGGACGGCGTTGGTGCGGTCGAACCCCTTGAACAGGTCCCAGTCGAGGTTGAACATCCAGGCGTAATTCGGCGACGCGACGTCGTCGCGCGGTGCGCCGTTGATGCGGTAGCGCCAGATGTCCTCGCCGTAGCTGCCCGCGAAGCCGATCGTCGGCAGAAAGTCCGAGCGTGCCTTCTCGACGGCGGCCTCGCCGGCGCGGATCTGTGCCATGCGCGCCGCGAGATCCGGACGCTGCTGCAGCGCCGCATCGATGACGTCGTCGACCGCGACCTCGAGGTTGCGCGGCAGCGGCTGGCTGTCGAGGTCGGCGATCTCGAGCGGCGCGTTGGCGGGAATGCCGAGTGCGAGCGCGAGCGTCGCCTGTGCGTCGCTGACCAGCAGGCGCGCGTTCTCGAGATCGTAGACCGCCTTCGCGTCGACCTGGCGCGTCAGCAGCACGTCGGGCTGGGTCGCGAGGCCGAGTCCCGCTCGCTCCTCCGCCGCTTCGCGGACGCTGCGCGCGAGCTCGAGGTTCTTCTCCGCCGCGCGCTGCATGCCGCGCGCGGCGTCGAGCGCGAAGTAGGCGCGCTGTGCGGCGAACACCACGTCCTGCATCTTGCGGTTGAAGGTGAAGTTCGCGGCGACGAGGCGCTGGCGCGACGCCTCCGCGGTCGAGGCGCGGCGGCCGAAGTCCAGCAGGGTCCAGGTGAGCTCGACCTGCGGTTGCAGCTCGTTCTGCTCGACCGTGATCGGCTCGGGGTCGTTCTGGAACAGGAAGCGCGACGGGCCGGCCGTGACCTCGACGCCGACCTCCGGGTAGTACGCGGACAGCGAGCGTCCGTAGCGCGCTGCCGCGGCGCGCGAGTCCTCCCACGCGCGGCGTGTCTCCGGGTTGTTGCGCAGCGCGACGTCGACGACGGCCGGCAGGTCGTAGGTCGCCTGCGCCGTGGGCAGCGTCGCCCCCGAGGTCTGCTGCCAGGCGTCGCTCGGTGCGCGCAGCGCGGCCGCGGGCTCCTCCGGCGTCCAGCTGCGGTCGGGCGCCTCGGGTGCGAGCGGCAGCGGATCCCAGGCCTGGAGGACGGCCGGCACCCCGCAGCCGCTCGCGAGCAGCACGACCGCCAGCGCGAGGTACACCGGCGATTCCTTTACTGGCCGGGCGAACCGTGTCACTCGTTCGGGTCGTGGTGCGGGGGCAGGCGTGCGGCGGATGCAGGAAGATTCGATCATCCGCGCCGTGATCTCACCGGGTCCCGCCTCCACCGCGGCGCCTAGATATCCGATGCGGGCGAGCGGGGGAAATCGGCCGGCCGCGACGGGAGGCGCCTCGGTGCTCGCCATGCTCGCCGCCGGCTGCGATCCGGTGATCGAGATCCAGGGCACGTTCTTCCCGGCGTGGCTCCTGTGCATGATCGTCGGCGTGGTGCTCGCCGTCGCGCTGCGGCCGCTCTTCGTCCGGCTCGGAATCGAGCCGTACCTCGGTCCGCTGCCCCTGATCTACACGAGCCTCGCGGTGCTGCTGACGCTCGCGACCTGGCTCCTGTTCTTCCGCACCTGATGGCGTCGCCCGCGGAAGGCCTCGCGCACGACGACCTCGCGCGCCGCATCACCGGCCGCATCGTCGGCATCGCGATCGTGGTCGGGGCGATCGTGCTCGGCGTGTGGACCTGGCGCGAGCTGTACCGCTTTCCCCGCACCGACGACGCCTACGTGCGCGCCAACACCATCGGCATCGCGCCGCACGTCGGCGGCCCGATCGTCGAGCTGCACGTGGTGGACAACCAGCGCGTCGCGCAGGGCGAGCTGCTGTTCGTGGTCGACCCGCGGCCGTTCCAGTCGATGGTGGACAGGGCGAAGGCGACGCTCGAGCTGACGAACCTCGAGATCCGCGGCTACCAGCACGCGGTCGACGCGGCGCACGCGACGCTCGCGCAGCGCGAGGCGGAGGCCGCGTACGCGAAGCAGTATCTCGGCCGCATCGAGCCGTTGCTGGGACGGAAGTTCGTCACGCCGAACGACGTCTTCGAGGCGAAGACGCGCGCCACCGCCGCCGAGGCGAAGGTCGCGGAGGCGCGCTTCGAGCTGAGCCGCGCGCAGAACGAGCTCGGCCAGCTCGGCGACGTGAACGCGCGCCGGCAGGCGGCGGAGGCGGAGCTCTACGACGCCGAGCTCGACCTGAGCTACTGCTGGGTGCGCGCGCCGTTCGACGGCTACGTCACCAACCTGAACATCGCCGTTGGCGAGTACGCGAACCAGGGCCGGCAGGTGTTCGCGCTGGTCGACGACCGCGAGTGGTACGTGATGGCGAACTTCCGCGAGGACTTCCTCGCCAGCATCGCGCCCGGCATGGAGGCCGAGATCTACCTGATGAGCTACCCGCGGCGGAAGTTCCGCGGTCGCGTGCAGGGCATCGGCTGGGCGCTCTACCAGAAGGACGGATCGACGGTCGGCGTGCTGCCCAGTGTCGAGCCGACGCTCAACTGGGTTCGGCTCGCGCAGCGCTTCCCCGTTCGCATCCTGCTCGAGGAGAGCGATCCGGCGCACCCGTTCCGCATGGGCGCGAGCGCGGTGGTGACGATCCGGGGAAACGCGACCGACGAGCCCGTCGCGGGACGCCCCGAGCCCGCCGGCGCACGCTAGAGAACGGCGCGGCGCGCGGATCGCGATCGTCCGCGCGCACCGGCGGAGTGCTCTCGCGGGCGCAGTTCGAGGAGTCGATGACGCCGCCGCGACGAGGAAAACCAAGTGTGTCACGCCTTATGCACGGTGTGGGGTGTCGCATTAGGAGGTGAGTCATGGCCGCGATCGCAGTTTCCCTGGCTGACGATCGTCGCATCGTCCGGCTGGGTAAGCAGCTCGGCGTTGCCTCGAAGGCCGCGGTCGTTCGGCTGGCAGTGGACGAGCTCGAGCGTCGCGTGGCGCGCGACGCGATGCGCCGGGCCGTGTCCGACGACGTGGAGCGCTACCGTGCAGTCGACCGCGAGGAGAATCTGCAGATGAGCGCGGGCGGTGTTGCGCGGGACGAGCCGTGAGGATCGTCCGTGGGCGACTGTACGTCGTGGATTTCGCGGCCGGCAGCGCGATGGTGTCGGCGCCTCCGGCGATCCTCGCCAGTCGCTCGCTGACCTGCCCGACGTCGACGCGCTCGAGGATCAGCCGAGAGCAGCTGCTGCCTGTGCGCCACCACGACTCGCAGGCACGGTGTTCACCGCGCGGCGGTCCTGCGCGGCCACCGCAACCACGTGCATTCGCTCGGCCCCGCGCGACGGGGCGGTCTCGGTCGGACCGAAGCAGGCCCGCGTGACGCGGACGTCGTCTCCGTGAAGCGTCGCGTTGCGGACGCGGCGTGACGCGAGGTTGCATCAGGCCCGTGCCAGCGAGCGACGCGCCGAGCAGCCGTATGGAGCGCCTGGATCGGGCCACTCGGCACACGATCCGCAACCGGCAGGGGCGTGGAGTCGGGCTGCACCTTCCCGGCCGGCGCAGGCACCGCGGATCCCGGCGGGGTCACTCCGCCCGACTACCGTCCGCGCGCAACCGAGCACGGTGCGCTGCACCGCGCGTCAATCTACTCCTGTACCACGGCGTCTTCGCGCCCCATGCCGCACAGCGGCGAGCCGCAGTGGCGCGGGCACGCGAGGTCGCCGAAGGCCCCGCCGCGAACTGCTCTGCTCCTGGTCCCCCCGCAGGGGTTCCGTCCCGGCCCGAGGCCGGCCGATCGCCCCCGATCGATGAAGGGACAGGGGCGGCAACGCCGCGCAAGAACGCCTGGGTCAGGTAGGCCGACCTGCTGCGCCGGGTATTCGAGATCGACGTCCTGCACTGCGCGCGCTGCGGCGGGCGGCTGCGCTTCGTCGCTGCGATCGACGAACCCGGCGGTGGTCCGGCGGATCCTCGGCCACCTCGGACTGCCGACCTCGATCGCGCCGCCGCTGCCGGCGCGGTCACCGCCCGGGCTCACGCAGGAGTCGTTCGACTGGGCGTGAAGCGGGCGTCGTCATCGAGAGGCGCGACTACCGACCTGAGGTCGGGAGGTCGTTGTGCGTCTCGTTGGCCGGGTGCGGGCCGATCGGGGGCGCGACCAAGTCGGAGGGACGACGTCGCGGCCAGAGTTCCGTTGACAGGTGCTTTGTCCGCGGCGTACTTTGCAGGGGCCGGACGGGCCCAGTCCGGTAGGCGCAGTGTCCGATCAGGCGATCGTAGGCCTGGAGAATCGTGTTGCGCGACACGCCCAGCGCGTCGGCGAGCTCGCGCGACGAGGCGAGGCGCTCGCCGGGACGCAGCCGTCCGCCGAGGATCGCGTCGCGCAGCGCGCGATACGTCTGGCGGTGGAGCGGTCCGTCGCCGTCGAGACGCACGAGCAGCATGTCGCGACTGCTACCAGAGACGCGGGCCCGTGCGGAGAACTGCGCCCCGCGGTCAGCGGTCGTAGGTCGGCAGGAAGCAGCCGAGAGGCGGTCTCCAGCGCGACTGCCAGGTCGGCGCGACGACGAGCGCCACCACGACCAGCGATGCGGCGACGGCGCGGAACGCGGGACGGGACGCCTCACGCAACCGGACGAGCGCGTCGCCGCCGAGCAGCGCCAGCAACGGCAGGAGCTGGAAGACGTACGTCGCCTTGACCGTGTCGCCGTCGTCGGGTCGCGGGTACGAGACGACGAACCAGAGGTAGCCGAGCGCCGTGGCGATGGACATCAGGAAGATCAGCGCGAGGCCGCGCGTGCGGACGGCGTCCGTCGCGACCGGTCGGGCGAGTCGCACCGCGGCGCGCGCGCCGCTCGCGAGCCCGGCGATCAGCACCGCCGCCGGCAGGAGCGCGAGCGCGTTCACCACACCGAGATAGCGCAGCATCGCGTCGTAGTTGCCCGTGAAGTCCGCGCCCTCGACCGGCGGCGCGTTGGGCCGCCGCGGCGCGGGCCACGCGACGCACGCCCCGCTCGAGCGACGGCCGCGGAACAGGAAGTAGTGCCAGTAGTCGCCCCACCAGTCGGCGTGCAGCACCGGCAGGAGCTGCTTCTGGAAGCGCGGGCGACCGGGGGCGGTGAACAGCTCTCCCGAGCCCGTGCCGAGCAAGAAGTCGCGCGGCTGGTTGCCCAGCGCGAAGGTGGCGCGGGGCAGGTTCCACGCCATCGCCGTCCCCTCACGGGCACGAAGCCCGACGTAGAACCATCCCGCGAGCAGCGCGACGGCGAGCACGCTGCACGTCAGCGCACGACCCCAGCCCGGCACCCGGCGGGCGATCTGCACGAGGGCGAATGCGCCCCAGCCGAGCAGCAGGAGCACGCCGAGCTGGCGTGACAGCGCGATCGCCGCGCACGCCAGCGCGATCGCCACCGTGTCCCGACGTCGCACGCCGCCGCGTGCGATCGTGCCGAGCGAGAGCACGACGAGCAGCGTCGCGAGCGTCGCGAGGTACGGCTCGCCACGCAGCATCGCGAACGTCCGGTAGAAGACGGCGGGCATGCCGCAGAGGCCCAGCGCGGCGAGCTTCAGGGCGCCGTCCCGCGGCCGCAGGCGCTCACACGCGATCAGCAGCGCGATGGTGAGCACGAGCGCGAGCAGCGCCTGGAACAGCATCGCCGCGCGCGCGCAGGTCGCGAGGCTCGCGCCGGTCAGGCTGCGCACCAGCGCGGGGACGACGTAGGGCAGCGGCGGGCCGTAGAACGCAGCGGTCTCGGTGCGCAGCGGCAGACGGCCGCTCGCGAGGACGTCGACGTAGCGCAGATGCTGTCCCGCGTCGTAGGCGACGCGTGGATCGTGCGTCAGCGCGTTCAGCAGCACGGTGCCGTCGATCAGGACGAGCGCGAGCACCAGCCACGCGCGCAGCCGTCGATCGGCGGCGAAGGCATCGGCGCGCAGGGTGGCGAGGAATCGTCGCACGACGGGCGCCCGCCGCTTATCATGCCCTGGATGCCGCGCAACGAGCTCGCTCTCGAGACGCGACCCGCGCGCCTCGCCGCCGCGTGCCTCGCGCTGCTCGTCGCGGTCGCGCTGGCCGCTCGCGTGTGGGGCAGCTTCCTCGGGCTGCCGCACGCGTACCTGCCCGACGAGCAGGCGAAGCTGGACCTCGCCGAGCACCTGCCGCAGAACGGCTTCCGCTCCGGCGGCAACCAGCCCGGGTTTCTTCCCCTGTCGCTGCTCCTCCTGCGGCAGGCGACGCGGTCGCTCGAGCCCTCGCTGCGCGGGGCTCGTCTGCCAGGTGGGAACTCTCTCGACGACCCGTCCGGCGTCGCGCCGCGGCTCTGGATCGCACGTCTGTGGCTCGACGTCCTGTCCGCGGCGACGGTGCCGATCGTCTTCCTGCTCGGCCGCCGTCTCGGTGGCGTCGCCGCCGGCTCGATCGCGGCGGCCCTGCTGGCGGTCGATCCGCTCGCCATCGCGACCGCGGGCTACGTCAAGGAGGACACGCCGCTCACGCTCTGGCTGGCCGCGACGACGCTCGCGGTGCTCGAGCTCGGACGGCGCCGGACGGTGCTCGCCGCGGTCGTCGCCGGCGCGACGGCGGGACTCGCGCTGGGCTCGAAGTACGTCGGGGTGATGGCACTGCCGCTGCTCGCGATCGCGCCGTGGATCCGCCCGGACGGCGCGCCGGCCGACGCGGGCGCCGCCGGCGCGGCGAGGTCGGTGCGCGACCACGGCGGCCGTGCGGACGCCACGCCGCCCCGGGTGCTGCTCGCGCTCGCCGCGTTCGCGTGCGTGAGCGCGCTGCTCCTGACCACCCCGACGCTGGTTCTCGATCCCGCGGCCGTGCTGCGCGGCGTCGGGTTCCAGGCGGGCTACGCCACGACCGGCCACCACGACGGCATCGCGCTGCCGATCACCGAGACGTGCGGCGTCCTCTATCTGCGCTCGGCGCTGCTGCCCTCCCTGGGCCCGCCCGCGCTCGTCGCGGCCCTCGTCGGGCTGATCGCTCTGCTCCGCCGGGATCGCGCAGCGGGAGCGCTGCTCGCCGTGAGCACGCTCGGGCTGCTGCTCGTCGTCGAGGTGCTGCCGGCGAAGCCCTATCCGTTCTTTGCGCGCTACGCGCTGCCGGCGATTCCCGGCCTGTGTGCGCTCGCCGGCGTCGGCTGCGTGCGCATCGTGTCCTGGCTCGGCGAGCGGGGCTCGTGGCGCGCCGTGGTCGCGGCCGCCGTCGTCGCCTGGCCGCTCGTCGTGACCGTGCGCTTCACCCGGGGCATGTATCCCGACACGCGCGATCGCGCCGCGACGTGGCTGCTCGAGAACGCGGCGCCGGGCGACTGGGTGCTGTCGACGCCGTACGGTCCGGTGCTGCCGCGCGGTCGCTTCAAGACCTGGCCGCTCGCCAACGAGCCGGCCGCGCGGCGGATCCTCGAGCAGCAGCCGGCCGTCAAGTACGTCGTCTTGAGCGACTCGTACACCGGCCGCTTCGCCGACAACCCGGACGACGCGCCGGAGCGCGCCGCGTTCATCGCGTGGCTCGCCGGCCGCGGCGAGGAGGTCGCGCGCTTCGCGACGTCCGCGCCGCGCTTCGGCTTCTTCCAGCCGACGATCACGGTGCGCCGGGTCGCGCCGTCTCCGGGCGGCGGGATGGCTGCGTCGCATGCATCCCCGGCAGGGTTGATCGCGGAGCCCGAGGCGCCGTAGACCGGCGGCATGCCCACCTCCCGTCGCCTGGCGATCGCCCTCCTCGTCGTGAGCCTGCTGCCGCACGCAGCCTTCGCGCTGAGCGGACCCGGTACTCTGGTCTCCATCCGTCCGACGCGCATCGACGTCAAGGCGGCGCCCGGGCACGACAACGTCGTGCTGATCAGCGAGGCCGCCGGCACGGTGTCGATCGCCGACGGGAGCGGCGGGGCCGCGCTGCTGCAGCCGACGATCGAGTGCTCGGCCGTGAACGGCGTGGTGACGTGCCCGACGCGGCCGGTGCTGCGCGTCAAGCTGGGCGACGGCAACGACACGCTGGTGAATCTGACCTCGATCCGGGTCGTCGCGAAGGGCGGCTCGGGGGACGACACGCTGTACGGCGGCACCGGCGACGACCAGCTCGGCGGTGACAGCGGCAACGACGTGCTCTACGGGCGCGAGGGCAAGGACGAGCTCCGCGGCGGGACCGGCGACGACGTGCTCGACGGCGGCGCCGGCGCGGACCGCTTCGTCGGCCAGGGCGGCGACGACACCGTGTCCTACGCCGATCCCGGCGTCTGGCCCGTCGTCACGCGTGATCGCAAGCCCGACGACGGCGAGCCGAACGAGGGCGACAACGTCCTGCCGTCGGTCGAGCACGTGGACGTCCATCCCTTCAACTATCGTGCGGACGACGCCGTGGTCGCTCGTGGCGGGACGCTCCCGGTCGCCGCGCAGACCTGGCCCGCAGCGGGTGACTTCGATCTCGAGACGCGGCCCGAGGTCGGCATCCAGGCGCTCGCGTACTTATGATGCCGACGGCAAGATGCGCGTCGCGGCGCGCCGCATCGGCGAGACCACGTGGGTGCACACGCCGGCGCTCGCGACGGTCCACGTCAAGAGCTGGGATCAGCACCGCTTCATGGAGCTGGCGTTCGATCCCGACGGGCGGCTGCACGTGATCGGCAACATGCACGGCGTCTCGATCGGCCAGACGAACCTGATCGAGGAGTGGTGCTCGCCGCTGCAGTACTTCCGCACGCCGGATCCGGTCGACGACCCGGCCGACGTCCTGACGCTCGTGCGCTCCACGATGGTCTCGCCGAACGTCGACGTGCCGCTGCCGTTCGAGGACGTCACGACGTATCCCGGGTTCGTCTCCGACGGCGAGCGCTTCTTCTTCGTCTACCGCGACGGCTTCTCGAACGGCGGCGAGTGGTACGTGCACCAGCTGAATCGCACCACGGGGCAGTGGTTCAGTCCGAACGGCAATCAGCCGTGGTACTCCGGCGTGCGCAACGCGGCGCCGCCGCCGAGCGGCTTCCTGAACCCGCAGACCACCGGTTTCTACTTCGCTTTCGGCCTGCACGACGGCCGGTTCTGGATCGCGGGCTACGACGCATGGCTCTATGCCTCGAGCTGCGCCGCGACCGCGGTCGACGGGCGCTGCTCGATGTCGTGGATCACGACGGCGGACTTCGATCACTTCCACGACGTGGCCTCGGCGGAGCTGCAGACGCCGATCCTGCCGACGAACCGCAGTGCCGCAGCCGTGGTCGATCCGGCGCCGTACGGAGGGCTGTGGGGCAGCACGGTCGACTTCGACGAGCAGGGCCATCCGATGCTGGTCTACGGGCGTCACGCCGCGTCGCGCGTGAACGCCGAGGGCAAGCTCGAGGGCAACTACCAGGCGTACTTCGCGCGCTGGAACGGATCGCAGTGGCAGCGCGTCCAGCTGTCGAGCTGGCCGCAGTGGACGACGCGCTCGCCGTCGCTCGGCGTCATCCCGTCGATCGTCGGACCCGTCGTCGACGGCGGAGGGGTGTCGCACTGGTACGTGCGCATGACGGTGTTCGACGAGCCGCCGAACACGCGCAGCACCGGCTGGCTCGAGATCGATCTCGCCACGCTCGCGACCACCCCCGCACCCTCGTTCCAGCCGCCGACGACGTCGTGCGCGTCGGGCAGCACGGCGACGGTACAGCCGCCCGTGCAGTACCCGGACTGGATCGAGCCGCAGAACGGGATCGTCCTCGTGCCGCGCATCCGGCGCAGCAACGTGCGCCCGTACGGTCTCGGCGAGGAGGCGGGTGCCTACTACTACCTGAGCTGGAACGCGACCAGCGCCGAGCCGGTGCCGGCGAGCGTCGCGGGTGCGCCGCCGCTGGCCGATCCGCCGCTCGTCGCGCTGAGCGTGCGGCGTACGACCTGCGTCAAGTAGTCGGACGGGTCGCGCCCGCCGTCGGCGGATGCGACCCGTCCACTCCGGTTGACAGGTGCGGGGCCAACCGCGAGATTCGCCGGTGCGGAGCGCGGACGGTGAACGATCCACGCGAACACGGCGCGAGCCGCAGTCACGGCGTCGGGGGGACGCGGGCGACGCTTCCTGCCGCGGCCAGCGCACGCGACGGCGACCGCCTGAAGATCGGTCTGATCCTCGCCGTCGCGCTCGGCGTCCGTCTCGTCGGACTCGCCGCGCACGACTTCTGGTACGACGAGGCGCTCGAGGTGGTGCGCGACCGGCTGCCGTGGCCGCGCATCCTGCTGTTCAGCGGCGGCCCGGACCCGCCGCTGTTTCGCCTCCTGATGAGCCCGCTCGCGCGCTGGAGCTCCAGCGAGGCGGTGCTGCGTGTGCCGTCGGTGCTGTTCTCGCTCGCGACGATCGTGCTCGTCCATCGCTGGCTCGTCCGTCTCGGCGACGCACGCCTCGCGCTCGCGACCGCCGTGCTGCTCTCGGTGGCACCGGTGCAGGTCTACTACGCGCAGGAGGTCAGCCAGTACGCGCTCGCCGGCATGATGGCGGCGGCGACGCTGCTCGCCATGCAGATGGTGCTCGACGGTGGCGCCGTGCGCGACTGGCTCGCGCTCGGGGCGGCGTCCGTGCTCGCGCTGCTCACCTACTACGGCCTCGTCTTCCTGCTGCTGCCAGTCTTCCTGGTGCTGCTGCGGCACGTGGCGCAGGCACGCGACGCTGTGCAGCGGCGCCGCTTCGCGGTGGTGGCGGCGATCGCCGGCGCCGTGCTGGGCATGCTGGTCTGGGCGATGCTGCTGCAGCAGTACGAGAAGTTCGCGGCGGACCACCTGCGTCCGCTGGTGACCGAGCTGTCCGCGGGCGAGCTGCTGCGGACGCTCGGCGTGGGCCTCGAGCGCGACGTGCTGGGCTTCTTCGTGCGGCCGTGGGCCGATGCGGCGCCGCGCTGGCTGCTCCTGCCGCCGCTGGCTCTCGCGCTGCTCGGTGCCGTGCGTCAAGTACGCGGCGGCGTGCGCGGCGGCGCGGTGGTGCTGGTCCTCGTGGTCGCGCTGCTCGCGATGGGCGTCGCCAACGTGCTCGGCCTCTATCCGTTCGGGGCGCGCTACGCCTTCTTCCTGAGCCCGCTGCTGCTGGCGCTGGTCGCCGCCGGCGTGCTCGCGCTGCGCGACCGCGCGCGCGTCGCCGGAGCCGTCGCCGGCGTGCTCGTGGTCGCGATGCTGGTCGCGTTCCTGCCCAACGTCGGACCGCGCAATCCGTACGTGCGCCCGCCGTACGAGAACCTCGACGAGACGCTCGCGTGGGTGGCGGCGCGCGACGAGCCCGCGACCCCCGTCTACCTCTACTACGGCTCGTGGGCGGCCTACGCCCTCTACAAGACGCGCCTCGAAGGCCGGCCCGTCGTGCGCGGCCGCGTCCTGCGGCGGCTGACGCCGGAGGAGAAGGTCGCCGCCGTGCGGCGCGAGCTCGCCGGTCACGCGCGCGTGTTCGTCGTGGCGTCGCACCTCTGGCAGGACGACCAGCGTACGCTGCTCGACGGCCTGCTCGCGCCCGGCGGCGGCTTCCGGCTGGTGGCGCTGCGCGAGGAGCCGGGCGCGTTCGCGGCGCTGCTCGAGGCCGATCGCTGATCCGGCGACGCGCGCTCGGGGTGCCGCGGCTCGGCGACGGGACGTCGAGCCTGCTCGATCCTCCGTGGCCGGCGGAGCCGAGGTGGACGTCAGTCGAGCAGGCGACCGGCGTCGACCTCGAGCGCCGACGCGTCGAAGCGCTCCGCCATCGCGTCGAGCAGGCGCGCCGTGCGCGTGCCCGCGGTCGGACCGGCGAGGTAGAGGCCCTTCACCGGGATGAACAGGCAGTAGAGCGCCGCGAGACGGAAGTCGTCGAGCGCGCTCTCCAGCGAGTAGCCGCGCACGCCGTGCTCGACCAGCGCGTCGTGCCACGCAGCGGCGGCGAGGAAGCACAAAGCCGCGATTACACATAGGCCCTCTCATCGGATACGCGATGGGCTTCTCGGCCGCGTCCAGCCGAACGCGCGTCCGACGACGTCGAGCTGCTCGCGCACCAGGCGGTTGCCCTCCAGCAGGCTCTCGACGATCGCCGCCACCATGTCGGGGTGCCGTTCCCCGAACCCGCGGTTCACGACCAGGATGTCGGCGATGATCGGCAGGTTCCGGTTGGTTGTCAGCGTGTGCGCCTTGCCGGCGGACTGCGCTACGACCTCGGTCAGCTGCGGCTCCGTATCCGCAACTCTCGCTCACGCCCTCAGGCGGCGTAGCGGCTCCGGTACCTCTCGAGGAACTTCGCGATGCGTCCGATCGCCTCGCGCAGGTCGTCCTCGTGCGGCAGGAAGACGATGCGGAAGTGGTCGGGCTTGGGCCAGTTGAAGCCGGTGCCCTGCACCAGCATGACGCGCGTCGCCTGGAGCAGCTCGAGGAAGAACACGCGGTCGTCCTCGATCGGGTAGACCGTCGGGTCGAGGCGCGGGAACATGTACAGCGCCGCCTGCGGCTTGACGCAGGTGACGCCGGGGATCGCGGTGATCAGCTCGTAGGCGAGATCGCGCTGGCGGCGCAGGCGACCGCCGGGGCCGATCAGCTCGTTGATGCTCTGGTAGCCGCCGAGCGCGGTCTGGATCGCGTACTGCCCCGGGACGTTCGCGCACAGGCGCATGTTCGAGAGCATGTTGAGGCCCTCGACGTAGTCGGCGGCCGCGCCCTTGTCGCCCGACACGACCAGCCATCCCGCACGGTAGCCGCAGCAGCGGTAGCTCTTTGAGAGCGAGTTGAAGGTCAGCGTCAGCACGTCGTCGGAGAGGCTGGCCAGCGCCGTGTGCTTGACGTCGTCGTAGAGCACCTTGTCGTAGACCTCGTCGGCCATCAGGACGAGGTCGTGGCGCCGCGCGAGGTCGACGATCGCGCGCAGCAGGTCGTCGGAGTAGAGCGCGCCGGTCGGATTGTTCGGGTTGATGATGACGATGCCCTTGGTCGCGGGCGTGATCTTGCGCTCGATGTCCTCGAGGTCCGGCATCCAGCCGTTCGCCTCGTCGCAGCGGTAGTGCACCGGCGTGCCGCCGGAGAGGGACGTCGCGGCCGTCCACAGCGGGTAGTCCGGCATCGGCAGCAGCAGCTCGTCGCCGTCGTTCAGCAGCGCGTTGGTGGCCATCGCGATCAGCTCGCTGGCGCCGTTGCCGAGCCAGATGTCGCCGAGCGAGACGCCCGCGACACCCTGCTGCTGCGTGTAGTGCATCACGGCCTTGCGCGCGGCGAAGATGCCTTTGCTGTCCGAGTAGCCCGCGGAGCCGGGGAGGTTGCGGACCATGTCCTCCTGGATCTCCTCCGGAGGATCGAAGCCGAACGGGGCGAGGTTGCCGATGTTCAGCCGGATGATCTTGTGCCCTTCCTCTTCCATCTGGCGGGCCGCGTCCGTGATCGGGCCCCGGATGTCGTAGAGGATGTTCGCGAGCTTGTTGGACTTCGAAACGGTCTTCACGGTTCCTCCGCGGGCGCTCGGCACGGTCCGGCCGCCCGACGTCTGCAGTGGGACCCCTCTTGCTGGAGCGGCACCGCGATCGCAAACGCGGCGTTCCCATGACGGTGGAGCGCCGATCGTGCCGGTGCGCCGACAGGATCGTCGGCGCGAGCGGGCCGGGACGTAAGCCCCGTCAGCCGCCCTGGACCTGCGACAGCGCGGCCATCATTGGAGCGGTGTCGAAGTACTCGTCGAGGCGCGTGACCCTGCCGTTCTCGACCCGCACGACGAGACAGGCGGGGAAGCGGAACTCGCCGCCGCCCGGCGCGGTGCCGCAGGTCACGTGCTGCTCGACGAAGCCGGTCGGCGTCGGCTGGCAGCGCACGTCCTCGTAGCGGAAGTTCCGGACGTTCTCCTTGACCCACGTGAGCACTGCGAGGTTCTCCTCGGGCGAGCGTTCGGCGGGGTCCTGCGCGGTCCAGATCTTCGCGTCCGGCGCGTACAGGCCGCGCACGGTGTCGAGGTCGCCGCGCTCCACGGCGGCGAAGAAGCGGCGGGCGAAGTCGATCTTCTCGGCGTCGGTCATGCCGCGACGATCACGGATTTCGCGGGCGCGGACAAGCGGGCGCTGGCTACAGGTCGAGCAGCACGCGCACGCGATCCGACACCATGGCGAGCGTGCGCGGTGCGACCGCTCCGATGCGTCCGAGGAGCCGCTCCCGCGCGATGGTGCGCACCTGCTCGCACATGATCCAGCTTCGCAGCGCGAGCCCGCCCTCGGGCGGCTCGACCGCGACGTGCGCGCGGATGCCGCGATCGCGGCTCGTGATCGGAACGATCGACACGATGTCCGCCGCCGACGCGTTCAGGATGTCGGCGCTGACGATCAGTGCGGGTCGCCGCCCGGCCTGCTCGCGCCCGCGAGTCGGATCGAGCACGACCCCCCAGACTTCGCCGCGCTTCGGGTGATCGGCGGCAGCGGAGCGTGTCGTGCCGACTCGTGAGTCGGTGCGCCTCTTCATCGGCTCGCCGTCGCGGTGCAGCGCTTCGCCACTAGTCCTCGAGCCCGTCCTTCGCCGTCCCGTCCCAGAGCGCACGCTCGGCACGTTCGGCCGCGGACGCCTTCGCGTCCATGCGCAGGGCGGCAAAATCCGCGGCGACGCCCTCGAGAAAATGCTTTCGGCGGTAGTCTTCGAGCGCCTTGCGGAGGATCTCGGGGGTCGTCTCGCCGGTCTGGCGGCGGAGCTGCTTCAGCGTCCGATGCGCCTCGGCGTCGATGCGGACGGTCGTGTGGCTGGCCATCGGGCGGATCCTCCTCGCAATGCCGCAGCGTCTACGATTTCGTATACGTCTACGGCTGCGGGACGCAACCCACGATCAGCCGAACGTCAGCTTGTAGCCCTGCTTCTCGACCCGGTGCCGCGGCTGGCAGCGAAAGAACGCGTCACAGCCCGTGCCGGCGAACGCCCGGTCGACGCGCGCGCGGTCCTGCTCCGGCAGCGCGCGGTACGGGTCGATCACGCGCTGCAGCATCCACAGCGTGTACGGGCTCGTGTAGCGCTGGAAGGCCACGCCGCGCAGCGTGCTCGAATGAAAGCCGACCGCGCGCGGCGGCTCGGTGACGTCCGCGGGACGCGCGTCGGCCCACGCCTCGTACGCGCGCACCGTGTCGAGGACGTAGGCGCTCGCGTCGGCGCCGATGCGCGCGAGGATCGGACGCATCGTGTCGGGGAGCGCGTCGTCGGCGAGCCACGCGCCGCCCTCGTCGGGATCGGGGTGGTTCATCCGCTCGATCCAGTGGCACGTCAGCGGCGCGCGCTCGCGCAGCAGGTGCCCCGGCGCCGCGTCGAGGTAGAGGTGTGCGTAGAACGGGCCCATGAGCGCGCAGTCGGCGATCGAGGGGCGTCCGCCGAGGAGGTACGGGTGCTGCGCGAAGTGGCGCTCGAGATCGGCGAGCAGCTCGGCGAGGTGCGCCTCGATCGCGGGCACGGTGTCGGGCACGACACCGATGCCGGGCAGCACGCCCGACATGCGATCGGCGAACTTGCCGGCCGCGACCGGGTCGCCGTTGGTCGATGCGAAGTCCGCGCGTGCCTTCGCGATGCTGTCGGCGAAGTCCCAGCGGTAGTGCATCGCCGGCAGGATCATGAACTCGTCGGCGTAGAGCTCCCACAGGAACGCCGCGACGCGCTGCGCGGGCGTCGGCGGCACGAGCGCCGGCTCGGGGAAGCGCTCCTCGAGGCGGTCGAGGATGTCGCTGGTGTCCTGCCAGGTGTCGTCCTCGGGCGTCACGACCACGGGGATGAACTGCAGGCCCGTGCGCGCGCGGATGATCTCGCGGTACACGCGTGGCGTCGCGAGCACCTCGACGTGCGGCACGCGCTTGATGCGGAACGCCGGTCGGACCTTGGCGGTGAAGTAGCTCACTTCCGAGCCGTAGAGGCGGAAGAAGGCGTCGCGGTCGATGTGCTTGACGTTCGTGCTCGGCATGGCTCCGGACTCTCAGCTCTTCGCAGCGCGGGCCTGCGCGGCGGCGACGAGATAGAAGTTGCGCGCGATGAACGACGGCTCGACCTCGACGATGCCGTCGCAGATCCGCGCGACCAGATCGCGCGCGCCCGCGTCGCCGTCGTCGGCCTGCACGAGCAGCATCGCGACGTGCAGCGCGCGTCGCAGCTCGCCGGACGCGCGCAGGTCCTCGGCCTTCGCGAACAGCGCGTCGCGGCCCGCGGTGGACACGACGTCGCGCGCCACGTCCGCGCGCCGGGCGGGGACGATCTCGGCGGGGTTGCCGCCCCACCAGCCGGCATAGAAGCGCAGCACGTCGCGCACGACGAACGGTGCGCAGCCGTAGATCGGCTGCAGGTAGCGTTTCTGCGCGAGATCCGGCGGCAGGGCGATCCCGGCATCGACGACCTCGTCGGGCCACATCCCCGCGTTGAGCCGCTCGACCACCGCGTCGTGCAGGAAGCGCAGCGCGCGGGCGGTCTCGGTCAGCACCTCGAGCGCGTACTCGCCCTTGATCGGGTCGCCGTGTCCGGGAACGACCGCGCGCGGCTTCCTCGCGGCGATCGCCTCGAGCGTCTCCGCCCAGCCCAGCGTGTAGCGCTGCGGCTTGTTCGGATTGCCGGTGTTCGGCAGCGACTGCACGGACAGATCGCCGACCAGCGCGACCTCGCGCTGCGGCAGCCACACCCAGGTCGCGTCGTCGGTCTCGGCGCGCGCATGATTCAGCTCGACCGGCTCGCCGGCGAGGTCGATCGTCGCCGTATCGCGGTACGTGTGGTCCGGCCCGACGAAGCTCGTCGGGAACGCGTCGATGCCGGGCGGCAGCTGGAACTGCCGGCGGTTGACCTCGTTGTTCCAGCCCCACGTCAGGAGATAGCGCTCGAGACGTTCGGGTACGTTCTCGTGGCCCCAGATCTGCGGGCGGGCCGCACCGCTCTCCTCGGCCATGGCGAGAAGCGCCGGTGCGCCGCCGACGTGGTCGACGTGGCCGTGCGTGTAGACGATCGCGGCCAGTGGATCGGCCGTCGTCTCGCGCAGCCGCGCCGCGGCCTTCGGTCCGAGGAACGCGTTGCTGGTGTCGACGACGAGCGACGCGCCGCCGCCGTAGACGAAGCCGACGTTGCAGAAGCCGTGGAACTGCGCGACGCCGTCGACGACCGGCTCGACCGTGCTCGCGCGCCGGCTCGAGGTGAGCGCTTCTCCGATGGAGCTCATGGCATCGACCTCAGGAGACGTTACCGAGCGTGAACTCGGTGGAATTCGGGGGCAGCGAGATCAGCATGCCGTCCCGCGCCAGGATGACCTCGCCGCTCCACAGCCCTTCCGTGCCGCGCAGGAAGAGCCACTCCACGACCCGGTTCTGCGGCGCCGGCACGAGATGCGTCAGGACGAGCGCCTCGACGCCCGCGTCGCGCGCCATCTCGACCGCCTGAGCGGGGCTCGTGTGGTACTCGAGGATGTCGTGGCTCATTCTGCCGAGTCGCGCGTTGCCGCCCTCGGATATGCCCTTCGACACACGCTCGACGATGTGCACCGCGAGTGCCTCGGCGACGAGGATGCTCGCACCCTTCGACTGCCGCACCAGATTCTCGGTCGGCTTGGTGTCGCCGCTGACGACGACCGAGCGGCCACCGAAGTCGAAGCGATAGCCGTACGCGGGCGAGACCGGCGTGTGATCGACGCGGAACGCCGTGACGCGCAGCCCGTCCTGCTCGAAGACCACGGCGGCCTCGTCCAGGCTGGGCAGGGCCAGGATGCGGGCGGATAGCGTGCCGGCCTCGGGCGGCATGTTCGCGGCGTCGTGGTGCGCCACGCGGTAGCCGCGGTCGAGCGCGTACGCCTCCTGGAACCCCGCGACCACCCGATCGACGCCCGGCGGCCCGTACACCGGCAGCGGCGCTTTCCGTCCGGCGATCCAGCTCTGCGTCACGGTCTCGCCGAGGTCGCCGATGTGGTCGGAGTGAAAGTGCGTCAGGAGAACGCCTGCGAGGCGCTCGAGCGGCATGCGCCAGAGGCCGAGGTTGTGCACCGACGCCGGTCCGACGTCGACCAGGAAGAAGTGTCCACCCGCGAGGACCGCGGTGCAGGCCGACGCGCGCCCGGCCGCCGCGAGCGGCGAGCCCGTGCCGCACAGGACGACGTTCAGCTTCCCGTCGTCCAGGAGGTCGGCGCGGTTGCCCCGCAGCGCTTGCTTGACGCCCTGGTCGATCAAGCGTCCGGTGATCGCATCGCAGCCCGCGACGCCGCAGAAGAGGGCGAGCAGAAGGGTGCCCACCCGGGCTCGATTCGGCATGGACGTCACGATGCACATATTTGCACTTGGCGCGCAATATCTTGTGGATCGGCGCGGAGGTGCGTGCGCGCGGCGAACGAGCGGGCTATCGGTGCGCAGCCGTCCGACGAGCCGGGACGACGCACGGAGCCCCCCATGACCTCCTGGATCCTCCTCACGATCGTCGCCGTCGCCTTCCTGCTGCTCGCCGAGTACCGGGGCTCACGGGTGGGCATCTGGACCTGGAAGCCGATCGCATCGACCGGCTTCGTGGCGACCGCGCTCGCCGGCGGTGCCACCGCGACGCCCCACGGTTGCTGGGTCCTCGCAGCACTCGTGCTGTCGTGGTGGGGGGACGTGCTGCTGATCCCGCGCGCACGTCGCGTCTTCCTGCTCGGCATCGCGAGCTTCCTCCTCGGCCACGTCGCGTTCGCCTGCGGCTTCCTGTCGCGCGGAGTGTCCCTGCCGGTGTCGGCAGCGACCGCGCTGCTGCTCGTGATCCCCGCGCGTCTGGTGCTGCGCTGGCTCGCGCCGCACGTTACCGGCGAGCTGCGCGTCGCGGTGCGCGCCTACGTCGTCGTCATCTGCACGATGGTCGCGTGCGCGGTCGGCACGTATGCGAGTGCAGGCGGCGCCGGGCTCCTGATCGGCGCGCTCATGTTCTTCGTCTCGGACCTCGCCGTCGCGCGCGAGCGCTTCGTCGACCACGGCTTCGCGAACAAGACCTGGGGGCTGCCGCTGTACTACGGGGGGCAGCTGCTGCTCGCGGCGAGCGTGACCGCGCCGTGACATGCCGTGCGGCATCCGGCACGGCATGTCACGGCGCGCCTTCGCATTGAGTCGACGCGGACGCGGCGATAGCCTCGGCGTTCCATGTCGCACCTCCCTCCCGCCGCGGCGCCGCCCGATCCGTCTTCGC
>Ga0194131_10003545_pt1 | contig 24482 bp, 28 predicted proteins | sample TA2KigO120mmetaG_FD_148631 | JGI IMG/M metagenome (GOLD analysis project Ga0194131, IMG submission 148631) | Freshwater microbial communities from Lake Tanganyika, Tanzania - TA2015053 Kigoma Offshore 120m | ecosystem: Environmental > Aquatic > Freshwater > Lake | place: Tanzania: Lake... | reverse complement strand
ATCGATGAAGCCACCGCCGATCTGATCTTGGCGGATGCTTCCAGGGCGGCTCGGAGCAAGGACGGAAACGACGACGCCCCATGCGCGTTCACGATCTCTCGCGACGGAACGATCAACGAGTTCCCTCCGGGCGTGCCGGGGTACATCAACACCCAAGCGGACTTCGAGGCAGTCATCGCGCTACCGGGCCGAATCAAGGTCGTCGAACAAATCAACTGGTGTGGCCAGACCGGTGGGGCAATTCTCGGCTGCGCACCGGTTCCCGGAGATTCGCTCGCAGTGGTTCGCTTCGACACCGAAGGCCTGCTGTGGCTCCACGAGTACGGCCACAACATGGGTTTGAATCATCGCGAGGTACCCCGTTCGGTGATGTATCCGTACCTGAAGGCGGACAACGAGTTCTTGAACGATGCGGAGTGCGCGGCCCTGAAGGTCGGCACGAACTGATGCCCCGCTCGAGGAGATGGCCGATGCGTAGCTCGATCCTGTTCCACGTCTCGGGCATTTTTCTTTCAGCCCTCGCGGCGCTGGCGTCGCCGGCGCTTGCTCAAGAAACGAGCGTCCGCGAGTTCGTCACGCGAATCCGCCCCGATGGATTTCAGTTCAACGAAGCCGTGGAGATCGCGAAACCCAGCGATGTGCCCGCACTACTCGAGATGCTGAGAGACCCGAGCATGGCGCGCTACCGACCGAACATCGTCTTGACCCTTGGAGCCGTCGGCGACCCCGCCGCGAAAGATCCGCTTCTCGAGCTCGTGAAGAATCCAGGCTCTCTTACGCCGCCCGCCACGTTTCGTGATCAGACGGAAGCGACGAAGGCCCTCGGCTACCTCCTCAACAAGACGAACGACGCAGAGATTCTCAACTTCCTCGTCGCGCGTGCGAAGATGGACGTGGCGGCAGCCACGGGCGGACTGGCCGCTTCGATGAGCCCGAGTCAGCAGCAGATGGCTCGGGTGGCGATCTTGGCCCTCGGCCTATCCGGCACCGATCAGGCGCGTTCGGCGTTGTCGAGCATGTCGACGAGGGTCCAAGCCGCGATCGGCCCGGGGGGGCCGAGTCCATCCGAGGAAGGCGTGGACGACGTGGTATCGCAGGCGCTGAAAGACAACCGGGAGATCAAGCAAGAAGGCCTGGAAAAATACTACGCGCCTGCGACGAGGTAGCCGCGCGGACGGCGCGCTACTTCGCCTGGATCGTGCTGACGTAGTCCGCGATCATCAGGATCTTGCCGCGGATCTCGGCTTGCTGCCGCGGCGAGTCCTTGGTCTGCGCCTTGAAGACCTCGCCCCAGACGGGCATGTCCGGGTTGCCGTGCGCGCGGACGTCCTTCGTCCCGTCGATGAACTGGATCGTCTCGTTCATCGGGAACTTTCCGCCGTTCTTCTTCGCGATCTGCGTCAAGTCGGCGGGCTTCGTCTTCAGGAAGCCCGACATGACGCCGTTCCCCGTCCCGTCCGGCCCGTGACAGGAGCCGCAGTACTGGGTGAAGAGCGCTTTGTTGGCGGGGTCCTCCGCCGACGCCGGACCCGAGAGGCCGAGTCCGAGCACGAGCCCGACGGCGACCGAGGAGACGCGCACGATGGTCTTCATCCGATCCCTCCTTCCAGGGGCTGCGGCGACTACGCGGCCCGCCTTTCACGGAGACCCGCCGGGTCCAAGGTTTCGGGGCGACGTGATAGAGGACGCCCGGAGCCGTGGAGCTGACGCTCGCGAGTCCCCTCCAGACGGGAACGAGCTTCGCCTACTGGGGAGGCTGGATCGCCACGCTCCTCGCCGTCCTCGTCCTCGTGATGGTGCTGCTCGGGAGCGTGCTCGAGCGGACGCGGCGCGTCTCGGCGACGGCGAGCACCCTCCTCTTCCTCGGGCTCGTCGTCCTGCCGATCTTCATGATGCTGTTCGGCGCGTACGCGAGCATCGAGCAGTCGAAGTCGGTCGAGTTCTGCCACTCGTGTCACAGCGCGATGAACCCGTACGTCGAGGACATGCGCGACCCGAAGAGCACGACGCTCGCGGCCGCACACGCTTCCGAGCGCTGGATCCCGCGCGATCCGTGCTACCGCTGCCACGCCGACTACGGCGTGTGGGGCGAGGCGGACGCGAAGCTCCGCGGCTTCTCGCACCTCTATCACTGGCTGATCGGCTCGCCGACGGCGCTCGGCGTCGAGCAGATCCACACCTACCGGCCGTACTCGAACCTGCTGTGCCTCGACTGCCACGCGGGCGCGAAGGAGTTCCTCGCCTCCGGTCAGGGCGTGCACGAGACGATCGCCTCGAACCTGCTCGAGGTCGAACCGGAGACGGGCGCGCCGGTCACGTCGTGCCTCGTCTGCCACGGGCCGGCGCATCCCAAGCTCGCCGGAGCGGCCGGAGCGCCCGCGGCGGAGACGGCGGGATGACGGCGGCGCGCACGAAGCTCGTCCGCCTCCCCGGCGTCCGGCTGCGCGGCCGGATCTTGACGACGGCGAAGGTCTTCATCGTCGCCGCCGCGCTGCTGACGCTCCTCGCCGTCAATGCGCTCACGGCGACGACGCTGTCGCTCTTCCTGATCTTCGGGCAGGCCTTCATCGTCGTCGGCGCGCTCCTCGCGGTGTTCGTCGCCGCCACCGACTTCCTGCGCACGCGCGGCACGTCGCAGGTGCACATCATCGCCGGCGAGAACGTGTTCCGGCAGGGCGACTCGGGCGACCTCGTCTACGTGATCGTCACGGGCGAGGTCGAGGTCCCCCGAGAGGAGCCCGACGGCAGCGAGACCCTGCTCGCGACGATGGGCCCGGGCGAGTACTTCGGCGAGATGGCGCTCTTGAGCGATGCGCCGCGCACGGCGACCGTGCGCGCGCGGACGGCGCTCGAGGCGATCGCGATGGCGCGCGCCGACTTCACCACCCTCTACGCCTACTTCCCGAACCTGCGCCGCAACGTGGAGAAGGTCATGAAGGAACGAAGGGCCCAGCACGCCGGGAAAGCCATCGCTCGAACGGTTTTGGCGGCGATCCTCCTGGGCGCGAGTGCGGGGAGCGCGGATGCCGAAGGCGACGCGACACGCGGCCAGGACCTCTACGTCAAGCAGGGCTGCCCACAGTGCCACGGCCACACCGGCAAGGGCGACGGCTACCTCCTCTCGATGCTGAAGGAGAAGCCCGTGATGCGCGATTCGTCCGACCCCAAGGTGGCGTCCGAGCTCACCGACCCCTTCCTCATCGAGATCATCGAGAAGGGCGGCCAACCCCTCGGCAAGTCCCCGATCATGCTCAAGTACGGCCACAAGCTCACCCGCCCCCAAATCGAAGACATCGTCACCTATCTCCGCACCCTCCCGAAGTGACAGCGGTCGGGACATCTTTGCCCCCTGGAGGGAGCCACGGGCCTCGAGGACGATGCCCCAAGGCCACGTCGGCACCGGTCGCGAACTTTGCCTTGGCCCCAGGGCATGTACGGAAGCGAAGAAATCCCGAAGAAGTCCTTGTCTTCGCGGTCACGAACGGACTATGCCAGCCCCGTACCGTGGACGGGCCACGGTCATCTGGGAAACGTCGGTCGAAAGCGAGTGGCTTAGCCAAGAGACAGCGGAGAGGCCCTTGCTCACGCTACACTTCAATTCCGATCGGGAGGACGTTGCCATGGCAGCCAAACGTGTTTGGTCCACGGTTCTGATCGCGATCGCTCTCGCCGCACTCGCACCATCCGGTGTGGCGCGGGCAGACATCTCGGTGACGGCGTGCGGAACGGTCGTCCCAGCGGGAGAGACAGGCGTTCTCTCTGGGAACCTCACGTGCACCAACGCGGCCCCCGCGGTCGTGATCCAAAAGGGAGCGGCGCTCGATCTGGGCGGATTCACTCTCATGGTATCCGGGCCTGGTTCGGGTGATGATGCGATCGTCTGCGAAGATCGCAAGTGCACCGTCGAGAGCAGCGCCACGGGCGGGCGTATCGTCGCCAGCGGCCTCGATTCGGTGATCGACCATACCGTGAGCGGCCGTGGCAAAGTGGTCCTGCGTGACGTCGAGATCGAGATCTCCCCCCTGGATCCACGGCGGTTGGCGTGCGCGCCGTTGGGTCCATGCTCATCGATGTCCGATCCAGCAGCATTTCTGGGGCGGGGAGCCACGGCATCGCCGGACCAACCGCCAAGCTGACCGAAGTCACTTTGACCGACAACTGGGTCGGGGTCGCCTCCTCCCGGCGTCTCAAGGGCACCGCACTGACCGTGACGGGCGGGGGCACCGGCGTCGCGGGCGGCGCCGTCACACTGATCGGCTGTGAGGCGCACGGTGCGCAACACAACGGCATCCAGGGAGAGCGGGTCAGGCTGGTCGATTGCAACGTGACCGGGAATAATCTCGGGGGCCTCGCGGGCGACGTCGGGTCGTACACGCTCCCACGACTCGACAACACCGTTTGCGGGACGAGCCAAGTCCTCGAACAGCCGCCGGGCACGAACTGGGGCGTCTGTTCGGGCGACTGACGACCGCGCCTCGGCCCTTCCCTTGACGGCGATTCTGGCGACTGCAATGGGGCGCCGCTGAGGTCTCATCGTGTCCTGGACTTGACCGACACGGCGACTCCTTGTGAGCCGCAGACGCCGTCGTCCTCGACGGCGGCTCCAAGCGCAGCCACCTGCCCGTCGCGAGCAGGTGCGCGCGGGAGCGCGCCCCCACCCCTCCCTCCGCGGGAAGCACCAAAGAAACCGGACATTGAACGCCCAAAGACCCGCCGCTACCCTCCCGCTCCATGGCCACCATGATCACCGACGAGTGCATCAACTGCGGCGCCTGCGAGCCCGAGTGCCCGAACACCGCGATCTACCAGGGCGGAGTCGAGTACGACGGCCTCGACGGCGCCAAGCACGCCGCGCTGTCGAACGACTTCTTCTACATCGTCCCGGAGAAGTGCACGGAGTGCGTCGGCTTCTTCGATCACGAGGCCTGCGCCGCGGTCTGCCCCGTCGACTGCTGCGTGCCCGACCCGAACATCCCCGAGTCGGAGGAGGTCCTGATGACGCGGGCGCGCCAGCTCCACCCGGAGCAGGCGTTCCCGGAGGACTACCCCTCGCGCTTCAAGGCCGGAGCCGCCGCACCGGCCGCTTCGGCGGCTCCCGCTGCTGCGGCAGCACCGGCGGCACCCGTGGCTGCGGCTCCCGCGGGCGGCGCGACGTTCGTCCAGAGCCCGCTCGACGCGCTCGCGGACACCGTCCCGGCGCTCGAGAGCTGGGACGTCCCGCTCACCTGCTTCCGCTGTCGCGGCGAGTTCGAGGTTCCGTTCCAGTTCATCAAGCCGGGAACGGTGCTGCACTGCCCGCACTGCGCAGGCTCGTTCGTGCCGAACACGATCCTCTATCGCGACGTCGCGAAGCGCGTGACGAAGTTCTACGACTCGTTCACCGCCGGCCTCGACGCGATCCGCTCGCGCCATCAGGCGGAGATCGAGCGCTTCGAGGATCAGCTCCGCCAGAGCCTGCAGAAGCTCAAGGACGACGTGAAGGAAGCGAGCGCCGACGCGGCACTCGCCGGCGCCCCGCAGAAGAACCGCGGCTTCTTCGGCTGAGAGGGGCGCCGGGCCTTCGTAGAAAGGGGCGCCGCCCCTCTCCTCCACGCGGCAAAGCCTAAGCTGCGCCTCCTCGTTTGTAGCCGAGAGGGGCACTGCCCCTCTCCTCCACGCGGCGAAGCCTAAGCTGCGCCTCCTCACCCCGCTCGCTGCCGCTCGGCCGCGCGCTTTGCGCGCGGAGGTTCTCTTCAGCTGCCCAACGGAAGGAGCGTCACCTCCGAGTCTCCCGCCGGGAGATTCACCGTGGCGGTGCCGTTCGCGCCGACCGTCTCCTCGGTGCCGTTCGCGACGATCGTGCTTCCCGCGACGAGGTTGCGCAGCGCCAGCGCGACCGCACCGTCGCTCGACACGGAGACCGTCGCCTCGAGCCTCGGATCGAGAGCCGCGCGCGCCACGTCGAGCGCCACCGCGGAGACGTTCTCGAGCGTCGCCTCCACTTCGTTCGCGGTCGGGATCGGCGCGCCGATCTCGATCTCGATTGCGCGCTCGTGCCAGTGGTCGCCGGTCTGCACCGCCGGGTTTTCACCGCACAGGTCCATCCCGGAGTCGACGTTGTCGAGCATCCGGTCGATCCGCTGGATCGTCTCCTCGTTGCGCGGCAACGCGAGGCTCGTCACGTCGACGGTCGCGAGCTCGGCCGTGTCACGCGCGCGGATGCCCGAGACCCAGTAGGCGGAGTCGAAGCGGAGCTCGAGCCCCATCTCCGGCTCGCTCACGTCGAAGCTCGTGTCGACCGCGAACACGACGTGCGCCGGATTCGTGCGCCGCACGTAATCGACGGAGCCGGCGTACAGGCAATCCCAGATGTAGCCGCCTGCCTCGTGACCGCGCTCGGCGAGGAGCCAGTAGTGGTAGTCGTAGCCGAGCCCGTCGAGGCGCGCGGCAGAAGCGGTCGCGGGCTCCTCCGGGATCAACGGATCGGCGCCGCCGTTGATCTGTCGAACCGGCAGGTTCAGCAGGTTCACGGACAGCGGCAGCAGATCGGGGATCTGATACCCGATCAGCGGGAACACGACCGACCAGAGGTCCGGCTGCAAGGAGCCGAGCCGATACGCGCCGATCCCGCCCATCGAGGCGCCCTGCAGGATCACGCGATCCTCGTCGACATCGAAGCGCCTCTTCGTGTCCGCGAGCACGTCGAGCACGTCCTGGTGTGCGATGCCGCGGTAGCCGAGGCGCGCGCCGCGCGCGAGCGGATAGACCTGCAGCATGTGCGGCGGGAAGTCGAAGCCGTCGCCCGCGAAGCCGAGCGTCGCGATCAGGTGCGGATCGTCGCTCAGCGCGCGGCCGGTGCCGATGTAGATCTGCTCCGGTCCCTGGAAGACGGCGCCGAGGTGGTTCTGGTCGCTGCCGTGCAGGAACACGGAGACGGGCGTCGGGTCGGGCAGGCTCTCGGGGATGTAGACGAGGTAGGGCTGATACGGCCCGAGGAACACGGGCGTGCCGTTGTCGTCGCGGGCCACGCCCTCCGCGAGCGTCAAGCCGGAGCGATAGAGGAACGCGTGGAAGCCGGAGGGAAGCGAAGCGCCGTCGATCGCGTTCGTCTCGCCGCTCGCGATCCGCGCGAAGTCGACCTCGGCGATCGCGCGACCCGCATCGAGCACGCCCGCGAGCACGTCCGCTTGATCGTTGTCCTGCCAGCGCGCGAGGCGCTCGTTGCCGATGAACGCGAGGTCGTAGACGCCGGCGGCACCGTCGAGCCAGCTTCCCGCGCTCGTCGCGATCCCGACCGCGGCAACGGCGCGCCAGACGCCGTCGCCCGGCTCGAGCTCGGCGAGAGGCACGGTCGTGCCGATCAGGTTCTCGTCCGGATCGACGAGCGCTTCGAACGTCTCGCCGGCCGTCCACGCGCCGTCCTCCCACGTCCACACCTGCGCGCCGCTCGCAGCGATGCTGACGACGCGCTCGACACCGAGACCGCCCGAGGCTTCCCACCGTCCGCCCGGAAGCGAGGCGGCGCCCGTCGCTCGATCGAGGTCCGTGTCGAACGCGACCGCGAGCACCGGCACCGAAGGATCGACGAGGCTCTCGAGCACACCCCAGAGCACGAGCCGTCCCTCGTCGAGCGTGATCTGGAGCTGGATCAGATCCGCGGTGTTGTTCGTGGCAGCGCCTTCGGGATACGCGACGTCGCCGTCCGCGAACTCGGAATTCGTGCGATCGCCGCCCGTCGCCGCCGTCACGTTCGCGCCGCGATCGTCTTACGCGTAGTCGGTGTAGACGAGCGAGCCATCGGCATACGCGAGCATGCCCGAGACCAGCGGATCGATCGTCGGACCCGCGGGAGGCGGAGCCGGCCCCGACGGCGGAGGCGGCGGTTCGTTGGAGGGCGAGTCGTCGTCCCCACAAGCCATCAACGCGGCGAGAAGGACGAGGCATGCGGCGGCGGATCGTTTCATCTCGGAGACCTCTCGAGCGCGAGAATCCGCCAGGACGTCGTCACGGGTCAACCGGGTTCCGCTGCGAGCACCGTCGATCCCCTCGCGAAAGCGGACCCGACGTGGTGAGGTGGAACGAGCCCGCGACGACGCAGCCGAGCGGCAGGAGGCGGGTCGGAGGTGTGGACATGACGAATCCCTTCAGGCTCGCACAGGCGAAGCGTGCTCTCGTCGCCGCCTTCGCGGGGCTCATGGCATCCGCGCTCCACGCAGCGAGCCCGCTGCACGCCGTCGAGACGACTCCCGACGTCTTCACGCCCGTCCTCGCCTCGGTGCTCGCGAAGGAAACCGCGCCGGTGCTCGGGTCGGACGGCCGGCTGCACGTCGTCTACGAGCTGCAGATCACGAACGCGAGCGCGGTCCCCGCGACCATCGAGCGCGTCGACGTCGTCGCCGCGGACGGCGGCGCGTCGATCAAGAGCTTCACCGGAGCGGGTCTCGTCGAGTCGATGCGCTCTCTAAACGCGCGCCCGGTGACGTCCGCCGATCTCGTCCTGAACGAATCCAAGCTGCTGCTCATCAGCCTCGATTTCCCCGCCGATCAGCCGGTGCCGCAGCGCCTCGCGCATCGACTCTCGGGACGCGGCGGCGCCGCACCCGCGGCGAAGGAGCCGGTGACGATGCAGTACACGGTCGCGCCGCTCGACCTTCCGAAGAAGGAGCTGCCGCGCTTCCAGCCGCCGCTCGTGGGCGACGGCTGGGTCGTGCTGACGGCTGCTGCGGCCTGAGCGGAGCGCATCGCGGCGCGATCCTCCCCGTCAACGGCGCCCTCTGGGACGCGCAGCGCTTCGCGATCGACTTCATGCGCTTCGACGCGAAGGGTCGAATGGTGCGCGAAGGCGGCGATCCGAAGAAGGTCGAGGACTACGTCGGCTACGGGGCGACGATCCTCGCCGCGGCGGACGGCGTGGTCGTCGCCGCGGAGGACGATCTCCCGAACCAGGTTCCGGGCGTCCTACCGGACCCGGCGACGATCACCATCGCGAACATCGACGGCAACCACGTCGTGCTCGACCACGGCGGCGGCGTCTTCACGTTCTACGCGCACATGCAGCCGGGCTCGGTCCGCGTCGAGCCGGGCCAGCAGGTAGAGGCGGGCGACGAGCTCGGGCTCCTCGGGAACACGGGAAACACCTCCGCACCGCATCTCCACTTCCACGCGATGACCGGAAGCTCGCCGATCGCTTCGGACGGGATTCCCTACACCTTCGACGTCTTCGGCCTCGCCGGGAAGATCGACGAAACCGGGCTCGATCGCGCGCTCGCCGGCGGCGCCGTCGAGATGGCGAAGGAGAATCCCGTCCAGCTCGACGGCGCTCTGCCGCTCGACATGTCGCTCGTCGAGTTCAAGTAGCCCTCGCTGTCGAATCGGCCGCAGCTAGTCACCGAGCGCGAGGGACGGCGTCGGCTTCGCAAGCCCGAACGCGCGCAGCGCCGCGATCGTGTACCAGCCGGCGTCGATCTCCCACCAGCGCTGCGAGAAGCGCGAGCTGCCGGGGAACTCGTGGTGGTTGTTGTGCAGCCCCTCGCCCATCGTCAGGAGCGCGAGCACCCAGAGGTTCCGCGCGCTGTTCGGGTAGTTCCGATAGCCGATCCAGTGCGCCGCGCCGTTGATCGAAGAATTCAGGAAGATGTAGAGCGCGAAGTGGAGCAGCACGCCGATCACGCCGAGCACCGGACCGAACGCGATCACCCAGATCGCGGCATCGAGCGCGTTTCCCGCCCACGTCGAGGAGAACACGTTCCGTTCCCACCAGTCGCGCGGGATGTCGCGGGTGTAGCGATCGATCGTCTCCGGGTTCGCCGCCTCGAGCCGGTAGTAATGCAGGTTGCCGAGCTGGATCTGCCAGAAGCCGTGCACGTACGGCGAGTGCGGATCGCCTTCCGCGTCGGAGAACTTGTGGTGCTTCCGGTGCACCGCGGCCCACGCGCGCGCGTCGATGCCCGTCGTGAGCCAGATCAGGAAGCGCATCACCCATTCGACCGCGGGGTGCAGCGTCACCGCGCGATGCGACAGCGCACGGTGCAGGTACACCGTCGTGCAGAGGCTCGAGATCTGCACCGTCACGAACACGCAGATCATCGCGATCGCGAATTCGCGCATCGAGAAGGTGACCCACTCGAGCATCGACCTGCCTCCCTTTCGCGGGCTCGCCGATCGCGAGCACCGGCCACTCCACGCTACCGCGAGCGCTCCCGCTGCCGCAAGACGAAGTCGCGTGGCGAGCACGAAGGCTCTACCTCGTCCCGCCGCGGTCGGAGCGCGAAGCCGCCGTCTGAAGCGCCGCGCGCGCTTCCCACGTCGGGCGATGATATGCAGAGGCTCGATGTCGATCCTCGAGCGCGACCCGTGGCGCATGCAGTACTTCGCGCACGCGGACTGCCCCGAGGACCTGCCGATTCCCACCGACGACCCCGACTCGTGGGAGCTCTACCCGCGACACCGCTGGGTCTACAACAAGCTTCTCGTCTGCGAGACGCAAGGGCTCGAGCACGCGCCGCACGGAGTTCCGCCGCGGTCGTATCCCGTCTTCAGCAAGCCGATCTACAACCTGCGCGGCATGGGCGCGGGAAGCCGCGTGCTCGCTTCAGCGAAGGAGTACGAGGAGCACCGGCTTCCGGGTCACATGTGGATGCCTCTCCTCGAAGGCGAGCACGTGAGCACGGACGTCGCCGTCGTGCGCGGCGAGCCGCGCTGGTGGCGCCACGTCGTCGGCGAGGTGGTCGGCGACGGGATGTTCGACTACTGGACCGTGCTCGCCGCGCCGCGCGCCGAGATCGAAGCGTACTGCGGCGAGTGGACGCGCCGTCACCTCGGCGACTACACCGGCATGCTGAACTTCGAGACGATCGGCGGCCGCATCATCGAGGTCCATCTCCGCTTCAGCGACCAGTGGCCGGATCTCTACGGACCGGGATGGATCGAAGCGCTGGTCGAGCTCCACCGTGTCGGCGAATGGCGCTTCGCGGACGGCGCGCGCCGCGACGGCTACAGCGTCGTCCTCTTCGGCGCGCACGGTCCGCACCATCGAGCGCCGCCGGCGGCACTCGTCGACGAGATCCGCGGACGACCCGGGATCTCGAGCGTCCAGATCACGTTCCACGAGGACAAGGCGCCGGGAATGCACACGATGCCGCCCGGCGGCTTCCGCCTGGCGGTCGTCAACTGCTGGAGCCTGGACGCCGGCTTCGCCGCGCGCGAGGTTCTCTCGCGCGCGTTCCACTCCTGAGAGCTCAGCCCTCGGCGGGAGCGGCGGGAGCCTTGGTCGGAGCCGCGGCCGGCTCCTTCCCCGCCTTGGCGGCCTTGGCCTTCGGCTCGCGCGACGAGAATTCCTCCGGGGTGACGATGCCGTTCTTGTCGGCGTCGAGGCGGCCGAAAGCGCCCTTGGCGCGCTTCAAGGCCGCCTCTTTCGTTCGACCCGCGGTGAACTCCTTCTCGTCGAGGCCGCCGCTCTTGTCGGTGTCGAGATACTCGAAGCGGTTCGCGATGCGCTCCGACGGCGTGGTCTTGTGCGCGTCCGGGTTCGCCGCCGGTGGGGTGCCGGGCTCCGGGTCCGCGGCGAGCGCTGGTCCCGAAAGCACACAAACGGCGAGAGCCGCCAGACTCGTCTCGGCCAGGAATCGAACGCGCATCGACATCTCCTCAGTGGGTCTCGTGGATCTCGGTAGATCTCTGCGATCTCGTGGGGCTCGCTTCCCAATCGTCTTCGGGGAGGTCGTCGGCTCCTGCCTCCTCGTCCCCGTGATCGAGATCCCACTCGTCGTCGTCGAACGGCAGATCGTCCTCGACGTCGCGAGTGAACGGCCTCACGCGGCGGTCCTTAACACAGGGCGTCGAGGAGCCAAGCCCGGCGCGGCCGGAAGCCGCCTCCCCTTGCTCGGGGACCCGTGGTAGCCTTTCCGCGATGCCTGTCGACGAGTCGACGTTCGGCGCGCGCATCCGCGAGCTGCTCCAGCCGTTTGCCGCGAGCTTCAGCGGCTCGCTCGGACGGGGCGACCTGGTGATTCCTCGCAGCGAGATCGAACGGGTCGTGCGCGAGATCCTCTCGGCCGCGCGAGACGCGGCGAACGAGAACGCCGAGGTCTCCGAGCTCGAGCTCTTCCGGTTCCTCTCCGACACGCGACGGCTCGGCTCCGTGCAGGATCAGGCGTCACGCCTCCTCGCCCGGTTCGTCGTCCGCGAGCGACGCTGAGCTCCCCCGCCGGCGCTTCCCCTTCTCGATCGTGCCGCAGAAGCGCACCCTCGTCCTGCTCGCCGGTGCCACGGTCGTCCTCGTGCTCGCCGGGCTCGTCGACCTTCCGGGGATCGCGAAGCTTCCCTTCTACACGAAGGGCGAGCCACGCGAGGCGCTGGTCGTCCGGGAGATGGCCCACGACGGCGGCCGCGTCCTGCCGCGGCGGAACGGCGACGAGATCCCGTCGAAGCCGCCGCTCTTCCACTGGCTCGGGCTCGCCTCCGCGCGCGCGCTCGGCGAGGTGAGCGAGCTCGCGGCGCGCCTCCCCTCCGCCGCGTTGGCGATCGCGATGACCGGCCTCGTGTACGCCTTCGGCGCGACCGCGGGACGGCTTCGCTCGGGCTGGCTCGCGGCGCTCGCGCTCACGCTCTCCTTCGAGTGGCTTCGCGCCGCGCGGACGGCGCGCGTCGACATGACGTTCAGCTTCTTCGTCGCGGCGGCGCTTCTCGTCTACGCGGTGATCGACCGGAGCGGTGCGACGAAGCTGCGCCGGCTCGCGTTCTACGCGTGCCTCGTCCTGGCCGCCCTGAGCAAGGGACCGGTCGGGATCGTGCTGCCGCTCGCCGTCGTCGTCGTGCACGCGCTCGTGCAGCCGGTCGGAGCAGAGACATCGCGCTTCGCGCTCGCGGCGCGAGCGCGTCGCCTCCGCGCCACGCTCGCGGAGCTCGGAGCGCTCCGCGGCCTCGCCGCGGTGCTCACCGTCGTCGGTCTCTGGTACGTCGCCGCCTGGGCCAGCGGCGGCAGCGCGTTCCTCGAGATGCACGCGTTCCGCGAGAACGTCTTCCGCGTGCTCGACGCGGACCGCTTCGACTCCGGCCACAGCCACGGCTTCTTCTATCTCTTCGGGCAATTCTTCCTCGGCGCGTTTCCGTGGAGCCTCCTCGCGCCCGCGGTCGCGTGGTGGCTCTGGCGCCAGCGCCCGCTCGACGGCACGCGGCGTCTTCTCGTCGTCTGGTTCGTCGTGATCTTCGCGTTCTTCCTGATCCCGGAGTCGAAGCGTGGCGTGTACCTCCTGCCCGCGTATCCCGCGGGAGCCCTGCTCTTCGGGCTCGTTCTCGGACCGGGCCCCGAGGAGCCGCACATCCGGCGTGTCGCCGCCGCGGGATGGATCGCCGGGTGCGCCGTGCTCGTGCTCGCCGGCCTCGTGGTCCTGCTCGTCGCGAGCGGGATCCCCTTCGACGGCTTCTTGCTGCCGCGCCTGCGTCCGGCCGAGGCGGCGGAGACGGCGCTCGCCTTCGCGGCGCTGCGGGATTCGGCGCTGCTCTCCGCGGCCGTCGCCGCCGTCGTGGTCGGCAGCGCCGCGGTATCGGCGCGCGAAGGTGCTGGAGCGCACTGGCTGCGCGCGAGCGTTCCCCTTGCCCTGTCCCTCCTCGCGCTCCTCGGCGGCATCGTCGCGCCGCTCGAGCGCGTGATCGCCGGCGCGCGGACGTTCGCGCCCTTCCTCGCCGAAGTGCGCGAGCGGATCGGTGACGAGCCTCTCGCGTTCCACGGCGGGACGTTCGATTACGGCGCGGTCTACTACGCGGATCGACGGATCCCGCGCGACGCGGCGAGCATCGCGTCGGCGCGCTACCTCCTCGCGTTCGAAGGGAAGGACGGGAGCGTGCCCGACGGGATCGGGACCGTGCTCCTCAGGAGCGAGGGGACGGGTCCGAAGGGGCGGACGCGACTTCTCCTCGTCGAAGCCGGCGCAGGACGAGGGGCAGGAGATTGAGGACCGCGACGAGCACGCTCGCCGGGCGCAACGGCAGCAGCAGCATCGGCCACGCGAACGCGAGAGCCCCCGTCGCGATCAAGAGAATCGAATAGTTGACGACGCCTGCGGCGTGACCCACGCGATCCGGGAGCGCGCGCGGTCCCGCCTTCGGAGCGCCGCGGCGACGCCACGAGAGCGCGAGCCCGGAGAGCGAGAGCGCGGTCGCGATCGGAAGAGCGGGGCTGATCACACCGGAAGCGGCGAGCGCAACGAAGCCGGTCAAGACGAACACGGCATCCGCGACGACGTCGAGCGCCGCACCGCGCCGCGAGCCTCCGCCGAGACGGCGCGCGAGGCGGCCGTCGACGAAGTCGCTCGCCGCGGCGAGCACCGCGGCCGCGAGCGCGATCCCCGGCCGGTCTGGCAGCGTCGCGACGAACACCGGAGCGAGGAGCACGCGAAGCGCCGTCAGCAGGTCGGGGACGGGAGCGAGCCAACGCGGAGGAGAGCTCGTCCGACGCGCCGGGCTCGCCGCCTCCATGCCGACGACGTACGACATCCCGCCGCGCGCGGCCAGCGCGGCCAAACGCAGGCCCTGCGCGATTCTCGACCGCCGCCGACGACCTGCTAAGGAACCCGCGATGGCGTTCAAATTCTGTCCGGAATGCGGTACGCCGACGGAGCCGCGCGCACGCTTTTGTGCCGGCTGCGGGCAGGCTTTCGGTGCGACGACGTCCGCTTCGGCGCTGCCCATCGCGGGCATCGTCTCCTTGTCGATCTTGCTCCTGCTCGGCGGGGGGTTCTGGCTCTACTTCCGACTCGCGCCGCAGCCGCAGCGCCCGCTCAAGCCCGGCGAGGGACAGGTCTCGACGGCACCTCCCGCAGGCGCGGCCGCGGGCGCGGCTTCGGGCGCGGCTGCAGCCGGGCAGGCGGGCGGATCCTTCGATCTCCCCGAAGACATCAAGACCTACATCGCGAACCTCGCGAAGGAAGCGGAAGCGAATCCGAAGGACGAGGCGAAGTGGAAGACGCTCGCCGGCGTCTACTACCGCGCTTCGCGACTCGATCCGGCGTACGAAGCGAAGGCGCAGTCCGCGTACGAGCATCTGATCGGGCTCGACGACGAGAGCCTCGACGGCCTGCGCGGGCTCGGCAACCTCGCGTACGACCGGAAGGACCGGAACGGCGCGATCTCGTACTACGAGAAATACTTGACGCTCTCGCCGGACGACGCGGAGGTCCGCACGGACCTCGGCACGATGTACTACGAGACCGGCGACACCGAGAAGGCGATGTCCGAGTATCGCAGGGTGCTCGAGAAGAATCCGTCCTTCTACCAGGCCTACTTCAACATGGCGGTCGTTCACGACGCGCAGGGGGACCGCGCCGCGGCACACGCCGATCTCGAGAAGGCGCGCGACGTCGCGACCGACGCGAACACGAAGCAGCGCATCTCCGCGCTCCTCGATCAGGCGCGCAGCAGCTCGGGCTCGCTCGCGGAGGCCGCGGCCGCTCTCTCGCAAGCGTCCGCAGGTGCGGCCGGCGGTGCCCCGGGCGCTCCCGGCCCCGCCGTACCGATGGCCGGTGCTCCAGGCGCACCGGGTGCTCCGGCCGCTCCGGGCATGGGAGCGGCTCCGGCGGCTCCCGCCGCGCCGGCGACGACGTTTGAAGCCTCGGTCGAGCAGCTCTTCCGGGCCCATCCCATCGCTGGTCCGAAAGTCGTAGCGATCGAGTGGCCCGCATCCGACCGGGTGCAGGTGAAGATGGCCAACTTCCCCATGGACCAGATGCCGGATTCGATGCGGACGAGCTACCTCGACAAGATGAAGACGGGCGTCGTCGCTGCGAAAGACCAGTTCGATCGCGGCGAGGAGGTCACCGTCGAGCTCGTCGACCAGAGCTCCGGACGCGTCATGGCCACGGTGTCGACCCGCCCCGAGTAGCGCTTCGCTCGTGCTCGAATCCAGCTCCCTGCTGTTGCCATGCGTGGCACTGCCCTTTCTTGCCGCAGTCGTCGTCGGCTCCGGAAGTGGGCGCATCGGGCGCGCCTCCGGCTGGATCGTCTTCGCGGCGGCGCTCGCGAGCTTCCTCTCTCTCGTCCCGGCCGCCGCGACGCACGGCATCGACCGCTTCTCGTTCCCCTGGCTTCCCGCCGCCGGCATCTCGTTCGCGCTTCGCGCGGACGGCTTCGGGCTCCTCCTCGCGTTCATCGTCTCCGGGATCGGCGCGCTCGTCGCACTGTACTCGACCGCGTACGTCGCGGAGGCGGATCCCGCGAAGGAGCGCCGCTACTACGCGGCTCTCGCTTCCTTCATGGGCGCGATGCTCGGCATCGCGCTCGCGGACGACCTGATCCTCCTCTTCGTCTTCTGGGAGATCACGAGCATCACGTCGTTCCTCCTGATCGGCTACCGCTACGAGGACGACGACGCGAAGGCCGGCGCGCTGATGGCGCTCCAGGTGACCGCTCTCGGCGGGCTCGCGATGTCCGTCGGATTCCTGCTCGTCGCGCAGGTGACCGGAACCTTCTCGATCTCGGCGATCACGAGCGACCCGGCGCTGATCGCGAAGCTCCTCGCCTCGCCGCTCTGTCCCGCCGCGCTCCTCCTCGTCCTTCTGGGCGCGTTCACGAAGTCGGCACAGTTCCCATTCCACTTCTGGCTGCCGCGCGCGATGGTCGCGCCGACGCCGGTGTCCGCCTACCTGCACGCGGCGACGATGGTGAAAGCCGGCGTGTTCCTCCTCGGCCGGACGTACCCGATGTTCGGCGAAGCGCCGCTCTGGGCGCCGACCCTCGTCGTCGTCGGCACGACGAGCATGCTTCTCGGCGCGTACCAGGCGTTCCGCGAGATCGACTTGAAGGCGATCCTCGCGCGCACGACCGCTTCCGCGCTCGGGATGATCACGTTGCTCTACGGCCTCGGTGCGACGACCGACGATAGCCTGCAGATCCTGAATCACGCGCTCTACAAGGGTGCGCTCTTTCTCGTCGCCGGGATCGTCGAGCACCACGCGCACACGCGCCGCCTCGATCAGCTCGGCGGACTGCGGCACGCGCTGCCGATCGCCTTCGTCGCGTGCGCGCTCGGCTCGCTCTCGATGGCGGGCTTTCCGCCGCTTCTCGGCTTCGTCGCGAAGGACAACTTCTACGCCGCGCTGCTGCACAGCGAGTGGCTCGCGGGGACTCCGCTTCTTCGTACCGTCGTCCTTCTCGCGAGCCTCGCTTCCAGCGCGCTCCTCGTCGCGACGGCGGGGAAGCTGACCTTCGGCGTCTTCTCTGGCGCCGAACGAGCGCACGCACACGGTCGACGGGACGAAGCGCACGCGGACGAGCCACGCGTCCCGCTGTGGACCGCGCCGGCGATCCTCGCCGGAGGAGCGCTCCTTCTCGGTCTCGCGAGCCTCGGGGAGCTCACGAGCGACCTCGTGACGGCGACGGCTTCGGCGCCCGAACACCGTGCGCACGCGACCCTCTTGCCCGCGCTCGGCTGGCCTCTCTTCGCTTCGCTCTTCGCTCTCGTCCTCGGCGTCGCGCTCTACACGCGCCGAGACGCCGTCAGCGCTCTGCAGAAGCGCCTCGCCGGAGGTCCGGCCGCTTCCGCGATGTGGGAAGGCGCGATGGCCGCGCTCGCGCGTGGAGGCGAGGCGTACAGCGTGCGCTGGCAGAACGGGTCGCTTCGCTGGTACCTCGCCGCGACCGTCCTCACGCTGCCCGCTCTTTGCGTGTGGGCGTTCTCGGAGACCGGGCTTTCCTGGCGGCAGATCTCCGTCACGTTCGCCGATACGCCGTGGTACGGCTTCCTCTTCTGCACCCTGCTCGCTGTCGCGACGATCGCGACGGTGCGAGCTCGCACGCGGCTCGCCGCGGCGATCTCGACGACCACGATCGGGTTTCTCGTCGCGATGCTGTTCGTCGTCTATCGCTCGCCCGACATTCTCTTGACGCAGCTCCTGATCGAGACGGTGTCGTCGATCTTCGTCCTGCTCGTCCTCGTATTCCTGCCGGCGTTTCCCGCGCGGGACATGAAGCCGGGGACGCAGCTCGTGAACCTCGGGATCGCAGCCGCGTTCGGAGTCACGATCACGATTCTGCTGCTTCTCACGATGACGCCGGGAATCCGCGAGCCGAGCAACATCGCCACGCGCCCGGGCGGGCTCCTTTCGCTCGCACTCGAGCAAGGCGGCGGCAAGAACGCCGTCAACGTCATCATCGTCGACATCCGCGCGGCCGACACCACCGGCGAGATCACGGTGCTCGTCGTCGTGGGCCTCGCCGTCTACGGTCTCCTGCGCACGCGGCGTCGCGCCCGCCAGCAGCGCAAGGGGCGCGGGACACGGAGCGAAGCTGCGTGACGCAGCACTCGCCGATCATCCGGGTCATTGCCCGTTACGCCGTGCCACTCTCGATCGTGGTCGCGATCCGGATCTTCTTCCAGGGCCATGACGAGCCCGGAGGAGGTTTCATCGCGGGTACGCTCCTCGCGGCGGCGGGCGCGATGTACATGCTCGCCTTCGGCGTGCGCCGCGTTTCGCGCTTTCCGTGGTGGCGCGTCGCGGTGGTCGGGCTTCTCGTCTCGGTGACGACGGGCACGGTCCCCTTCCTCCTCGGCAAGCCGTTCATGGACAACGTCATCCTCCATCTCGGCACCGTGCACCTGCCGACCGCGACGTTCTTCGACCTCGGCGTCATGATGATCGTCCTCGGGACGCTGATGACGATCTTCCTCGAGCTCGATCTGGAGCGGCGCTGATGGAGCTGCCTCTCGCGCTCGCGATCGGGCTCCTCTTCGGCGGCGGCGTCTACTCGATCCTGCGGCCGAACCTGATCCGCATGGTGATCGGCTTCGGCCTGATCTCGAACGCGGTCAACCTCCTGATGATCGCCTGCGGCGGCTTCACGCTCGAGAGCGCCGCGCCGTTCGTGTCCGATCCCGACCTCGTCACCGGGCTGATGGACCCGCTTCCGCCCGACATCGTGCTCACCGCGATCGTGATCAGCTTCGCGGTCGGCGCGCTCTTCCTGACGATCTGCTACGTCGTCTACCGCGACTACGCGACGGACGATCCGGAGGAGCTGCCGCTCCCCGTCGCGGACGACGAAACCTTCAGTCCGCCGCGACACCCGCGACGGCCGATGTTCGAGGAGTGACGTCGATGAACGCGATCATCCTCGTCCTTCTCGTCCCGTTCTTCACGGCCATCGTGCTGGCGCTGATCCGCGAGCATCCACGGACCGAGAAGGCGCTGTCGCTCGCTTCGAGCCTCGGCCTGACGGCCTACGTCTTCTGGCTTCTGCACTACGTCGACGCGAACGGGATCCAGGTCACGATGCTCGGGGGCTACCTCGCGCCGTACGGGATCGCGTTCGTCGCCGACCGGCTCGCCTGCATCATGCTGTGCCTCTCGATGACGGTCGGCTCGGTCGTGCTCGCGTACACGTGCTTCACGGTCACCGAAACGCAGCAGCGACACTTCTTCTTCCCGTTCTTCCACGTCGTGCTGCTCGGCGTGAACTGGGCGTTCGTCACCGGCGACCTGTTCAACTTGTTCGTCGCGTACGAGGTGATGCTGATCGGGTCGTACGGCTCGATGCTCGTCGGCGCGACCCGGCAGCAGGTGCGCCAGGGGATGATGTACGTCGCCGTCAACCTCGTCGGCGGCGCGCTGTTCGTCGTCGGGATCGCGCTCGTCTACGGGCTCGTCGGGACGCTCAACATGGCGGACCTCGCCGAGAAGACGGCCACGATGGTCGGCGCGCCCGCCGCGATGCTGACCGCCGCTTCGATGGTGCTGCTCCTCGTCTTCGCGCTGAAGGCGGCGACGTTCCCGGTCTTCTCCTGGCTGCCGGACTCCTATCCCGTCGTCCCTCCCGGCGTGAACGGCTACTTCGCCGGCATCCTGACGAAGGTCGGCGTGTACTCGCTGCTGCGCGTCTTCGTGATGGTGTTCCAGCAGGACGGGCACGAGCTCGCGTCCGAGGTGCTCCTCTTCCTGTCCGCGTTCACGATGCTCCTCGGCGTGCTCGGCGCGCTCTGCCAGTGGGAGATGCGCCGCATTCTCTCGTGGCACATCATCAGCCAGGTCGGATACATGGTGATGGGCATCGGGCTCACGGCCGACTCGCGGATCGCGCGGGCCGCGGTCGCGGCGACGATCTTCTACGTGGTCCATCACATCATCGTGAAGTCGAGCCTGTTCCTCGTCGCGGGCGTCGCCGAGACGGTGACCGGCAAGACGAAGCTGAAAGAGATGGGCGGCGTGCTGACCACCACTCCGGTCGCAGCCGCGCTCTTCTTCGTCGCCGCCCTCTCGCTCGCGGGCATGCCGCCCTTCTCGGGCTTCCTCGCGAAGCTCGTCGTGCTCCGGGCGGCGCTCGAGGGACACCAGTTCGCCGTCGTCCTCGTTGCCGTGCTGACGAGCTTCCTCACGCTGCTTTCGATGATGAAGATCTGGACCTACGCGTTCTGGGGCCGTCCGAAGGGAGCGCACGCCGGCGGAAGCTGGCGCGGACCCGCAGCGGCGACGGCGACCCTCGTCGTCGCGACGATCGTCCTGGGCTTCGGTGCGCAGCCGTTCCTGCGTCTCGCGGGAGACGCGGCCGACGAGATCGTCGCACCGACCGCGTACATCCGCGCCGTGCTCGGTGATCGCACCCTGGCGGGGCTCCGATGAGCGTGCGCGGCGCTCTCTACTGGTTCCGCTATCTCGCGATCCTCCTGCGCGAGATCTGGCTCTCCGCCATCACCGTGACGAAGCTCGTCCTCGGACCGCTGGAGAATCTCCGGTCGGGCTTCATCGCCTTGCCGATGAGGGCGCGCACGGATCTGGAGATCACGACGCTCGCGAACTCGATCACTCTGACGCCGGGGACGATCACGGTCCACGTCGAGCCCGCGAAGCACACGATCGTGATCCACGCGATCGACATCGGCCAGGACCCGGAGGACGTGCGGAAGTCGATCCAGACCGTCCTCGAGAAGAACATCCTCCTCTGGACGCGCGCCGGGAGGCGGCCGTGAGCGGCTGGTTCGCCCTCGTCACGGACTTCTGCGTCTTCTGGCTGTTCGTCGCGGCGGCGCTCTGCCTCTACCGCATCGTCGTCGGACCGAAGGCGGCGGATCGCGCGGTCGCCTTCGACACGCTCTCGTCGGTCGCGATCGGGATGATCTGTCTCCTCTGCATCCGGTTCTCGTCGACGCTCTACTTCGATGCGGTCTGGATCCTGACGCTCGTCGGGTTCCTCGGCTCGAGCGCGGTCGCGAAGTACCTCGCGAAGGGGCGGGTCTTCTGATGCTCCTCGAGCTTCTCGCCGCGCTCGCGATGCTCGCGGGCACGTTCTTCATGGTCGTGACCGGGATCGGCCTCGTCCGCTTCCCGGACGTGTACACGCGCATCCACGCCGCGGGGAAAGCGGGCACGGTCGGCGTCGGCCTCCTGATCGTCGCACCGATGGTCTACTTCGGCCCGACCGAACCGTTCGTCGCCCTGCGCGGCTTTCTCGCGATCGTCTTCCAGCTCCTGACGACGCCGGGCGCGACGTACCTGCTCGCGCACGCGTGCTACGTCACGAGCTATCCTGCGCACGCGCGCACGGAGGTGGACGAGCTCCAGGACTGGATCCCGGTCTACCCCGACGAGGAGTTCGGGCACGAGTAGAGAGCCGCGCTCGCTTCGGGCTGCGAGCGCGCCCTCGCCGTAGCCGGTCCAAGGCAATGTCGGATTTGCAGATCCCCTGCTAGGCTGTGCCCATGGCTCGGGAGCTACCGGGCTGGGCGACCGGCGATCTCGCCTCGATTCGCGCCGAGGTCGCCGAGTGGGCCCACCTCAGCGTCGCGGAGCGATGGCGTCTCGCACGCCTTTGCGCGCAGGACGCGATGTGGGCGGCGCGGGCGAGCGGGGATCCCGAGAGGGTATTGAGCCGCACGGATCCCCTCCCGGCGAGCACCGTCGCCGCGCTCGAGCGCCTACGGAGAGAAGCGAACTGGGGCGATGGCGCTCGCTGAGCGGAGCGCCGTCGAGGCCGCCCAGCGGATCGCCGACGAGCTCGAGCGCGCGAATCTGCCGTACGCGATCGGCGGCGCGCTGGCTCTCGCGATCGCCGGAGTCCCGAGAGGCACCGCCGACGTCGACCTGAACCTGTTCATCCCCGATACCCGCATCGGCGAAGCGATCGCAGCCTTAGCTGGGCTCGGCATCGACGCGGCGAGCGAAGCTGCGGAGTCACAAGCGCGCCGCGAGGGCATGTTCATCGCACGCTGGGACGGGATGCGGATCGACGTGTTTCTTCCCAGCATCCCGTTCGCGGCGGAAGCAGAGCGGACGCGCATCCACGTGAAGGACGCGGAAGGCTGGTCGGGCTGGTTCCTCTCGCCGGAAGCCCTCGCCGTGTTCAAGCTGCTCTTCTACCGCGGCAAGGACCTCGTCGACCTCGAACGGCTCGTCGCCGTGCGACCGGAGCTGGATCGCGCCTACGTGCGGCGCTGGATCGTCCAGATGATGGGCGAGGACGACGATCGCACGCGAAGCTGGGACGAGATCGTAGCACGCCTCGGCCCGCGCTAGCCTGCATTTCTCACCAGATCACGTCGCGAGGCGGTCGAGAGTGCCGAAGATTCGCGAGCCTCGGACCGGAGGGCGACGCAGGCGTACTTGAACAGTACGTCGAGGAGCTTGGAGGGAGAAGCTCGCGAAGATTCGGTGCTATCGGCCGCCGCAGTAGGGATCTGGTGAGAAATGCAGGCTAGATCGCCTCCGAGCCCCCCATCGAATCCGTGTCTCCGAGGTGAGCGGCGCTACGGTGCTACCAGCCGAGCCGCGCGCGCAGCTCGCGCGCCTGGACGCGCGACAGCTCGACCTGGCTCTCCTGCGCGTCCCCCATCACGAGGCGATAGCGGCCGCCGAACCAGCGGGTGATCTCCTTCACCTGCTTCAGGTTCACCAAGCGGGACTTGTGGGCGCGGAAGAACACCTCGGGATCGAGTCGGTCCTCGAGCTCCCGCAGCGTGAAGTTCGTCATGTACGCGCGGCCTTCGACGTGCGCGTAGACGAGACGCGATTCGACCGCGAACCAGAGGATCTCCTCGACGGGGAGGACCAGGATCTTCCGCGCCGTGTGGACGGGAATCTGTTTCGCATGGACGCGCGACGGGCCGGCGACGCGCTGCAGCGCCGCGGCGTCGGCGCGAGCGCGGCCGTCGTCGAGCCGCTGCCGGACGCGCTCGATCGCGTCCGCCAGGCGCGATTGCGAGAACGGCTTCAGGAGATAGTCGAGTGCTTCGACCTCGAACGCCTTGATCGCGTACTCGTCGTACGCCGTCGCGAAGATGACGTGCGGCGGATCCTTCAGCGCGCGGATGACGCTGAACCCGTCGCCGCCGGGCATCTGCACGTCGAGCAGCACCAGGTCGGGGTTCTCGCGCTCGATCGTCTCGATCGCGGAGCGTCCGTCCTCCGCTTCGCCGACGAGCTGGACGTCGGCGATCTTCGCGAGGAAGCCCTTCACCCGCTCGCGGGCGAGCTTCTCGTCGTCGACCACCACGAGCCTGACCATATTCTACGCGAGGGGCGCCGCCCCTCGCCCCCGTCGGGCGAAGCCCGTCGGGGCCCCCACTCCCCGCTCGCTTCGCTCGGCCGCGCGCTTCGCGCGCGGAGATTCGAGTCGCATCGTCACTAGCCTGACCATATTCTACGCGAGGGGCGCCGCCCCTCGCCCCCGTCGGGCGAAGCCCGTCGGGGCCCCCACTCCCCGCTCGCTTCGCTCGGCCGCGCGCTTCGCGCGCGGAGATTCGAGTCGCATCGTCACTAGCCTGACCATATTCTACGCGAGGGGCGCCGCCCCTCGCCCCCGTCGGGCGAAGCCCGTCGGGGCCCCCACTCCCCGCTCGCTTCGCTCGGCCGCGCGCTTCGCGCGCGGAGATTCGAGTCGCATCGTCACTAGTGTACCATCGCGGAGCCGAGGCCGTCCGGCAGGCGGGGCACGCGAACGGTGACGGCCGTGCCCTCGCCGGGGTGGCTGTCGATGCGCGGCGCGTACGCCTCGCCGAAGAGGTGCACGAGGCGATCGTGGACGTTCCGCAGCCCGACGCCGTTCGAGGTCGCGTTCTCGACGCCCTGCCCGATGCCGACGCCCGTGTCCCGGACCACGACCTGCAGATCGTCGCCCTGGAGCGCCGCCTCGATGCTCACCCTCCCTCCGCCGATCTTCCGGGAGACGCCGTGCCGCACCGCGTTCTCGATCAGCGGCTGCAGGATCAGCGTGGGAACGAAGCGGTTGCGCGCCTCGTCGTCGACGACGAAGTCGACCGCGAGCCGGTCTCCGAAGCGCGCTCTCTCGATGTCGAGGTACGCGTCCGCGATGTCGAGCTCGTCGGCGAGCGTCACGAACGAGCGGTTCTCGCTCTTCAGCAGGTAGCGGAAGATCTCCGCGAGACGCTCGACGCACTCTTCGGCACGGCACGGATCGGACGAGATGAGCTGTGCGATCGAGTTCAAGCTGTTGAAGAGGAAGTGCGGATTGATCTGCGCGCGGAGCGCGTCGAGCTGCGCCAGGGCCGCCATCTCGCGGGCGTG
>Ga0194131_10003542_pt1 | contig 24492 bp, 23 predicted proteins | sample TA2KigO120mmetaG_FD_148631 | JGI IMG/M metagenome (GOLD analysis project Ga0194131, IMG submission 148631) | Freshwater microbial communities from Lake Tanganyika, Tanzania - TA2015053 Kigoma Offshore 120m | ecosystem: Environmental > Aquatic > Freshwater > Lake | place: Tanzania: Lake... | reverse complement strand
CATGGCCTTGAACCGCTGGAAGACGTCCTTGTACGTGCGCGCCCACGCGTGGTGGATGCCCATCGCCTCGGCGTTCGCGGTGATGGGGCCGTCGATGAAGGAGAAGGTAGGATTCCCGGCGTTCTTCTCGCGGAGCGCGTCGAAGCTGCGCTCGCGCTCCCACATGTCGAGCACCTCGTGCTCGAGCTCGGGCAGGTCGAACGTCGAGCCCGCCGCGTCGAACCGCGTCCGCTTCCCCGTCACCGCCATCCGCCGCCTCTCCTTCAAATACGAAAGCCGTCCCGCTCACGGGACGGCTCTTGGCCGCGGTACCACCCGAGTTGCCGGCGACGCCGGCCGCTCACTTCTGCTCGTTGGAAACCCAGTGCCGCTGGGGCCGCGTCTACTCGGCCATGTCCGGCCTTTCTCGCGGCGGCATCGGGGTGGATCGCCCCTCAGGCGCCTCTCGTCGCCCAGTGTACCCGCCGCGGCCCCCATTCCGCCCGTTTCCCGGCCATCTCGGCGGGCGACATATGCGGCTGTGTTATATATATATATATATGCGCGCGATATGTGGGAGGTGCACACGTGAGCGCGGTCCGGGCCGCGAAGCGACCGTCCGCGGGCCTCGAGGCGACCCCGCCCGACGCAGGCGCCCTCGGTGCCGTCATGGCGAAGGCGTTCGAGAAGGAGCCCGAGGGAGCGCTCCTCCTCGTCGATCTCGACAACCTCCACCAGGTCAACGTGCAGGCCGGCCGCGGCGCCGGGGACAGCGTGATCCGCGCGGCCGTGGCGGTCGTCGCCAGGTGGGCCGAGACCGCCGGGTGGCGCGCCGGCCGGGTCGGCGGTGACGAGTTCGCTCTGTTCGCGCCGGGCATGGCGCTGGAGGCGGCCTTCCTGCGCGCGGAGAAGCTCCGGCAGGAGCTGAACGCCGCGATGGCGAAAGAGGCGCCGAAGGGCCTGAAGGTGACGGCGAGCATCGGCGTGGCGGCCGCGCCCCGCGACGCGAAGACATCGTCCGAGCTGATGAAGAAGGCCGACCTCGCCCTCTACGCCGCGAAGGACCAGGGGTCCGACACCGTCGCCCTCGCGCCGGGCGACGAGATGGTGCTGAAGTCGTCCTACTACACGGCAGCTCAGCTCGGGCGGCTGAAGTCGCTCGCCGAGCGGCAGAAGAAGAAGGAGTCGGTCCTCCTCCGCGAGGCGCTCGACGACCTGCTGCGCAAGTACGATCGGTCGTAGTGGCGGGCGAGCTCACGGAGGCCATGCGGCGCGAGGTCGACGACCTCGCGCGGCGGTTCGGCGAGCCGCTGCGCATCGACGCCACGATCCCCGACGGCTTCGGCGACCCGATCCGCCGGCCCGACCGCGTCGGCGAGGTGTGCATGGTCATCCGGCGTCCGAACGGCAGGCTCCTCGTGTCGACGAAGACCTTCTATCCCCCCGGCGCGTACCGCCTCCCGACCGGCGGCATCGACGCCGGCGAGCGCATCGAGACGGCGCTGCTGCGCGAGGCGCACGAAGAGACCGGGCTCACGATCGCCGTCCAGCGCTTCCTCGCGGCGATCTCGTACCGCACTGCGCGCGGCGAGACCGTCTTCCACACGTTCGCGTTCCTCCTCGACGAGCTCGGCGGCGCGCTCGGCTCGCTCGATCCGCACGAGGAGATCCTCGACCACCGCGAGGTCCGAGCGTCCGAGCTGAGCGCGCTCGCCGATCGTCTGGACGCTCTCGCGAGCGCGCGCAGCGACGAGATCGTCGGCGACTGGGCGGACTGGGGACGTTTCCGGGCGGTCGTGCACCGCGCCGTCGCGAAGGCGCTCGCGTAGTACGCCGAACGGCGTGTTGGCACCTGGGTCGACCGCCATTTCACTGCGGCGAGATGGAATGGGGGCGTTGGTCAACGCAAAGGTCCTTCGCGCCCGTGCGGTGATCCGTGCGGCCGGCGCGGCCTTGATGCCTCTCGCCCGCGGGAATGAGCTGCTTCTCGGAGCGAGCGTTGTGGGGCTGGGACCGCTTGCGATGTCCCTGGCTCGGGCTGCCGTGGTACCGGTGCGACGACGCCAAGCACCGATCACGGCGCTCATCGCACTGGCGATCGTCTTCGTGCCGCTCCTGCCGGTGCGATCCGCGTCAATGGACTCGTCCGGGTCGCCAACGTGATCGTGGACGCCGGTGTCGCTCGCGGTGCCGAGCTGTACGTCGCGCAGGAGATGTTCGGCGCCGGCCCGGAGCTCGTCATCGTTCCGGATGTCGGCGACGAGATCCGTGTGCGTCTCGAGCGCGACTCGCACCTCGCGATCGTGGATGACAAGCCGGGTCCCAAGCTCGGACATCCGGTGCGCTACGTGCTCGTGGACGACCGCGGCGTCTTCCGGACGATCGACCATGAGTGGCTGCCGACGGTGAGCGGTGTCCACTGTGGGATCGACGCTCGCTGGGATGTGCGCGGGCACCGCGTCTACGGCCCGACGGACGTCGAGGAGCCGTTCCCCCGGGTGCGCCTCGCCGGCGCCGTCCCCGCACCCGCCCAGGCCGCCGCGGCTGAGAGGAAGATCGCGCTCGTCATCGATGGTGGGCACCGTCAGCACGAGTGGAGGGACCCGTTCGCACGCAAGCTCGACGAGGACTCGCGCGCGGTCGCGAGCGCTCTCGAGGACCTCGGTCATGACGTCCGGCGATCCGGCGGCTACCGCGGGAGCGTCGTGCCCGCAGCCCGCGTCGAGGATGTGAGGCGGGAGCTCGCGCGGATCGCCGGACAGGTGTCGGCGGGCGACGAAGTCATCCTCTTCCCGAACCGGCATGGCACTCGTGCGGGCGAGTTCGTGCTCCAGGCACGCGAGGGCGGCCACGAGCTCTTGGCATGTGCCGACCTGGCGAGGTCACTGGACGGGATCCCCGCTGCCGTACCCGTCCGCATCCTCGTCGATGCGTGCTTCTCCGGCACGGCGGTCGAGCATCTGTCGCGGCGCAACAGCACGATCGTCTCTACTGCCAAGGACGCGACCCGGGAGGCTCCCGGAGGGCTGGACGGGCGGCCGACCTTCACCGCCGCGTTCGGCGCGGCGGCAAGGGACAAGGCCACGGACCTCGATGGAGATGGCAGGGTCAGCGTGGACGAGACTTTCGCGGTCGCATCTCGCGCGTTCAGGCCGCTGGGATCCAGGCTCGTCACGACAGGTGGCGCGCCACGCGTCCCGGGCGCCGAGACCACGACCACCGCCGGGACCGGGCCGCCGGCGTCGGTGCCGCAACCCCCGCTCCGGCCCGATCCGTCATCGCGCTCTCGCCGAGGACACAGCTCCGCGAACTGGACGAGCTGTTGACGGCCGACCATGCCAAGCAGCATGGTGAGCAGCCCACATCGATGACATGCCGCCACGGGCCCGCAGGCCGTGCCGCCACGGCCGGAGACACCGCCTGCGAAGGTGGCCCCGCCTTCGCCGACCCTCGCGGTGGTCTCGCTGCCACCAACGGCCGCGCCCCTTCGGTTCGTCGCGGGCGTGCCACCGCAGGCAACGGTCGGTCGGCCGGATCAGTACTCGTTCTGCGGTCCCACGCCGTCGACGGCGACCTCTGCCCGCGGTCCATTCCCGCAAACGACGGATCCGACGGGCGGATCGCCCCCTTACCACTTCCAGCTCGGCTCGGGCGTGGGCTTCCCGCCGATCGGGATGAGCATCGGGAAGGACGGCCTGCTCACCGGGACCCCCGCCTCTCCCGGGACCTACACGTTCGAGGTGTGCGCGGTGGACCTCTCGGCAACGCAGGTACGCCAGCGCGCGACCATCGCCGTGCGGCCTCCAGTCGCTGTTGCGACAGCGGCCCCGACGCCGGTGCCCACGGCGGCCCTTACGCGCACCCCCACTCCACCGACCATCGGCGCGCTCGCCTCAAAGACGTGTACGCCATCAACGGGTGGGTACTACCGCATCACGCGGAGCGGGACGGTCAGCGGTCCGGTCGGGTCCCGAGTCGCTCTCGCGAGCTCGAACATGACCTGCCCTGGCTGGACACCGTCCGGTCCCGACTGTCGACGGACGTCGGACTCTCAGCCCGAACCGATCTCGTGGACTGCTACGACGTCCGGCCTGCTCCTGGGCGACATCAACCACCCCGACCTGTGGTCCGAAGGACCGGGCACGACTCGTCAAGCAGTGAACATCCGCTGCCCGTAGCGCGCGCGTCGGAGATCACTCCTCGCGCAGCTTCAGGAGCCGCACCGCGACCACGAACCCCGCGAGTCCCCAGAGGACGAGCCCGAGCAGCTGCGCGCGGACGTCCCACAGCGACGCGCCCTGCGCGGAGATCTCCCGCAGCGCGTCGTTGAACAGCGTCAGCGGCAGGTAGCCGGTGATCGGCTCGATCACGTCGGGCGCCGTCTCCTTGGGGAAGAGGACGCCGGACAGGAAGAACTGCGGCAGCGTGATGAGGTTCGCGACGGGCGGCACCTGGTTCTCCGTGCGCGCCCAGCCCGCGATGGCGAAGCCCTGCATGAGGAACGCGACCGCGCCCGCGATGGCGACGACGAGGAGGTCGGCCAGGCTCCCCACGACGCGCACCTCGAAGAGGAGGAACGCGAGCGCGAGCAGGATCCCCACCTGCGCCGCGGACAGCGCCAGGCGCAACAGGCTGTGCGCGGCGAGGAACCGCGTCGGCGAGAGGGGCGTTGCGAAGATCCGCCGGATGACGCCGCGCTGGCGCTGGATGACGAGCGCGAACGCCACCGAGAAGATGTTCAGCTGCATGACGTTCAGGCCCAGGATCCCCGGGACGAGGAAGTCCACGTAGCGCAGGCGCACCCCGCTCACCCGCCGCTCGGACACGATGATCGCCGGCGGCGAGCCGCTCGCGGCGAGCGAGGCGCGCCCGACGACCTCCATGACGATGCTGCGCCCGACGCCGCTCTCCTGCGGCGCGGCCTGGTCCGCGTAGAGCTCGAGCGTCGCGGGCGAGCCCGGCGCGATGAGGAACCCGGCGGGGAGCACGAGGCCCATGTCCAGCTCCGAGCGCTGCAGGCGGCGGTCGAGCGCCGCCCGGTCGTCGACCCGCACGAGGCGCAGCGCCGAGACCTGCTGCAGCGCGCCCACGATCCGCTCCGCGTCCGGGCCGCCGGCCTCGTCGACGTAGCCGACCTCGATCCGGCCGAGCGCGCCGAAGTTCAGCGACCCGAAGATGAGCATGAAGAGGAACGGCATGAAGAACGTGAAGAAGAGCGCGCTGCGGTCGCGCACGTACGCGCGCAGGAGCGACCCGGTGAAGCGCAGCGTCTGGCGCATCAGCCCTCGCGCAGCTCGTGGCCGGTGCGGTCGAGGAAGACGTCCTCGAGGTCCGCCTGCTGCTGGATCACGGGCTTCGAGAAGCCGCGCGACAGCAGCGCGCCGATGAGCGCGCGCGGCGTGTCGAGCTCGAGGATCCGGCCCGCGTCCATGATCGCCACCCGGTCGCACAGGACCTCGGCCTCGTCCATGTAGTGCGTCGTGAGGAACACGGTCGTGCCGCGCTCGCGGATCCGCCGGACGAGGTCCCACAGGTTGCGGCGGGCCTGCGGGTCGAGCCCGGTGGTCGGCTCGTCGAGGAACAGCACCTTCGGGTCGTTCACGAGGGCCGTCGCGATGGAGAGCCGCTGCCGCTGGCCGCCCGAGAGCTTCTCGTTCCACTGGTCCGCGCGGTCGGCGAGATCCACCGTGGCGAGGACGGCACGCGCGTCGACCGTCCGGTCGTAGCACGTCGCGAACAGCTCGATGACCTCAGCCGCGGTGAGGTGCAGGGGGAACGCGCTCGACTGCAGCTGCGCACCGATGCGGTGCTTCACGCCGGCGGGATCGGCGCCGACGTCGATCCCGGCCACGTGCGCGGTCCCGCCGTCGGCGCGGCGCAGCCCCTCGAGGATCTCGACCGTCGTCGTCTTCCCCGCCCCGTTCGGCCCGAGGAGGCCGAAGATCTCGCCCTCCGCGACGTCGAACGAGATGCCGCGCACGGCCAGGATCGATCCGTACGACTTGCGCAGGTCACGGACGCTGACCATCGCCCCCACCGGGGCCAGCGTACGGGCGGCGGCTATCTGGTGACGAACGCCTTGTACGCGACGTCGTAGAGGTAGAGGCCGAACGGCAGCAGGAGGACGGCGGCCGCGACGATCCGCACGACGATCGGATGCGGCCGGCGCAGCCGCGTGTACGTCACGACGAGCGCGACCGCGACGGCGAGGTGGAGCGGCACCTGCGCGACCCAGTGCACGGGGTCCTCGCCGTCCACGAGGAGCGTGTACACGATCGCGGCCATGAGCGAGCCGACGGTCAGCCCGACGACCGCGAAGACGCCGGCGTTCCGGACCGGGTCGCGGAGCGCGAGGAGCATCCCGATCGCGAGGGCCACGAGGAGCGCCCCGAGCATCCGCTGGTACGGAAGGTGGTAGGGCGCGTAGAAGAACGCCGCCGGGAAGGCGAGCGAGACGGCGACCGGCGCGAGGAGCAGCAGGGCGCAGAGGATCCCGACCGCGCGCGCACCTCGGAGCGTCGAGCTATCGACGTGCACGGCACTACGCTAGGCCGAAGATGGCGACCCCTGCGCGCAGGCTCCCGCCGGCCGCCGAGGGATCCCCCGGATTCGCCGCGCTGCTGAGCGCGCTCCTGCCGGGCCTCGGCCAGATGTACCTGGGCCGCTGGAGGCGCGGGGTGCTGCTCCTCGCGCTGCCGGCCGCCGCCGCGCTCGCGTTCACCGCCGTCATCCTGTCCGGCGGATCGGTCACCTCGCTCGTGCTGCAGCAGGCGAAGCTGTTCGTGCTCCTCCTCGTCGGCGGCCTGTTCGCCTACCACGTCGTCGTGTCGGCCGACGCCTTCGCGGGGCCCCTGCGCGCGCCACGCGGGCGGCACGCCGTCGACTACGCGCTGCTCGCGGCGATCGTCCTCGGCCTCGTCGTCATGTACCACGGCGCGTACCGCTACTCGCTCGGCTGGGCGGACCTCGTGACGGCCGTCTTCGAGCCGCCGGCCGGCCGCACGATCGGCGCGGGGACGCCGCGGGCGGGCACGAGCACGGCGCCGGGGTGGTCGGGGCGCGACCGGCTGAACGTCCTCCTCCTCGGGATCGACACCCGCGAGGGCGCATCCGAGACCCAGAACACCGACGCGATCATCCTCCTCAGCCTCGAGCCCCGCGAGCGGACCGCGGTCATGCTGTCGATCCCCCGCGACACGCTCGTCGACATCCCCGGCGTCGGACGCGACAAGGTGAACGCGGCCTACGCGTACGCCGGCGACCCGCGGAAGGGCCCCGACCTCGCGCGGCGCACCGTCGAGGCGTTCCTCGGGATCCCCATCCACAGCTACGCGATCATCGACTTCGAGGCCTTCCGCCAGACGGTCTGGTCCGTCGGCGGCGTGCTCGTCGACGTGCGGCGGCCGCTCCGCGACGAGCGGTACCCCACGAACGACTTCGGCATCGAGCGCTTCGAGCTCCGCGCCGGCCCGCAGCTCATGGACGGCGACGACGCCCTGCGCTACGCGCGCTCCCGGCACGACAGCAACGACTTCTCCCGCGCGCGGCGCCAGCAGACCGTGGTCTTCGCGCTGCGCGAGCGGTTCGCGCTCGCCGGCCTCTTCCGCCTGCCGGGGATCGTCGAGCGGGTCGGCCCGCTCGTGCGGACGAACTTCGACCCCGGCAACATCCTGCCGCTCGCGCGGACGGTCCTCTCGCTCGACGCGAGCGAGATCACGAGCGACGTGCTCCTGCCCTGCAGCGGGGACCTACCGCCGCACTGCGAGCTGCGCGAGGAGAACGGCGAGAAGGGCTACTACCTCATCCCCGACGTGCCGAAGGTGCGGGCGCTCGTCGCGGACCTCTTCGCCGGCCGGAAGCCGGCCTCGGCGCGCTAGGAGCGGGGGTACACGGGCGTGACCCACGCCCGGTAGCGCTCGTGCTCGCCGCGCACGGCGCGGAAGTAGGCGTCCTTGACGATCCGCGTGATCGGCCCCACGCCGCCGTCGCCGACGGTGCGGTGGTCGATCGACGCGACGGGCGCGATCTGCGCGCCGGTGCCGCAGAGGAAGACCTCGTCGGCGATGTAGAGCTCCGTCCGGTCGATCCCGCGCACCTGCAGCGGGATGCCCTCGTCCAGCGCGATCGTCATGAGGCTCTGCCGGACGATGCCCTCGAGGATGTTGTCGGTCCCGGGCGGCGTGACGAGGACCCCGTCGCGCACCATGAAGAGGTTCTCGGCGCTGCCCTCGGACACCGAGCCGTCGGCGTTCAGGACGATGGCCTCGTCGAACCCCGCCTCCTGCGCCTCGGTCTTCGCGAGCGCCGCGTTCACGTACGCGCCCGTGATCTTGCTGCGCGCCGGGATGGCGTTGTCGTCGGTCCGGCGCCATGAGGACACGCCGCAGGAGAGCCCGCGGTCGATGTCGATGTACGTGCCGAACGGGACGGCGAACAGGACGAACGAGTCCTCGAGATCGTGCAGGCGCACGCCGATGAGCTCGCTGCTCTTGTAGGCGATCGGGCGCAGATAGCAGTCCTCGCGGAACCCCGACCGCCGGATGACCTCGAGCGCGATGCCGCAGAGGTCCTCCACCGAGTACGGGAGGGTGATGCGCATGAACTTGCACGAGCGGTGGAGGCGGCTGAAGTGCTCGCTCAGGTGGAGCGCGTAGAGCTGCCCGTGCCCGGCGTTCCAGTAGGCGCGGATACCCTCGAAGACGCCCGTCCCGTAGTTGAAGGCGTGCGTCATGACGCTGATCCTCGCGTCGGTGATCGGGACGTACCTGCCGTCCTGGAACGCCCACGCGGTCGCTCGGGCTGCGCCGCGGCGGAGCGCGGCGACCGGTCGCTCCAGCTCTCTCACCATCGCTTCCCGCATTGTGGCATGAGCCGCGCCAGCCGATTGCCGGCAGCTCGTGGGCGGGACTAGGATGCGCCGGTCTGACCGGGTCGCTGGTCAGGAAGCGCTGTTGCGGATCGTGGGAGGTCAGAGGGGAATGGCACACCGTTCGGTCGCACGCTCTCTCGTTGCCCTCGCGACTGCCGGGATCATCGCGGCCGCCTGCGGCGGCGGCGGCACGCAGCCGACCGCGGCGCCCACGGGCGCCGGGGGCGCCCCGGCGAAGACCGCGGCAGGGACCGCGGCAGGGACCGCGGCACCCGCGGCACCCGCGGCACCCGCGGCACCCGCGGCCGTCCTGAACCGTCCGGTCGAGTTCGTCATCAGCACGAACCCGGGCGGCGGCTCGGACATCTACGCGCGCCTGTGGATCTCGTACATGGAGAAGGAGAAGGCGATCAACACGTCGGTCCTGCCGATCAACAAGGACGGCGGCGCGGGGGCGGTCGCGTTCACCTACGTCTTCGAGAAGAAGGGCGACCCGCACTACATCATGGTCACCCTCAACAGCTTCTGGACGACGATCATCACGCAGAAGCTGCCGTACAAGTCGACGGACTTCACGCCCATCGCGATGCTCGCGGAGGACCCGTTCTTCCTGTGGGTCAGCGAGGACAGCCCGATCAAGACGGCGCAGGACTTCGTCAAGGCCGCTCAGGAGCGCGCCATCACGGTCTCGGGCACCGGGTCGAAGCAGGAGGACGAGGTCCTCTTCCGCCGCATCCAGGACGAGCAGAGGACGAAGGTCTTCAACTACGTGCCGCAGACCGGCGGCGGCGCGGTCGCGACGGCGCTCGCCGGCAAGCAGGGCGGCGTCGAGGCCACTGTGAACAACCCCAGCGAGGGTCTCAGCCTCTACCAGGCCTCGCCGCGCCGGATCCGCCCGGTCTGCGCCTTCACCAAGGAGTCGCCGAAGGAGGGCGCGTTCAAGGACCTCCCCACCTGCAGGTCGCAGGGACTGCCCATCGACGACTACTTCATCGCGCGCTCGGTCGTCGGCCCGCCCGGCCTGACGCAGGCGCAGCAGGACTACTGGGCCGACGTCTTCAAGAAGGTCAGCGCGTCCAAGGACTGGCAGGACTACACCAAGCAGACCGCACAGAACTCCGTCTTCCGCAGCGGCGCCGAGTTCAAGAAGTTCATCGAGGACTTCGAGACGCTCCACCGCACCATCGCCACCAAGAACGGCTGGCTGAACTAGGACACTTGCGGCCGTATGAGGCGGCGACGGCGGCGATCTTCGTTCTGATCGCCGCCGTCGCCATGTTCGACACCAGGTCGGGCGCGCTCCCCACCTCCGCCGCAGGCCTCCCCGGCGGCCTCCGGGGAGGCTGGTACCCGTTCTGGTCCGCGTTCGTCATCGCCGCCGCGGGCATCGCGGTCCTCTTCCGCGCGCTGCGCGCGCCCGCCGCCGCGGAGGGGGTGTTCAAGGACCGCGGTGCGGTGTTCGACCTCGCGAAGTTCGTCATCCCGATGGCCTTGACGGCCTACCTCATGTCCGACAAGCTGCTCGGCTTCTACCTCGCGAGCGCGGCCTACGTCGCGTACTACGCCGCGTTCGTCGCGCGCTACCGCTGGTACTGGTCCCTCGCGGCCGCGCTGGCCATCCCGCTCGTCGTCTTCCTCATCTTCGAGGTCGGCTTCAAGGCGCTCCTGCCGAAGAGCTTCCTCTATCCGGATCTCCCCTTCTGATGGAGGTCCTGAACAACCTCGCGGGCGGGTTCGCGACCGCGCTGCAGGCGAACAACCTGCTCTTCCTCATCGCCGGCTGCCTCCTCGGGCTGATCATCGGGGTCCTCCCCGGCCTCGGCGGGACCAGCGGCGTCGCGATCCTGCTGCCGATCAGCGTGCACATCGCGTCGTCGAACTCGCCGACGACCGCGATCATCTTCCTGGCGGGCATCTACTGGGGCGCGCTCTTCGGGGGCGTGATCACCTCGATCCTCTTCAACATCCCCGGCGAGCCGTGGGCGGTCGCGCTGCTCTTCGACGGCTATCCGCTGGCGAAACGGCTCGGCAAGCCGGGCGTCGCCCTCTCGAGCTCGTTCCTGGCGTCGTGGGTCGGAGCGCTCTTCGCAACGATCCTCCTCACGTTCCTCGCGAAAGAGCTCGCTGACTACGCGATACGGTTCGGTCCGGCCGAGCTGTTCGCCGTGTTCGTGCTGTCGTTCGCGACGCTCATCGGCCTCGGCGCGGAATCGCCGATGAAGGCGGTGATGATGGTCGGGTTCGGCCTGCTCCTCGCCGCGATCGGCTTCGACACCATCACCGGGGAGCCGCGCCTCGCGTTCGGCCAGATCGGGCTCCTCTCGGGCGTCGGATTCGTGCCGGTCACCATCGGCCTGTTCGGCATCGGTGAGATCATCGCATCGGCCGATGAGCGCGGGGTCGGCTACGTCGAGAAGATCGCCGCGCGCGTGGGACTGAAGGACGTCCTCGAGTCGATCCGCGCCCTCGGCAAGCGTCTCGGGCTGGTCATCGCGAACGGCGTGATCGGCTTCTTCTTCGGCAGCCTGCCGGGGCACGGAGCGACGGCCGGATCCTTCCTCGGCTACGGGCTCGCGCGCCAGTGGTCGAGGAACAAGGAGAACTTCGGCAAGGGCGAGATCTCCGGGATCATGGCTCCGCAGGCAGCGGCCGACGCGTCGGCGGTGGGCTCGCTGGTGCCCATGCTCTCGCTCGGCGTCCCGGGCTCCCCCACCTCGGCGGTGATGATGGCCGGCCTCTTCATCTGGGGCCTGCAGCCCGGCCCGCTCCTCTTCGTCGACCACCCGGGCTTCGTGTGGGGCCTCATGGCCAGCATCTACCTCGGCCATCTCTTCACGTTCGTCATCTGCCTGCTCGCGGTGCCGCTGCTCGCTCTCATCATGCGCGCGCCGCACGGGATCCTGACGCCGTTCATCGTGATCATCTCGGTGATCGGCGCGTACTCGCTGAACAACGAGATGAAGGACGTCGCGGTGGCGATCATCTTCGGGATCATCGGCTACTGGCTACGGAAGATGAAGTACCCGCTCGCGCCGCTCGTCGTCGCGCTCGTTCTCGGCGATGCCACGGAGCGCGAGCTGCGCAAGGCGCTCATCGGCAGCCAGGGCGACCCCAGCGTGTTCGTGACGAGCCCGATCTCGGCGATCCTCATCGCGCTCGCGGCCGTGCTGCTCGCCTGGCCGCTCGTGTCGCGCGCCCTGCGACGCAGAGCCGCTCCCGCGACGTCACACTAGGAGCCGCCCATGGTCCTGGACGTCGTGCTGCTGCTCGTCTCGTTCGCCGTCATCCTGCTCGGCGCCGAGCTCTTCACGAACGCCATCGAGTGGTTCGGCAAGAAGCTCGGCCTCGGCACCGGCATGGTCGGCAGCGTCCTCGCCGCCGTCGGCACCGCGCTCCCCGAGACGATGATCCCGATCATCGCGCTCGTCTTCGTCGGCGGACAGGCCGCCGAGGAGGTCGGCGTCGGCGCGATCCTCGGCGCGCCGTTCATGCTCTCGACCGCGGCGATGTTCGTGACGGGTACGGCTGTCCTCGTCTTCGCGCGCACGCGGCGGCGCGCGCGGACCCTGAGCATCGATCAGCGCATCGTCGGGCGCGACCTGCGGTTCTTCCTCGGGATATACATCGCCGCGACCGTCCTCGGCTTGTTCCCGGACAAGCCGTTCGCGGTGCGCCTCGCCGCCGGCATCCTGCTCGTCGCGGCTTACGTGCTGTACGTGTACCGGACCTCGCGGGACCCGCACGGCGAGCACGAGGCCGACGAGGAAGAGCTGAACCCGCTCCGCCTCCAGCCGAACCTGACGACGCCGCACACGTGGGTCGTCGTGCTCCAGCTCGTGCTCTCGCTCGGCGCGATCGCCGGCGGCGCGCAGCTCTTCGTGCGCGAGATCAGCGTCCTCGCGCCCATCGTCGGCATCACGCCGCTCGTCCTCTCGCTCATCATCGCGCCGCTCGCGACCGAGCTGCCTGAGAAGTTCAACAGCGTCCTCTGGATCCGGCAGCGCAAGGACACGCTCGCCATGGGGAACATCTCCGGGGCGATGGTCTTCCAGTCGTGCGTCCCGGTCGCCGTCGGCCTCTGGTACACGCCCTGGGTGCTCGACACCGTCGCCGTCGCGTCGGCGGTCATCGCCGTGGGCGCCGGCCTCTTCCTGCAGTGGTTCCTGCGCGCCGGCAGCCTGCTCCACGGCCGCCAGCTCGCGTTCCTCGGCCTCTTCTACCTCGCGTTCATCGTGTACGTCGTCGGCTTCTATCAGGGCCCCGTCCCGGCCCCGCACTAGCACCGACGGACTAACATCCGCGCGGTGCCGGCCCCGGCTTCCTGGGAGCGGCGACGTGAGGGAGGACAGCAGCGAATGAAGCGTCTCATCGCGTTCCTGGCGCTCGGCTCGATCCTCGTCACCGCATGCGGTGGCGCGGGTCTGCCAGGCCTCGGCGGCGGTCCGAAGATCGGCATGGTCACCGACATCGGCCAGCTCGAGGACAAGTCGTTCAACGAGTACTCGTGGAAGGGCGTGCAGGACGGGGCCAAGGCCGTCGGCGGCGAGGCCAAGGTCATCGTCACGAAGGACACCGCGGACTACAAGCAGAACATCCAGCAGCTGATCGACGCGAAGTACGAGGTCATCGTGACGGTCGGGTTCCTCATCGGGACCGACACGCTCGCGAAGGCGAAGGCGAACCCGAACATCCAGTTCTTCGGGGTCGACCAGTTCGTCGCGCCGGGCGGCCCGTCGAACTACCAGGGTCTGCTCTTCGCGGAGAACCAGGCCGGCTACCTCGCGGGCATCGTCGCCGCGAACATCACGAAGTCTAACAAGATCGGCGCGGTGGGCGGCCGCTCGGACGTCCCGCCGGTCGTCGCGTTCATCAAGGGCTACGAGGCCGCGGCGAAGAAGGAGAAGCCGAACATCCAGGTCCTCGTGAACTACACCGAGGACTTCAACGCCCCCGACAAGGGCGAGGCCTCGGCCAAGACCATGATCGGCCAGGGCGCCGACGTGATCTTCCAGGTCGCGGGCCTCACCGGCGCCGGCGCGCTCCGCGCGGCCTGCAACGCGAAGGTCTGGGGCATCGGCGTGGACGTCGACCAGTACAACAGCCTCCCCGACGCGAAGGCCTGCATCGTCACCAGCGCGGAGAAGAAGCTCCAGGTCGCCACCGCCGAGGCGATCAAGCGCTGGAAGGACAAGGGCAAGCAGGGCGAGAACTTCTTCAACGACGCGAAGAACGGCGGCATCGCCGCATCGCCCATCCGCAACCTGACGCCGGTCCCGGCCGGCCTCGAGGACAAGCTGAAGAAGGCGCTCGAGGAGATGAAGGCAGGGACGCTCAACCCGCCGTCCAAGTAGCAGCCGCGACCCAGTGAGCGAAGGAGAGCGGGCCGTCGCCGAGGCGGCCCGCTCTTCCCATCCCGCGCCCGTCCTCGAGATGCGCGGGATCACGAAGCGATTCCCGGGCACGCTCGCGAACGACCACATCGACCTCACCGTCCGGCGCGGCGAGATCCACGCGCTCCTCGGTGAGAACGGCGCGGGCAAGACGACGCTCATGAACATCCTCTACGGCCTCGTCGCGCCCGACGAGGGTGAGATCGTCATGGACGGCTCGCCCGTCACGATCGGGGACCCCGCCGACGCGATCGCGCGCGGGATCGGCATGGTCCACCAGCACTTCATGCTCGTCCCGGTACTCACGGTCGCCGAGAACGTGATGCTCGGCGCCGAGGTCATGAACGGACCGGTGCTCCTCGACCGCGGCGAGGGAGCGCGGCGCATCCGCGCCCTCGCCGAGCAGCTCGGCTTCGCCATCGACCCCGGCGCCCGCGTCGAGCAGCTGAGCGTGGGCCAGCAGCAGCGCGTCGAGATCGTGAAGGCGCTGTACCGCCGTGCGCGCATCCTCGTCCTCGACGAGCCCACCGCCGTGCTCACGCCGCAGGAGACGGACGAGATCTTCACCGTGCTGCGGCGGCTGCGCGACGAGGGCACGTCGATCGTGTTCATCAGCCACAAGCTCGACGAGGCCCTGCGCATCGCCGACCGCATCACGGTCATCCGCCGCGGCACGGTGATGGGCGAGCGCGCACCCGCGGCGACGAGCGAGCAGGAGCTCGCGGACCTCATGGTCGGCCGCTCGGTCTCGCTGCGGGTCGACCGTGGCGTCGCGCACCCCGGCGAGGTGGTCCTCGAGGTGACCGGACTGCGCGTGAAGGACGACCGTGGCCACGAGACCGTCCGCGGCCTCGACCTCAGCGTGCGCGCCGGGCAGATCGTGGGCGTCGCCGGCGTCGCCGGCAACGGGCAGGAGGAGCTCGTCGAGGCGATCGTGGGACTGCGGAAGCCTCTGGCGGGACGCGTCACGCTTCGCGGCCAGGACTGCACTGGCGAGCCGCCGCGCCGCATCCGCGACCGGGGCATCGGCTACGTCCCCGCCGACCGCCAGCGCTACGGGCTGGTCCTCGCCTTCCCGCTCGACGACAACTGCGTGCTCACCGAGTACCAGAAGCCGCCCTACGCGCGCGGGATGATCAGGGACGACCGGGCCATCCGCGCGCGCGCCGACGAGCTCATCGCCGCATACGACGTGCGCACGCCCGGGGCGGACGTGCGGGCCGCGACCCTCTCGGGCGGGAACCAGCAGAAGCTCGTCGTCGCGCGGGAGTTCGGCGACGACGCCCTCCTCATCCTCGACCAGCCCACCCGCGGGATCGACGTCGGGAGCACGGAGTTCATCCACCGCCGCGCCATCGCGCAGCGCGACGCGGGCACCGCGGTCCTCCTGGTGTCGGCGGACCTCGATGAGATCCTCGAGCTCTCCGACCGGATCCTCGTCATCCACCGCGGCCGCGTCGTCGGCGATTTCGACTCGGCGAGCGCCGAGCGGGAGCGGATCGGCTTGCTCATGGCCCGAGGCGCCGCGTGACCGCGCTCCGGACGCGGCTGGCCGCGTGGTGGCGCGTGGCCACGCTGCCGATCCTCGCGATCGTGCTCGCGCTCGCGATCGCCGCGGTGATCATCGTCATGTCGAGCGTGTTCACCGGGGCGGGGTTCTTCCCGCTCCTGCCGCTCGTCGCCTATGGCAGCCTGCTCGCGGGCGCGTTCGGCGGCGGCGTCGCCATCACGAACACGCTCGTCGCGGCGGCGCCGCTCATGCTCGGCGGGCTCGCCATCGGCCTCGGCTTCAAGGCGGGGCTCTTCAACATCGGCGTCGCCGGGCAGTTCCTCGCCGGCGCCTTCGCCGCGGCCGTCGTCGGGGCACGGCTCGCGGAGGCGCCGGTCGTCCTCGCCGTGACCGCTTCCATGTTCGCGGGCGCCCTCGCCGGCGCGGTCCTCGGCGCGATCCCCGGCTTCCTGAAGGCGCGGACGGGCGCCCACGAGGTCGTGACCACGATCATGCTGAACAACGCCGCCGCGCTGCTCCTCGCCTGGGCGGTGACCGACCTCGTCCGCGCCCCGGGGTTCACCTTCCCGCGCACCGGCGACATCGGGAACGCGGCGCTCCCGGTGCTCCTGGGCCGCAACCTCCACCTCGGAGTGCCGCTCGCCTTCATCGGCGTCTTCGTCCTCCGCTGGCTCCTCGACCGCACCACGCTCGGCTTCGAGATCCGCACCGTCGGCGCCAACCCGAACGCCGCGCGCTACGCGGGCGTCTCGCCGCTCGTCATCGTGACGCTGACCATGGCGCTCAGCGGGCTGCTCGGCGGGCTCGCCGGCGCGATCCAGATGCTCGGCGTCATCGGCTTCTACGCCTCGGGGATCAGCGCGTTCGTGGGCTTCGACTCGATCGCGGTCGCGCTCCTCGGACGCACGGACCCGATCGGGATCCTGTTCGCGGCCCTCCTGTTCGGCGCCTTCCGCGCGGGCGCCCCGCTCATGCAGATCGAGACGGACGTGCCGATCGAGATCATCGACATCATCCAGGCGCTCATCATCCTGTTCCTCGCCGCCGATCTCATCGTCCGCCGCGTCTTCCGCGTCCGCTCGCGGCCGACCGACACCCCGGGCGCCACCACCGTCACTCGCGCGTGGGGCAAGGAGAGCGTGGCCTGATGGACGTCCTCCTCGTGCCACGCCTGCTCGGCGAGCTCGTCGTCTACCTCGCCCTCGTCATCCCCGACCTGCTCCCGATCGTCCTCGGGCTCGCGACCCCGCTCGCGCTCGGCGCCCTCTGCGGAGTGCTGAACGAGCGGTCCGGCGTCGTGAACATCGGCATCGAGGGGATCATGCTCATGGCGGCGTTCACGGGGTACCTCGCGGGGTTCGCGACGCACGCCGAGATCGGGGCCGCCGCCGCGCTCGCCCTCGGCGTGATCGTCGCTGTCGTGACCGGCGCGCTCCTCGGCCTCCTCCACGCATGGCTCTGCGTGACGGTGCGCGCCGACCAGGTCATCGCCGGGACGATCCTCAACGTCGGTGCGTTCGGGATGACCGCGTACTTCAACCGCCTGATCATCACGCCCTCCGGCGAGGGCGGGGCCGGGGTCATCCCGTCCGTCGTGCTCGGGCTCGGGCCGATCGCCTTCGCCACGCTCGCGCTCGTCGGGCTCGTGCACTTCCTGCTGTACCGCTCGCGCTGGGGCCTGCGCACGCGCGCGGTCGGCGAGCACCCCAAGGCCGCCGACACGGTCGGCATCAACGTCTTCCGTGTGCGCTACCAGAGCGTCATCGCCGGCTGCGCGCTCGCGGGGCTCGGCGGCGCGTACCTCACCCTCGAGTCGACGGGCTCGTTCCAGAACGGCATGACCGGCGGCCGCGGCTTCATCGCCCTCGCAGCGGTCGTGTTCGGCCGCTGGACGCCCCTCGGCGCGTGGGGCGGCGCGCTCCTCTTCGGCGCGTTCACCGCGCTCGGCGTGATCGTCCGGGTCCGCCCGGCCGCGGGCGAGGTCGGCGCGCTGCTCGCGGCGATCCCGTCGTTCTGGTACGCCGCGCTCCCCTACCTCGTCACCATCGTCATCCTCGCCGGCGTCGTGGGGCGCGCGGTCCCGCCCGCGGCCGACGGGATCCCGTATGACAAGGAGGCGCGGGCCTAGCCGGAGAGCCGGAGAGCCGGCGGTCGCTGGGTCGATCGGTAGCATTCCGCGTGCAGCAGGTCGTGCGGGACCCCGAGAACCCGGCGTGGATCGGCGCGAGAGACTTGACCATCGGCGGAAGCGTGAATAACCTTTGGCCTGCTGGTCAGACCACCTGACCGGAGAAGCGGGGAGGCAGGCACTGGCTATCGTACAGCCCGTCCGGCGTGACCGCCTTTATCAGGGCATCGTCGCGCAGATCGAGGGGCTCCTCGAGCGCGGCGAGCTGAAGCCGGGCGACCAGCTCCCGGCGGAGCGCCAGCTCGCCGAGCAGCTGCAGGTCTCCCGCTCCTCGGTGCGCGAAGCGCTGCGCTCCCTCGAGCTCCTCGGCATCGTCGAGACGCGCGCCGGCGGCGGGACGTTCGTGCGCCAAGCGCAGCCCGATGACCTCACGAAGCCCCTCACGCGGGTCATCGCGCGCGGCCACACGCTGCGCGACGTCATCGACGTGCGCGGGCTCATCGAGCCCGCGATCGCGGAGCGCGCGGCGAAGAACGTCACGGCCGCCGAGCTCGCGGAGCTGCACGAGATCCTCGGCGCGCAGGAGGCGAAGGTGGCGCGAGGCGAGTCCTACGTGGAAGAGGACACGCGCTTCCACGAGGTCATCGGCGGCGCGGCGCGCAACGAGCTCCTCGTCACCGTCCTTGGCGCCATCTGGGACGTGCTGCGCGCCTCCCGCGAGGAGTGGCTCCAAACGGAGAAGCGCGCGCGCGAGTCCCTCGAAGCGCACCGCCGCATCCTCGCTGCCCTCGAACGCCGTGACCCCGCGTCGGCGCGGGCGGCGGCCGTGGAGCACATCCGCGCCGTCGGGGAAGGGATCCTGAAGCTCATCAACACGGAGGTGAAGCCGGCGTGACCACACAGGCGGCCCCAGCGAAGACCACTGACATCACCGTCGAGGTCGTCTACCGCGGGATCTTCCAGAAGACGCTCGCGCAGCGCATCTGCCGCGGCGTCGTCCTCGCGGCCCGCAGGAGCGGGCACCCCGGAACAGCGTTCGCGCGCTACGGCGACTCGCCGGAGCGCAACGGCGTGCCGGCGAAGCAGTTCGCGGTCGTCGCGGTGGACGACACTCAGCTCGAGGCGTCCATGGCCCGGTACGAGCCGAGCATCGTGGACGTCACCGTCGCGGTCGACGACACGCTCGTGAAGGGCGTCGAGTCGTGGGCCTGGTACGGCCGGCAGCCGATCTGGAAGCCGACGAAGCCGGGCGGGGTCGTCATCGTGACGAGCGACCGCACCGCGGACGAGATCATCGCCCAGACGGACAAGGCCGAGAAGCCGTACACCCTCGCGGTCGTACCCGGCGGCGCGTCGTTCGCGGGCCTGTGGGTCTACAAGGACGACCACACCGACTGGCGCGTCATGGGCGCGCTCGCGAAGGTCGCGCCGGAGTGGCTCCCGCTCGAGCACGTGAAGGCGCTCGTGCGCGAGCAGACGAAGGACGAGGGCGCCGTCGCCTCCGTCCAGTTCGGTCACGACGCGACGGTCCTGCGCGAGGTCAAGCCCGGCGAAGGGACGAGCGGGCACGAGGTCCTGCAGTTCGAGAAGCCCGGCTGGACCACGATGCGCCCGGGCATCGTCGTCGACGCGCGCAAGCCCGGCGAGCGCAACCCCTTCTACAAGAAGTACTCGGCGCGCACGCAGCGCCCGGTGGTGAACTTCGACACGTGCATCAAGTGCACGATGTGCTGGCTCGACTGCCCCGACGAGTGCTTCGAGGTCACGCCGACCGGGCACTACGAGGTCGTGTACGAGGCCTGCATCGGCTGCGGCATCTGCGCGCAGGTCTGCCCCGTGAAGGACTGCATCGTCATGGTGGACGAGCTGAAGTTCGAGAAGAACGACAACGTCTGGCAGCGGTGGCAGTCTGACCGTGAGTCCTACAACAGGTGGTTCGAGGCGACGACGGGCGTCTCCGTGGCGCCCCCCAAGACGAAGGCGGCCGCCGCGGCCGCAGGAGGTGACGACTGATGGCGGTCGAGGTCAAGGCGAAGCCCACGGCCGAGGTCGAGACCGAGCAGCTCCTCACGGGCTGCGAGGCCATCGCCGAGGCCATCCGCCTCGCGGACGTGGACGTCATGGCGGCGTACCCCATCCGGCCGTACGACGGCGTCATGCAGGCGGCGGCCAAGCTCATCGCGAACGGCAGGATGGACGTCGAGTACATCGTCGCCGACGGCGAACACAGCCAGTTCGAGATCGTGAAGCACGCGTCGGCCGTCGGCTCGCGCGTCTTCGTCGGCTCCTCGGGCGTCGGCTGGTTCTACGCGTTCGAGGCGATCGCGGTCACCGCGGGGCTGCGCCTGCCGGTCGTCGCCATCTGCGGCAACCGCGCGCTCGATGACCCGGGCGCGTTCGGCACCGAGCACAACGACTCGCTCGCGGTCCGCGACCTCGGCTGGCTCCTCCCCTGGGCGGAGACGGCGCAGGAGTCGCTCGACCTCGCGCTCATGGCGTGGCGCGTCGCGGAGGACAAGCGCGTGTCGCTCCCCATCGCCATCGGGCTCGACGGCGCTTTCCTCACCCACTCGCAGCAGCTCGTGAAGGTGCCGACGCAGGCCGCGGTCCACGCGTTCCTCCCGAAGTACGACCTCGGCGACCGGCTCCTCCACCCCGACAACCCGATCACGATCGCCCCGCAGGTCGACCAGGACTGGCTCATGGAGATCCGCCGCCAGAACGACGCCGCGATGCGCAAGGCGCTCGGCGTCATCACCGAGGCGCACGCGGACTTCAAGCGCATCTTCGGCCGCGGCGGCGACGACCCGTTCCTCGACGAGTACATGACCGACGACGCCGAGATCGTGTTCTTCGGCCAGGGAACGCTCGCCCTGCCGATGAAGGTCGCCATCCGGCGCCTGCGCAAGCAGGGCCACAAGGTCGGCCTCGTGCGCCTGAAGTGGTTCCGGCCATTCCCGACCGAGGCGACCGTGCGGAGCCTCACGCGGTTCAAGGCCGTGGGGGTCATCGACCGCGACTACTCGTTCGGCTCGCCGTTCTACGGCGGCGTCCTCTACAACGAGGTGCGCTCCGCGCTCTACTCGCAGGCGAAGCGCCCGACCGTCGTCGGGTTCATCGCCGGCCTCGGCGGCCGCGAGATCGAGCAGCCCATGGCGCAGGAGATCTTCGACAAGACCATGGCCGCCGGCCGCGGCGACCTTTCCGTCGGCGACCAGTGCCACTGGGTCGGCGTGCGGGACTAGGAGGAAGAGATGGCGGTTGACACCGCGACCGGACACGGGACCGGGACGCTCCCGCAGATCAAGGGCGTCAAAGAGGTCCCCTACGAGGAGCTGTTCGTCTCCGGCCACCGCACGTGCCAGGGCTGCGAGTCGGCGCTCGTCATGCGTCACATGGTCAAGGCGTCCGGACCGCGCACGATCGTGCTCGGCTCGACGGGCTGCATGTACGTCGCGAACACGACGTACTACACGACCCCCTGGGTCGTGCCGTGGATGCACACGCAGCTCGGGGCAGCGGGCTCGGCGGCGCTCGGCACGGCCGCCGGCCTCAAGGTGCTCATGCGCAAGGGCAAGATCAAGGACGAGAAGATCAACGTCATCGCGTTCTGCGGTGACGGCGGTGGCGCGGACATGGGCATCGGCGCCATCTCCGCCACGCTCACGCACAAGGACTACAACAGCCTCGTCCTCCTGTACGACAACGAGTCGTACGCGAACACCGACATCCAGCTGTCGAGCCAGACGCCGTACGGCGCCGTGACGACGTTCTCGCCGACCGGCTCCGACCGCCGTCTCATGCACACGCGGTGGAAGAAGAACATGCCGGGCATGATGGCCGCGGGCCACCCGGAGTCGCGCTACATCGCGGCCGGATGCGCGGCGTACGCCGTCGACCTCATGAACAAGATCCGCCGCGCGCTCGAGCTCGGCGGGCCCACGTTCGTCCACACGCTCGACCCGTGCCCGAAGGGCTGGGACTACCACCCGCAGTACAGCCAGGAGCTCGGGCACCTCGCCGTCGAGTGCGGCATCTGGCCCCTCTACGAGGTCGTGGACGGCGTCGTGAACCTCACCGGTCCGACGCGCCAGATCGCCGAGGGCCGCAAGAAGCGCAAGCCCGTCGGGGAATACCTGAAGCGGCAGGGCCGCTTCGCCCACTTCATCCAGGATGACATCGACCACTTCCAGGCCGAGGTCGACAAGATGTGGGAGGAGTGGCTCATCCCCGGCGTCATCCCGTTCACCATCCCGCAGAAGGACACGAGGATCCTCAACATCGACAAGAAGAGGCCGCTGCACGCGGAAGCGACCGCGTAGCAGCCGCTCTCCGCTGGTGAGATGAAGGCCCCGCCGCGAGGCGGGGCCTTCGCCTTCAGCGGCGCAGGTCGGCGATGAGCGGAAGGCAGCCGATGAGGCTCGCGGCCCCCGCGACCGCGAATGCGCCGACGAACCCGAGCCCGGCATCGAGGGCGAGGCCCGCGACGACCGGTCCGGCCGCGCCCATCGCGAAGCCGCCGAACGCCTGGATCGCCTGCGCCGATCCCACGCGCGCCGCGGGAGCGAGCTCGGTGACGCGCGTCGAGTAGACGGCCGAGTCGGCGGCGATGAGCGCGCTGTACCCGAAGCCGATCGCGATCAGCAGCGCGAACGGGATCCCTCCGAGCGCGCCGAAGCCGAGGCCGACCGCGCCGCTCGCGAGCCCGGCGACGATCGCCGTGCGCGCGCGCCCGAGGCGGTCCGAGACCAACGCGCCGAGGAACACCGCGGGGATCCCCGCGCCGAGGATGAGCGCGGACCAGCGCCCGGCCTCGGCGGTCGCCATCACCGACGAGGCGCCCTGCGCGACGAGCGCGGACGCGAGGAACGCCGCGAGCCAGCCGCGCATCGCGAACAGCTCCCACGCGTGCCCCGAGTACGCCGCGATCGTGCGGAACAGCGGTGGGTCGCGGACGATGCTCACGTCAAGGACCCCGCGTGCTCCTGCCGGCGCGACGCCGCGCGAGCCCGGCAGCGCGAGGACCGGCGCGAGGAACGCGACCAGCGCCGATGTGGTCGCGGCCTCGCGCCACCCGGCGAGGGGACCGATGACCATGCCGGCGTACAGGAACGAGAGCGCCGAACCCAGGTAGAACGCGGCGACGAACGCGCCGACCGCGGCGCCGCGCGCGCGCGGGTCGACCGTCGACGCGATGATCCGCACGCCCGGCATGTACACACCGGCGAGGCCGGCTCCCGCGAAGAGGCGCGTGACGACGGCGACGGCGGGGTCGCGCGCGACGAGCGGCAGCGCGAGGCTTGCGATCGCCGCGACGAGCGCGCCGCTGACCACTATCGGGCGCGGCCCGAAACGGTCCGTGAGCGGCAGCGCCAGCAGCACCGCGATCGAGTACCCGAAAAGGTGCGCGCCGACGACCCAGCCCAGCGCGGCGTTCGACGCGCCCCACTCCGCGGAGAGCAGCGGGATCGCGGCGGCGGGGACGTTGGAGGGCAGGAGCGTGAGGGCGAGCGCGGAGCCGAGGAGGAGCGTACGGACGCCAGCGACGCTAGCAGAGCGGCTCCGTAGCCTCGCGATGTGAAGCTCGAGGCGCTCGCGGCGGGACTGGGCGCCGGCGTGCTCGTCGGCGCCCTCACACGGATCGTCGAGACCCCGCGCATCGCCTTCGGCCCCTACGCCCTCGACGGCAACGGCGCGCTCGCGATACCGGTGATCCTCGCGCCGCTCGTCGTCTTCGCGGGCTGGCTCTGGCTCACCCGCCGCACCCGCTGGCTCTCGCCGGAGACCGTCGTCTACGCGGTCGGGCTCGTCCTCGGCTCGGGCATGGGATACGGCGCGGCGATGAGCAGCGCGGCTCGGCGGCCGGTGCCACGCTCGGGATCGGTCTCTTCATCGTCCCCGCGGCGCTCTTCGCCGCGGCGGCGGGCACGGTCCTGCGCGCGCGGAAGCTGACCTCGACGCGGGCGCTCGTCGCCGCGTACCTCATCGGCGGCCTCGCCGGCGCGATCCCGCCGCTCTCGTTCCTCGGCGGTCTAGGCATCAACGGCATCGCGGCCGGCGCCGCGCTCGTCGCGAGCGCCCCGGCCGTGATCGCTCCCGGCGGGGCGCTCGCGCTCATGGTGCTCGTCCAGGCCTTCGCGTTGCCGCTGCTGGTGGGGCCGCTCCTCGCCCGCTAGGCCTCCGGCTTCGGAGCCGCGTCCGGGCGCGGCGCCTCGGGAAGGGGCGCCTCCGGGCGCGGGGGCATCGGAGCCGCACCCTCGGGGCGCGGGGCGTACGGGCGGAACGGCGGACGCGCGGGACGCTCGGGCGGGGGCCCGCCCGCGATCGCGCGGTCTCGGGCCGACATCATCCCGCGGACGTGCTCCGTGGTGCATGGCAGGAGCGCCATGAAGCGCGCCCGCTTCAGCGCGGTCGTGAGCATTCGCTGGTGCTTGGAGCACGATCCGCTCTTGCGCCGCGGCTCGATCCGCGCGCGGTCGCTGAGGAACCGCTGCAGGCGCGCCTTGTCCTTGTAGTCGATCCGCTTCACCTTGTCGACGCAGAACACGCAGACCTTGCGGCGGGGACGCCGCGCGCCGGGCGGCCCGAACGACCGCGGGCCGCCGGCAGCACGCGG
>Ga0194131_10003541_pt1 | contig 24492 bp, 25 predicted proteins | sample TA2KigO120mmetaG_FD_148631 | JGI IMG/M metagenome (GOLD analysis project Ga0194131, IMG submission 148631) | Freshwater microbial communities from Lake Tanganyika, Tanzania - TA2015053 Kigoma Offshore 120m | ecosystem: Environmental > Aquatic > Freshwater > Lake | place: Tanzania: Lake... | reverse complement strand
TTTCTTTCCAATTTGTTGATATGAAATCTTCGTATATTTTTAAGTATCTCATTTTAGTTTTGATATTATTTCATTTACAATAGCAGATTTAGATCTTCTGTTGCCTTTTTCTGTAAATACTTCAATTATATTATCAGTCAAACTCCTATTGATTTTATCATTTTCTTTTGTAAGATAGTTCTCATATTCATCCCAATTCGGGCCAGAAAGAAAACCATTCTTCAACATATCACCATATTTTTCTAAACTTTTCTTAGGAATCTCATTGGGTTTCAGTTCTCCTGCCTGGCGATTAATTATTTTTTTAGTAATTTCAATTAATCTTTCCTTCTTTTCATCACTAAATTCACAATCAGAACTCTGTAAGGATTTCAATATATGCTCTATAGGATCTATCATCCCAGCTTTCAACCTCTTGTACTCAGCATCTTTCAATAATTTCTGACTAAATTTCATATCTCCTGTAGGAATCAAAACAAAAATATTTCTGAAATCTTCGATCATTTCCTTTACACCTTTATAGTAAGCATGTCCTCCTCCGAAATCTAATATACAATCTTGATACTTTTTATCATTCAATGCCGTTTTAACAGCTTTTATTCTTCCTTTGATGCTGAAATCTTTCATTATTCCGAAATTCAATATATCGAGATGTAAAATTTCTAAACCGAGTTCTTTACCTAATTCTTTTGATATTGTTGATTTACCAATAGAGGGTGGTCCGAGTAAAATAATACGGTTTTTACCGGTATATTTTTTTTCTTTTTTTGCCTCAAATAATTTGTAGCTCTCTAGGTATTTCATTGTCCGCTCTGATTTTCTGGACCGGTCCTAGTTTCATTTCTAATCATATCCAAACACTCATCACAAAATTTAACCAAGAAATTTTTATCGTCATCTCGGTAATTGACTCGAGCTATTTCACCTCTTAGCTTCTTTAAATCTTCTATGTCTTTTGTAATAGATTTAGTAACATTTAGAATATGTTCGGCCATAGTTGTTATTTCTGGTTTCTCGATACCACCACCATATACCGGATCATCTGATTCTGAACTAGTAGCTCCACCAAATACCGGATCATTGGATTCTCTGACTAAACTATCTGAAAATTTAGAAAAATTGAATAATTTCACCCTATGTTTTTTTTTGTATATATAAAAAATATATATAGTATCTATGAATCATCTTAAGATTTGGGAAAATTTCCAGAGCGGAAATATTTTAACAAAAGTTGGTTTTCGTGATAGATGGCGTAACTATGATCTCTTGTATTATAATGTGTGGTTGGATGGAGAAAAAATAATAGACGCCTTAACTGGTCCAGCCTGGAGTGATCGCCCCGATGATATGGGGTGGTTGTATTTAGTAGCCCCAGTAGATAATTCAAAAGTCGCTTACGTAGTTTCAATAGCATTTCCTATTCTAAAAAAAGGACTTGGTCTTTCAGAAAAAATTTACCAAAATTTAGCTAATGAACTTAATCGCCAGATTAGAAATCCAAAAGAAGATCAAGTTTTAACCCAATTTTTCAATACAACTAGTAACTTTGACAGATATTGGGAACTGCGTAGAGATAACCCCTTTTTTCCCGATAATCAAATAGAAGAAGATAGCGAAAAAATTAGGCAAAACATAAGATAAGAGATGAGATATTTAGATAATATTAACAATTTTTTACCCGATTTAGAGATAGTAAATGAAGGTATTATTTATTTTTCACCTACTTTTAGATCGATGGTAAATAGAGTGTTTGATAGAACGGTTGATAGTCAGGTAAAAGATATAGCTAGAATAATTTACCACCAAAACGGTGGTCGTATCAAAGATGATATAACCTTTGTAGATATTTCAGTGGATAAATCAGATTATATCACCCATCTAAAAAATAATAACTTGAAAAAAATTCAAAATCTTGTCGAAATGGATCCTAATTTTTCAACAGAGACCTATATTCCGACCGATGTAGTAGATTATATGTGGAGCCAAGATCAAGCAGGTAATGGTCAAGGTCCGTGGGATAGTAAATCAAGGCTAGAGCTGAGGTTATCTAGATTAGTTAACAAAATTATAGAAGACGATAGATTTTCAACTAGAGATAAAGAAAATTTTGTCAATGAGATGAGAGCAGTTATTGAGTCATCAAAATCTGAATTTCGTATTGTTGAGGGAGAAGAAATTCGTAAGTTTTACCGAGAAAAAGTACATTCAGTTCAAACAGGTTCCTTGAAATCTTCTTGTATGAGATACGATAAATGTTCTGAGTATCTTGATATCTATGTTAATAATCCCGAAATTTGTAAGATGGTTATTCTTGTCAATGGGGAGGGAAAAATAGATGGAAGAGCTCTTATTTGGAAACTTCATAGCTCTACCACGGAAATTAAGATGTTCATGGATAGAATATATTCTATTGATCCCTCAAGAATAGAACCAATGTTCAACGCCTGGGCTAGAGAAATGGGGTATAGTCATAAACAAGAAAATAATTTTAGAAATCTTCGTGGTGTTGTATTACCTGATGGTAAGGTCGTAAAGGCTAATATGACGGTAAAGTGTGAAGGAACGTATAAAAAATTCCCCTACATTGATACTTTTAGAATGTATGATCCAAAAACAGGTATTTTAGAAAATTCAGATGACGAAAAAGATCCAGGAAATGCGGGTAAATATCTTCTAGCTTCTACAGATGGCACCTATAAAATTATTGAAAAGGGTATTTATTCCGATTGGGAAGATAGAATAATACCAGAAGGTCAGGCGGTTTGGTCTGAAGTAGTACAAAGTTGGATAAATGTGAGAAATGTAGCCGAAGTAATGATAGGTGAATACCAAGGTATTTATCCTAGAAACCACGAAGATGTTAGGTGGGATGGTTGGTATGATAGATGGATCCATGTGGATGAAACTATTTGCTCTAACTATGATGATAGGTGTTTCTATCGACCAGAAGCTATTGTTTTAATCAGAGCTACTTCTGGAAGGGATATCGATACAGATACTCTTGAAAATGTTTTCACAAATAATAGCGCTACCTGGGATGTTACTTACTGGGATAATGAAGATCAATTTTACGATTGGACCAGTCTATCCCAGTATAAATGGTTTAATATTTTTTACAAAAGATACGGTAAGTTTTTGAAAGAAGGATCTTCTGACTTTGCAGGAGTTTGTCAGGGTCGCTCGGTAGAAGGTTTCCATTCACGCTTAATGAAAGAGGTTTATCTATCACTTGATAGTAGAGAGGGCGTAACTATAGATAGATTACTAATAATAACTACCACTAAAGTTTCAGGGGAGGATAAATGGATAACTTCCAAACACGCCGAGGCCTTGAATATAGATTTAGAGCGTTCTAAAAGAACGGAATGTTATTTAGATTATATGATAACTAGAGGTCCAGATATTCTTGCTCAACTTAACAAGGTAGAAAACCCTTCAGAAAGGGTTCTAAAAGAAATTGAACTTCTTGAACAATTTTTCACCGAATGGGGACCTTATCTAGATGAAGTTACAAAAAAACAATAAAAAACCGGGCGTCAAGTGCAACATAATGATAGATAATAATCTATAACTTTGTTATTTTCATAACTGGAACTAAATTATTACGGGTGTCGATATAGTTAGTTTGATCTCTATCTGGTGCGGTAGATTTTAACATAAGACCCACTACCAAAACTATCCAGGTAATCGTATGATTCCAACTCCCTACCACGTAAGTAATATTTGTTGATTAAGCTCCAATCTTCATCTGGAGTTTCAACCTCGTAGTAGGAAATAGAAAAATCTTTAGAGGATGGTGTTTCATCTGCCTCAAAATCTAGACAAACAACACCACCACGCCATTCATCTACAGAAAAATAAATATTTTTATCCTCTTCTGGAAAAAGATCGGTGTAGAGTTGAGGATCTTCATCCCCCTCCCAGACTTCCAAATAGGACAAATCTTCACCCGAGAACTGAGCTACCTGGTTGCCTAGTTCATCTACTAGAACGAAATACAGGCGATCGTTATACAGAGCTCCCGATATTTGTAAAAGATCACCTTCGTAGGGATCAATTTGACGCTCTTCAAAAAAATCTATTCTAACCCCTGGTAAATCTTGTTCCGATTCTTTGAGAGTTAGGTCTAACTCTTTAACTATATCTGAACTCAGCCTTTTAGCAACTAAATCTACCGAGTTTCCATAAACATTCAGCCGATATTTCATAAAGGTATTTGTGTAATGAAGTGATCTATTAAAATTTTAGCAGTAGAATAGTTCGTAGCTAGCGGAACTTCATGAACATCACAAACGCGCATAAGCATCTGAACATCTGGTTCGTGTGGATGTTTGTCCAAGGGATCTCTGAAAAACAAAACCGCATCCAACTCGTGTTTAGCAACCATAGCGGCGATTTCTGCATCACCACCTTTCGGGCCTGAATTCACAGTTTTAATATTATTGACACCAGTATACATAATTCTTTGTCCTGTTGATTGTGTCGCTACGATCTTTACACGTTTGTCTGTGAAAAACTCAATACGTTTCATAACAAAAGCAACAATATCAGCTTTTTTTCCGTCGTGTGCAATAAGAGCTATTTTCATTTGGCGAAAGGATTTTTTCCGTCTGGATCGTAATACATGAACCGATGAGATTTCAGATCTTCCTGCCAAGAGTAATCAACAAGCACTCCACTCTCATTTAGGTATTTGTTCTCTCCTAAATTATGATGAGTATCGATTATTCTACGTAACATAGCTCTTGCTAACTCATCTGATTTCGTGGTTTGCGTACACATTACATTTTTAGATTTTCCCCATTCAAAAAAATACATAGACATTAAATCATAATTTGGATGAACGGTGTAGATACACCAATATCCTTCCAAATTGATTCGCTCCCAGTTGGTAGTCCTGAACTCTATTCGGTTTCTCTCCTTAATTTCAGTAATCGTAAAACCAACCATAGGTTTTTGAGCAAAAGCAACTGAACTTAAGGTTAAAAGTATCAGGGTAAGTAATTTTTTCATATTTTATTTTTTTTTTTCAATAATTTCATAAGTTCCTTCAAGAACACCGTAGGGTAATTTTCCCCCTAAATAATAGGTTTGGTAAAGAGTATCGGTTTTTCCTCTTTTTCTAGTAGTTACCCAAAGATCGGTTTGATTAAAAGTAGCATCCACAAAAAATTCATCCGATGAAATTCCTAGCCTATCTAGACCACCGTAATCTTTAACTCTTTCGTTCTGGGTGCATGAAATAGAGATTAGAGCGATTAGGAATGTATAAAGTTTTTTCACTATTACAATTTTGTAAATTGTAGTCTGAAAGAAAAATAAGTTTAATTATTGGACCCTGTTGTCTAAGTTTTTTCCAATTGTCTGATAAATTGGCATACGCCCATGTGGTTCAATCGGGCCTATTGCTGGTTCTATCACCTCTACACCATTTCTTGAAAATATAGAGTAATAGTCGTTAACTTGTTTCTCGGTAACATCTTTATTATACTTATTTCCTGGCCAGGCCCAAGAGCCCTTTATAGCAAATAATTTCGCATTTGGAAATTTATTCCTTATGTTAGCCACTAAACCTGAAATATTATCATTTTTATTAAAAATACCATTTGTTCCAATACAGATAGCGATGTTTTTAACTTCTGATGAACCAGGATGATTAGAAACAGCAGAATTAAGCCATGTCAAACCCTTACCACCCAACCAAAGTGCGCTTAGAGAACCCTTATCAGAAATAAGATTGAATTTTTGGCTACCCCAATCAACATAAGGGGATTGAGAATCTCCTATGATTATATTTTGAAATGACGATCTAGGTGAACTTTCGGAAATTGATGTGTAGATAGTGTTTTGTGATGCACCTGATGAAAAAATTTGACGAGCAGATGTCGTAAGTGCATCAAAATGACCTCTTCCCCCAGAATTTGATGGATTAGATACTATACCCTGACCTCTACCTGCACTTGGTCCAACAAAAAAATTCTTTTCTGGTATTCCTAAGTTACGTAGTCCTTTGTTTGCACCATTTACATGCCAAGGTTCAATCATAAATATTTTTCTAGGATCTACTCCTTTAATGTTTATAAGATAAGGGGCCACCTCACATCCTTTACTAAAACAAATTATAATAGACCCTGGATTATTTTGTAAATAAGATTTTATATTGGCTAAATCAGAATATCTAAAACTTTTGACCGTAATAGTATTTGGTAATCCCCTCACAAGAAGGTCTCTTTGTCCCTCTGTTTTCATATTTGATTCTAATCCACCTATGAAAACAAGATTACCAGAAGAAGATTCACCTTCTATTAGTCTGTAAGGAATTTTAATATCGGATCCCTTTTTAGGTTCATTCCAATCAATAAATTTCAATTTTTGATCCCCAAATGATTTCTCATCAGGGCAGAAGAAATCTTTAAGTGGTAATTTATCAGGATTTTTTTCTGAAAGGTAACTTGCCGATAGATCATCCCATGCTTTTTGAGTTTCTGGGCCCCATTTACCGTCAGCTCCGAATCGTATTAGATATTTACCTGTATATTTTTCGAGAACCCAATTTTGGAATAATAAAATTCCTCTACGGTATTTAATATAAAGCTCTTCTATTTGAGACTCTGTAAGAGGATTACTGTCTCCTATGACACTTGAAAAGAAGTTTCTAAATATTCTTTTGGATCTATTAGAAAGAGCTTCTGTTAAGTATTGATAACTAAAGTTTTCCCAAATATAATCGTTAAAATTTAATATTCTTATCATATTTGTATTAATTATTCACTCCAAGCTGGGTTAGCGATGATAAGTTTATCACCTTCTATTCTTGGAATCTCGCCCATATCATCATATGTTGCGAATAGTAAATCTTGGTTGTAAAATTTTCTACCACCAAATACTATGTAATTTGTTGGGTTTTTCCAATCGGGATCATCAGTTCCGGTATGAGAGTGTCCTTGACCTCTCAGAGCATCACGTCTAGCATCATCTGTTTTTGGACCTCTTGAAAAACTATTCCAAGCTTCATTTTTTTGGGAGTAATTTTGGAAAGATTCAATATTTTTCATCACTTTTGTTTTTTTTTTTATATATTAAAAAAAATTCCTTATATTTACATCTTATGATGATACAAGAATTATTTCCCACTGTAGAAGACCAATCCCTAGTAACACTTCACTCAGGAGGCGCTAGAGGGTCCGACACCAAATTTGAAGACGAAGCCCAAAAAAGAGGATTTCAGGTTAGGGCATATTCTTACAAAACTACCTACCACAAATCACCCAACAAAGTTGAAATCTCCCAAGAAGATTTTATGGAGGGTATTGAATGGGTTGGTAGATGTTCTAAATTTTTAGCTCGTCCTGGCGTGAAAAAATATCTAAATCTACTTGCTAGAAACTGGGCGCAAGTAAAATATTCAGACCAGATTTTTGCTGTTGGTGCTATTGTAGATCCCGGTCAAAGTTTTTCTAAAGGATATATCAATCGATCGAGGTATCAAGTTGTTGATGGTGGAACCGGATGGGCAGTAGCTGGTGGAATACTAAAAGGCTCAAGCGTTTTTGTATATGACCAGATTATCCAAAAGTGGCATCGGTGGTCACCTATTCACGAAAAATTTTTAGAGATTGATCCTCCAAAGATTACTTCTAAAAATTTCGCTGGTATTGGAACTCGTAATCTTAACCCCCAGGGTGAGAGAGAAATAGAAGATCTGTTCCTACGGAGTTTTTAACTCAATTACCCATATTTTTGGATCAATCCCATTTTTAATGTGCCAGAGCATTCTTCTTCTGCCACCTATCATATGATACTTATCACCAACCCTTAACATTTGAGTAGTTGGTAGTTTTTCTCCCTTTTTTTTCATCATATCAAATCTTGATATAGAAGGACCAACATATCCACCCCAAAATGCGGCTTTTTGAACATCTGGAAATTTTTTTATGACTCCCTTTTGAAAAACATTAATACCCCTCTTTTTTGAATCTTGCCAAGCCCTTTTTGATGAATCTAGATAATCCGGGTCTTTAACTAAAAACTCAAAATCGGAGTTTGGAAATTTATCTATATTTTTCTTTATGAAATCAAGAGGTATTTCTTGCATTTTTCCACTTTTAAATAGTTTTTGACACCATCTCAAAAAGGGAATATATTTTTCTAGTTTTTCAGTTTTTAGAAGTGATACAAACTCATTAGTATCTAACATATCTCCGTAAGGAGGATCTAGGTGAAGTTCAAATGATTTTGGCTCACCTTGAAATCCAGCTGATCCTGAAGATCCACTACTTCCAGCTGATCCTGAAGAGCCACCAGATACCTTATCACTAAAGATAGTTTTATCAATCTCTTTCGGAAGTAATTTTTTAAGCTCTGGTCTTTTGAATATTCTAAAAAACTCTTTAAACTCAAACTCTGGTTTTTTGTAGGATATTTCTCCTCTTGAATATTCTTCAAAGAGCATAATTCTATTTGACTCCCAGTGAGGTGAATATTTCTTGAAAAGCTCTTCATCTCGTGAATCGAGCGCTCTATCAACAAGTTCTTTTTTCAACCCCTTTGGTAGATCTCTAATACCTTGGTCATCGAGTGATAATAGATCTTCTCTAGACCATCTTGATGGATCTTTATGGTAGGGTAGCATTGTTTTAGCTGGGTCTGTTCCGTGGGTTGTCTCAAAGTCCATTTCAAGAGCTTGTTCCATTTCTGCTAAAATTTTAGGATCAGTATCAAGTGTAAATTTTTTCTGACCTGGCTCAATAATATCAAGGCAATCTTTTTTTAGACTAGCTATTTTCATAAAGAGTGGATCTTTTACAAGTGAAAGTTGATCCCACTTGAATTTCTTTCCAAGAACATTCACTTCATACGGCGTGAGAAGTTCATCGGTTTTATATCGCTCTTTGAGTTTTGATAGCTCCCATTCTGCGGTATTCTTGATGATATCGACTATGTGTAGGGTTTGATTTCCGGGCTTTCTATCACCGATTAGTTTTTTCAACTTATCTAGATGTTGTTTGGCCTGTTCAAACGTGGAAAAAACAACTAACTTTCCTCCTCCTGTTCTTGCTGGATCATTAACTAATATAGTTTTTTGACTTTCGTTATATTTTGATATTTTCATATATTCTATATATTAAAATTAGTTCTCAAAATGTTTATATATACTAAAAATGAAAAAACTATCAAGATATAAAGATTTTCTGGAAATAAACGAGGGGGTTATAAGATTTTCTCCACCAATAGAACAGGAACTGGATAGAATAAGAGGTAGTCTAGATGTATCTTCTTCTGTTCGCGATTTAGCTGGTGAGCTTTACCATATATCTAGATTTCAGAAAGATATAAGATCAGATTTCAATCTTATTGACTTATCAAACAACAGGGGTTATTTCACCTATCAAAATACCAATAAACTTAGAGATCCTTCCGATCAATCAGTTATTAGGGATAGAGATCTAGTAACTCAGCTATGGTCATTAAACTCACAATCAGGAACTGGTATATGGTCAGGAAAAAGACCTGAAGTAAGAATGGGATCACTTTTTAGTAAAGTATTGAAGGATGAAGGCTTGGAAAATATAGATCAAAAGGGATTGGAATCTTTAGTTCAGATCTTAAACACGAACTTATATCAATTTTCAGATCCTTCACTAAAATTCCAGCTAGTAAGTGGTGGTGATATCCAAAAATATTACCAAGAATCCAAAATGGTAGAAGCTAAGGGAACCTTAGGTGGTTCCTGTATGCGCCATACTAGATGCTCTAGTTATTTTAGTATTTACACCCAAAATCCGGATGTTTGTAGATTGCTAATACTTGCTAATGAATCTGATAATATTCTTGGTAGAGCTCTTATTTGGAAAGCTACAACCGATGATGGTGAAGAGGTAGAAGTGATGGATCGCATTTATTACATTTCAGATGAAGTAAAACATAAATTTTTACAATATGCTCTATCCAAAGGTTGGTGGTCAAAAAAATTTCAAGACTCCAAAGAAGAGCATATGAAATTGTTTGTTGTTCCGGGAGTAGGTGAAGTATCAAAAGGCTTGAAAATTCAACTGAAAGATCAATCGGCCAATGATAGATATCCTTTTATGGATACGTTTATGAGATTTAGAACCCTAAGTAATATTATTACCAATATACATCCAGATGATAACCGAAATGAAGGGTATAGATTCCTCTATATGAGAAATACTGATGGTGGGTATTCCGTAAGCAAATCTGGTGAATATGGTTGGGATAATAAAATAATTCCTCCTAATTTTGTGAAAAAATCCAACTATCTACAAAAATATGTAGATTCAAGATACTCACACCTAGTAGATTTTATCGATAAAAGAAAAGGAGAAAAATTCGGTCTGATGCCTGAAGAGCATCCAGAATTTACATGGTGCTATAGAGTGGTTGATGGTAAGGATGAATATGTTCCTGGAATTCGAGACAAGAGCTGTAAATATTCAGTAACTATGGGTGAATGGATAGAAAATGGTTCATTCGTATGGGTAGTTGAACAAATGGACGAATATCTTGAAATAGAAACTTTAGGCGTATCTATAAAAAGCCAGAACGGTAAATCCATCATAGATATCGATAGTCTATCACAAAAACCTGGTGGAAAGATATGGACTGGACTCTATAGAATAAGAAACGCTGCATATTACATTCATCATGAACTTGTTGATAGTGAAGGATATTTAGTAGCCGATACCGTCATGACCGGTAAATCTCCTATAGATGGTCTTTATTACACCGCAGATGATAGTAAGGTATTGAAAAGAGGTGTTAGAAACTATTCTAAAAAAACTTGTAAATTTGCCTACCTCTATCAGATGGCACCGATTATGAAAAAATTAGCTTACCAAAGAAGGGTGACCGACCAAAAATGGTGGGATGAGTTAGATGATTGGATGAAAATGGAAGGTGTTGTTCGTGAGAGTATAGACCCTGGAATAAACCCAGTGAATCGTAGTCGAGCTTCTCAATGGATATCAAATTATTTTAATACACACCTTCAGTTTATCTTGGATACAATAGGATATAAAATACCAAAAAATTTAGATTCTGATGAGCTTAAACGGGAGCTTGAAGAGGTAGAAGAGAGAGCTATCGAGTTTTTTACAAAATTTCCAGAAAAGCTACCTAATGAAGATCAGGTCCATTTTAAAAGAGTGGATACCGGATCTATTCATCCTATAACCAACAGGATAGGGGGAGTCCATAGAGATAGATCTTTTTTTTAGGAGGGTTAAACTTTTTTTTATTCTACTATATAACTACTACTTGAGGATCATTTCAGCAAAAAATTATATAAATATTAGGTAAAATATAAAACACTGATCCTGTTTTTCTAAAAAAACCCAACCAAAAAGTTGGGTTTTTTTATGCCCTAAAAAATTTATGATTTTTCTGAACTTTTTGCCCATTATATCTAGAATAGTTCTTGAGGATCATTTCAGCAAAACTACTAGATCTTTTAATATCCAAAAAAAAAACTGATTCTGTTTTTACAAAAAAATCCGACCTAAAATCGGGTTTTTTTTTTATATATATAGAAGTTATGAAACACTTATTAGACTTTAGAATATTTTCAGTTACTGAAAACATAGACACGTCAAATTTAAAACAATCTATAGAGAAAGGGCTGGATAATTTAAATATGCAGATCAGGGATTTATGTGTGGAAAATACAACCCAACAATATAAAAGTTTAGTAAAAATTGGATATAACAGGGTTGTTGGTAAATTTTTACCACTAATAAAACCTTATTTGATTCCTACTATCAAGATAAATGATCGAGTAATTTTACAGGAAAAAAAAACCGAACCTAGTCAATTCTTCACTGAACTATGGCCTAAATTTTGGGATTCGTTCACTGCAATAGAAAAGGGAATTATAAAAAAATATACCACATTATCAAAAGAGACCACATATGGAGAAATAATTGAAGGTGCAAAATCTTCCATGAGTGAGTTTGGTTTTGATGGTTTTGATGAACAGTTTTTTTCGCTAATAAAAGAAACTTATAAAAATTCTATTATAGGAGCAGAAGAAACTGATAAAATCGAAATTTCTAGTTATTTACTAGACCAGATAAATAAAGATCTTGGAAATTCTGATGAGAATACAGATCTGATTGATCTACAATCTAAGGTAAATAAAACTTCAACTCATGCGCGAGCAGATTATTTGAATCCAGCAAAATCAACTGATGACCGATCGAATTCTTTGAATTCTACAAAATCAACACATGCTCGTGCGGATTTTAAATCGCGTTAAAAAAAAATTCTTAAAAAAAACCTATGAGAAAAATAAAATATTACGGAACATTCTTAGATAAAAATCGTCTATTTGAAGATAAAGACGAAGAATTCAGACAGGCTTTTGCACAAGCTAGAAATTTGGGTGCAAAAACTTTTGTTTACAATGGCCAGCCTTACTCTACTGATCCAAATAAAATTGAAATACAAAATATACCTACTGGATCTACATCATCCACAGATAAGGATGTCGATATAAATAAACAATCACAAAAATCCACAAAAACACCCTCAACCATGTCTGGTGTATATTACTATGATGATAGAAAAAAGGACCAGGTTCGAGATCCCAAATTCAGTCGTTTTATATATTTGAAGGAGATTGAAGCTGGAAGAATAAAATCAAGAACGACCCCAGATGGTGCAGTGTTAATTGTAATCAGAAAACTTTTGAATACTGATACACAGAATCTGATATTAGATTTTTTGGAATATTCTGGTTATGAAGTTTCACTCTTACCTAGTGATTACGAATATGGTGATACCGTGGTCCTTAGAAAAAAACAAGAAGATCAGAAAGATATTCAACCAGAAGATGAAATTATTATGCCACAAGCTCAAACAGAAACTGATCAAAAGAAATTAGAGCAAAACGGCAAGAAAATTTGGAATGATTCTTCAAGATCTAAAAAATTAGTAACAAGGTCTACCAATTTTGGTAAAATTCTTGTAATGAAGGGCCAATTGGATGATGTAGAAAAACTTGAACTTTCAGCATATGCAAAACTACAAAATTGGGTAATAACAACAACAAAATCAGATTATAAACCTGGTGATATTTTAGTTTTTAGAAAATCTGAAAATATACAAAAAGAAGAAGAACTAGAAAAACCATCACCACAAAATGAAACCGATAAAAAATATTCGGTGGAGGAAGGAAAAAATTTATACAAAAAATTAGTTCAACAAAGAAAATTAGTAAGTAGAAATTTTAGTTATGGTGAGGTTTGGGTCTACTTAGGTCAGTATGGTAGATTGGATGCTAACTCAGAAGAAAATTTGGTTAATTTTTTAGAAACTCTAGGATGGGTAACAAGCTCAAAAGAAGCCGATAAAAAGGATCCAAAAGAAATAGTGTTTAAGAAGAAGGAAGATATAGATAAGAAGGAAGGAGATAAACCCTCCGAAGAAAAAATAGAAACTAAAGGGGAAAATAGTTCAAATCCAGATATGAATATTATACCACCACCCAGTGAAAAAAGAGTAGAAAAAATAGAAGAATTACCGAATAATCTTGTAAGTCAAAATAAAGATATTCCTAGAGAAGAAAGATGTAAAAGGTTATTTGTAGACCTAGATGATAGGGATCGAAGAAGAGGTGAGAAAACAGGAACCAACCAAGAACTAGAAGAGTGTAAATATTGTTTACAACAATATAATTGGATATCAAGAAGTAAAGAAAGAATAAAACAAAGATATGGATTAAAAGGTTCGGGTGGATCAAAAGCGATATAACCATCTTTTCAGAAACATCTTAAAACCCGACCAAAAGTCGGGTTTTTTTTTTACTCACAATAGAGCTCTCTAAAAAGATCATCTGATGTTTTGATAGCATCTTGAAGTGTCCAGTCACCGTCGCTATCATCAGAAAACCTAAGATCCACTAAGATCTGCTTATCGTGAAGGTATCTAGCACCTTCAACTGGACAATCTACGTATCCACCATCATCACTAGCTTTCCAAAGAATAGATTCCCAAACAAAACCATCTTGTGGTAATAGGCCTAAGATTTCATCACGTAAATTTTGAGAATAATTTTTCCCGTTGAGTAGTGATATAGCTTCCAGAACTTTTGACCACTCTTGTAGATCTAAATTTGGCCGGACTGAAATATCCAATGAAATGAACCCACCCTCACCATCACTCCACCACATATCATCGTAATCTACGCCGAACCATCCTCGAGTGAAATCTTCTGAAAAGTTAAGCCCATCTTCTAGTTTTGATCTAAAATCTTCTTGAAGCTCTTCATCCAAAAAAAAATTATCAAATACCTTCAGATCTTCAATTCTGTATTCAACAGAATATCTAGCATACAAATTTTTTCATATTTTATTTTTTTTTTAAGTAGTCAGGGTAGGATTCGAACCTACACGAGCACATTTTCGATTTACCTTGACATCCCGGGCCCACCAATCCGTATTCTTTGATACGTAAGGGCTCTTTTTAATGATATCAGTAGGATGCACTCTAAACGGTATAGCGTCTAACCAAAAACTAAGATTGACACCGGAGTGGATTCGAACCACATTATTTTCTCATCTGGACCGGGGTTCATTAGCTTATTCCGCCACCTGACTATTTTACATTTCTAGATTTAAAACATAGGCAATAATGATATAGGTTATAAGTATAGATCCCAAAATTGATAAAGTTGAGGATCTTAAGATTTCAGTAGCTAAAAATTTTTGGATCATTTTTTTCATAGTGTAAAGATAAGGATTTTTTTTTACTTTAGATGTTTTCGTAAAAAAATATTTCTACACCAGACTCCTTAAACATCTGAAGTGAGACCTGGGCATGTTTATCCCAGAGCTCTCTGTTTTTAGTTGTATCACTTTTTTTACACCAGATCTTGCGAATACCTGAAGATATTATACCTTTAGCGCAGTCAGAGCAGGGTATTCCACAAGTTAGAAACATCTTTGAGTCTCTAAGTGATACGCCGATACGAGCAGCGTTGAATATAGCATTTCTCTCAGCGTGTTCTACCCAGAAATATTTCTCAGGCGCTTCCCATCTACCCGGAGCCCCATCGTCAATACCTCTTGGAAATGAGTTATATCCAGTAGATAGGATCTCGTTATCTTGACCTACGATAACTGCGCCGATATGAGTTCTTGGATCTTTTGATCTTAGTTTTACACTCTCGGCGATATTTAGAAAATATTCAATCCAGTTCATTTTTAGATATTTATTAAAAAAAAGAGATAAGTTTAACAAAAAACCTTTCCCTTTTAGTTCATACAATAGTTATGTTTAAAGGACCCTTTTCATTTTCAGGTAACAAATCACGTATTTACAAACTTTACCTTCAATCTACTATCTCTAAATTTTCAAAAGTTCATGAACCTTTCATCGGTTCTGGTGTTTGTCTTTATAACTCTGTAGGAGGTGGTATTGGTCTTGATATCGATCAAAATGTTGTGGGACTTCACCGCGCATTATCTATTCAAGATTTTCCAAAAATGGTATTAGATAAATACAACCGATTTTTTAGAGATCCCGAAGGTAGAAAAGATTCCTACTATAAACTTCGCGAAGATTTCAATAAATCTTGGAAAGAAGAAGGTCTTTCCCCAAATAATCTAGATTCGCTCTATATCTTAGTTCAACATTCTTTCAACTCTCTTTTAAGATTCGGACCCAATGGATTTAATGTTCCTTGGGGTGATAAAAAATTTGATATTAGTAGAATAAAAGAAGCTCAGAGAATATTTTTACAAAAAGGCATAGAGGTTACTCACGGTGATTTCAGAGAACTTGATCTAGATAAAATTGACCGCCACAAAGATCTGGTTTATATTGATCCACCTTACATAGCTTCTAAATATCAATACGGTGGATGGACACAACAAAATGATATCGAGATGTTCGAATGGATTTCTCTTTTGGATGAACTTGGTTATAAGTTTATTCTTTCAAATACACTTAAGCATCGTGGTGTAAAAAACGAACTACTTCATCATTTTTCTGAAGGTCTTCATACAAAAGTAGTTAAAATGACCTACAACGCGTGGTCCGCAAGGGTCAAAGCCGTAGAAAAAGAATACGGAACTATTGAAGTTTTGGTATCTAATTTTGAGCTTTAGAAATTCTTACAGATTAGTAGAACTAAACTAGCTAAAAGAGCTGAAATAGGAATAGTTATTATCCAAGCCCAGATAAGTTGTAGAGTTACACCCCATCTAACAGCAGATAATCTCTTAGTAGCTCCAACACCGATAATTGAACCGGTTATAGTATGAGTAGTAGAAACAGGAATACCCATCTGCTCGGTCATAAAAAGTGTAATAGCACCTGAGGTTTCAGCACAAACACCTTCAAGGGGTGAAACTTTTGTTATTTTTGATCCCATAGTTTTAATGATTTTCCACCCACCACTTAGAGTTCCAAGACCTATAGCTAAATAACAAGCAAGTGGAACCCAAGAGGGCATCTGTGAGAAATCTGATATTTGACACCCTGCTATCATAGCGGCGGTGATAATGCCCATAACTTTTTGGGCATCGTTTCCACCGTGACCTACACTAAATATAGCCGATGAAAGCAACTGAAGTCTTTTAAATAGATTAGAAGATTTCCTTGAAGAAGGTTTAGATAGGTGTTGGGTAAAGAAAAATCCTAAAATAAATATTAAACTACATACCACAATACCAATTTCAATAGGTCGGTTACTACTGGTAGAAAGACCCCCTTCCAATTTTTTTTGGTCAATTTCTATAATACTAGATATCCTTTGAGATACTATCTCGGGTCCAAGATTATCTATTTGTAATAAGAGTGGCTCTACTTCGGAGGATATCTCGTTCCAATCAGAGGTAGGATTTTGGGAAAGATATATTTTTTTAGTGACTTCTTTCATTTTTTTATCCTCAAAATGATCAAAAGCTAGAAGTGTAAGTAGTGTTGATAATATGATTATACCTGTTTTTTTGATAAAACTTCTACTCATGGTATTTAAGGTAATAAAAAGAGAAATAACTCCACCAATCAGGGGGGCTAAAAATATAAATAAAATGGTTTTGGAAATTTTCTCAAAATCAATAACCTCTAAAAGAATAGGTGAATCCATATAAAAATAAGCATTCGCAAGAGCTGCTCCCGAGAATCCTCCAATAAGCGTGTGTGATGAAGAGGATGGTATGCCCCACCACCAAGTTAAAAGATTCCAAACAATCGCAGCTACCAGTCCCGAGAAAATAACCTCTAGAGTGATGTAGGATGGTGTTACCGTTTTTCCAATAGTATTTGCTACTGAGTGATCTTTAAAAATAAAAAAAGCTACAAAGTTGAAAGCAGCTGCCCAGGCAACAGCTTGAAGTGGAGTTAAAACTTTGGTGGATACAACCGTGGCGATAGAGTTTGCCGCATCGTGAAATCCGTTGATATAATCAAATATCAATGCTAGAATAATAATCGTTAAAAGTAGTGTCATTTGTGTTAGGCGTATTTAACAGAGATAGTGTCCATGATGTTTGCTGCCTGTTCAAATTTATCTGTAACCGTTTCAAGTGCTGAGAAGAGTTCTCGTTTTTTGATGAGTTGTTTGATATCAGTTTCTTTCTCAAATAGTTTCTCAAGACAAAGATCATAAACATCGTCTGCTTGATTTTCTATTGCGTGTATTTTAATGATCGCTCCGGAAATCTTCTCGGTTTGCCTCATGTTTCTAAGTTCATAGACTGATCTTTTAACTACGGAACTTCCCTCTTGTATAATAGTAGTCATTTTCTGAATGCCTAGATCAAGAGTGTCTATTTTGTAGAAGTTTATTTTTTTACCCGAACCCCACATATAATCACATATATCATCAAGTGCTATAGCTAGATTGTGAATATCTTCTCTATCAAAGGGAGTTATGAAGTTCTTTCCGAGTTCTCTGAAAATCTGATGGGTTATATCATCATTTAGATGTTCTAGATCTTCCAATCCAGATATTAGAGAAGTTCTGGTGTTGTAATCTGGCTCGTGTGAAATTTGATTGAGAAGATTTCCCATTTCTTCTACGTTGTTAGCTACTTTCTCAAAGAGCTCGAAGAAGATTTTGTCTTTAGGTAAAAAGAAGGAGAAGAGTTGATTTAGGTTCATATAGATAAGTTTAGTTACAAAAATAGAAAAAGTTTTTGTAAAGTAAAAAACAAAAAATTTTAAACAGAAATAACCCTACGTAAATCTTGATCGAGATGTAGATGCATTCTTTCAAAACACTGACGAAGACCAGAGTTTGTACCATGGATCATCTGGTAGTAAAAGTCCCAATTAGATAATACCGATCCTACAACACCTGGAATCTGGTCTATATCGGACCATATGATCCATTTACTATAGGGTATATGTTCTTTAAGTGGTGAATCTTCACAGACTACGATCATACCTGAGAGTAGAGCTGGTAAAATTCTAAGTTCTTCGACTGTATGATGAAAATCTGTTTGGTGAATATTTACTAAAATTTTAGATTTTTTTAGATAATTTTCTCTGAGTGTTTCGCCACTAACATCTTGTAAATTATAATACTTTGAAAAAAGATTGGTGAGTTGGTCAAGCATCTTTTTTCTTCTTGTTCTACCGGGTTGTTCGACTATACAGAATGAAGTTATTACATCATAAAGCTCTCTATCTTCTGGTTGTTCATAATAGTCGAATACTAGAGCTGGCACATAGATTATTTTGTGAAGTAAATGATCTAGTTGATTGGATGTTTTTATATTTTCTATGTTTGGCACAGAATACTCTATATAAATAGTTGAACTATCCAATCTGTGTGGATGTTCTATCCTAATATAATATAGTCTTTGAGTTCCTTTAACTTTATAAGAAGAAAAAAGGGGATAGTAACAATTACATAAGCTATCAACTATATTGTGTTCGTAATTAATGAATGCTACTTTTGTGCCTTGGGATTGAGTATGTTGTTCGTGATCCGTTTGAATATCAAATTGATCCAATCCAACTACAGAATATACCTCTTGACTCTTTAGTCCAGAAATTTTTTTACAAACAAAATTGTAATAATCTTCTACATACCAAGGCTCAGTCTTTGTTTTTATTATCATCACCTTATTTTTAAAAAAAAAGAGTAGAAAGTTTTTGTGAATAGATAAACATTTCTAAATATTTCGTATATTTGTAAAAAAAACAACACTATGGATTTCAAGTTAAAAGTTCAAGAAGATTTCGTAAAAGCTATGAAAAATAGAGATGAAGTTGCTAAGTCAGCACTATCTTCTCTTAAAGCTCAAATGTTACTAGCCGACAAAACACTCGGATCGAAGGTTATGGATGAATCTACTTTCTGGGCTATTGTAACAAAAATGATCGCACAAAGAGAAGAATCCGCAAAGATTTTTTCAGATGCTGGTCGTGATGAACTCTCTAGAAACGAACTTTCTCAAGCTGAAGTTTTAGGTAGATATTTACCAAAACAAATGACCACAGAAGAAGTGCGCCAAGAGCTAGTGAATATTTTAGACCAAATGAAAACACTTGGACTACCTCTTCCTGCTCTTAAGGGAAAAACACTAGGTCAATTCAATCGTAACTTTCGTGGTAAGTGTCATCTTGAAGTAGCCTCTAACGTTCTTGCCGAATTACTTTCTTGAGCTGTTGATAGCTCTTATGGGTAATTGACCGGCTGATCCCATCTCGAAAATAACAGCTATAGCCTGTATATTATCGAGATTGGGAGAAGGCGAAAGGTTCTGTGGTTTCGCCCATCCAAACTTGTTATCGTATGTTTTGTTTTGTGGAATACCTTGTGGAATATTATTCTCAAATCTTACCCCCCAAAGACCATTGGTAGGTCTTCCAGGTATATGCTGAGCACTCCCTCTAAATACCCACTTATGCTTGAAATTTGGATCACTCTGACCTACTTGACTAAGGGGTATGTTATTTTCTACTAAGAAAACAGCTAAAGAATAATTTCCAGGTGATTGAGCTTGGAAAAACTGAGTTTTTGTAGTAACTATGATTGAATCTCCAGATTTGGTTTTACTCAAGGCTACTGCTGCTTGTACATTTGCTGGTGGTGTCGATAGGGTATTATTTACAGCTGATGCCCACGCCGAAGAGCTTTGTAGAAAATCCGCTCCTGATACATAAGAAGGTATACTAGTAACACCAAAAAGACCTGCCATCTGGGTGCCTTCTGGGTGTGTGAGTGGGTCTTGAACACCCACTTTCATAGGATTAAATCTTGTAGGATTTTGGGAGTAAAGAGTGTTGGTTTGTGGAATTCCTGATGATCCACAAGGACCACACCAGTTTCCACTAAAATTAATAGCAAATGAGTTTTGTTGTTTAAGTGGAACAAGACCATCCGGTGTTGGTGTAGAACCACCCGAACCCTTATCGAGTGGTATCCATTCTTCTTTTTTACAAGAGCTTGTAAATAAAATCAGAGGTATTAAAAGGGTAGCTAAAAATTTCATATCTTTGTTTGTTTTTTACTTATATATATTTTTTTTTTTAATATATACAACCTATGAGAATATTAAAAGGCATCGAAAGTTTCTTAAAAGTAGATAGTCTAAACGAGGGTAGAATATATTGGTCACCTCGTTTTTCCGAGGTAATAAAAAGAGTTTATGATACTACCGACAACCGAAAGGTTAGGGATATGTGTGGTATTATTTATAACGCTTACGGGGATGTAATAAAAGATGATATTACTTTTGTTGATTTTTCATCTAAATTAGATTATGTTTCCCACATTAGAGGTAACTCGCTTGGAAAAATAGAAAAACTTAAAAGTTTGAATAATGATATTAACGGCAATACTCAATTACCGAGATCTTTAGTTAATAGAGTTTGGAATGAAGATCAGCAGTCTTCACAGGAAGGTCCGTTCAATAGCTCATCTAGAACAGAAACTAAAATATCTAGATTAGTAAATAAATTGATTACGGATACCTCTTATACTACGCAAGATAGGGAAATTTTAGTCAATAGTATAAAATCAGTTCTTCAAACTTCTCAGAAAACTTTCAAGGTAGTAAGTGGTGAAGATATTAAAAAATACTATCTAGCATCCAGCAACTATTCTGATGGCGGCACTCTTGGCAACTCTTGTATGAGGTATTCCAAGTGTAGTGGATATCTAGAAATTTATGCACAGAACCCCAACATCTGTCAATTATTACTACTTATTGATGGTGATGATAAAGTACATGGAAGAGCTATTCTGTGGAATTTACATTCCTCTTCGGAGAGTGGTATTGAAAAATTCATGGATAGAATATATTTTATCAATGAATATGAAATAGCAGGTTTCCAGAGATGGGCTAAAGAAAATGGTTATATCTATAAAGAAGAAAACAATTACCGAAATCTGGATGGTGTTATTATGCCTGATTCGTCAGTGAAAAAAATAAAGATGTTTGTTAAATGCTTTGGAACTTTCAATCGGTTTCCCTATGTTGATACTTTTCGTCTTTATGATCCGAAAACTGGAATTTTACAAAATGATCCGGGTAGGCAAAGTAGTGAAAATGTAGGAAAATATATCCTAAACAAAACTGATGGAGATTATCAACAGATTACCGATATGATTTGGTCTGATTGGGAAGACGAAGAAATATCCCTGGATCAAGCTGTTGAATCTAGAGTTGGATGGATCTATAGGTCTAGAGCAATTGAAATTCTTCAGGGTAATGATAATGTAGTAGGTATTTGGCCCGAGTCTCATGAAGATGTAATCTGGGATAGAATGAATAATAGATATTTACATAGAGATGATTGCGTTATGAATCCTGTTACTGGTGATTCTATTCCACTTCTAGAAGATGAAGCTAGTCTTATTGTTACTCAATTTTCTGGAAAACCTTCAAGAAATACTTGGGAACTTAAATGGGTGCCACAAAGCTCGAATGATTATATACCTTTTGGAGATTTAACAAATCTTAGATGGTTTGAAAAATGGTCAGAGAGATATCATGATGCAATCATAGAACCAGTCAATATTTGGAGTATTACGTTATTTTCAACCTCAAAGATTACTGGATTTTCTAAAAATATTATGGGAGAAGCTATGTGTATGAGTTCTGGTCAAGAAGTCAAAGCTCTCTGTCCTCAGAAATATATCATAGAAGTTTGGTATTCTCAAGAATATTCTGGTTGGTTGAGAACCCAGGAAGCTACTGAGCTAGGATACAGACTTCAACCCGGTCCAGGAAAAAAGGTATGTAAGATAGATTATCTTTTAGATAACGCCCAAAAATTGATTGATACATTTAATAGTGTGGAAAATCTTTCTAGGTCTGGTAGAGAAATGGTAGAAAAATTGGAAAACTTTCTCCGTAAGTGGTGATTTTTAGGTAACTTAAATCTATCCAAAGAATATAACAATTTGATGAAAACTCTATTACTCATTGATACTTACCCATCTACTGAAAATAAAGTAGAGGAACTAAAATCTTGTATAGAAAGTTTGAAGAGTTCGGAACTTGATATATTGATTACTTCTCAATATTTGTAAAAAATAAATCTATGTTCATATCTACTAATTTTATGGAAATCCATAGAAAAAGTTTCTAAGCTAAATTAATAACTTCTGGCGTGATACACTTCTCTATTGAGTACTGAAATTCCCCAACTACTTTTTTGAGAATATTTAGAGATCTATTCAAATCCACATTTATCAATTTATCTGAAGCGCTCTCGAATAATCCTCTTTTACTTCTTAAAAAAGCAGAAGAGTTAAAGACCAAACTAGAGAGTCAGTTTTCTATTAAATATTGAATAGGATTAATTCATTGAGTTGCCCTTCTTCAGTTCAAATAATTTCTAACCCAGGATATTTTTCATTAAGATATATATAAATATAAAGAGTTATGAAAAAATTACTAAGAGAACCGAATGAGAACAATTTGAGTGGTGTGTGTCAGGGTTTTGCCACCTACACCGATACTGACCCTGTATTATGGAGAGTTATTCTCCTGATACTTCTTTTTACTAGCTTTCCGGTAATTTTGTTCTATTTGATATGTTGGATAGCTATTCCTAAAAAATAAAAAATATACCAAATCTAGAAATAGATTTGGTATATTTTATAGAAAACTAAATTAAATATCAAAATTTTTGAATTTTTTTATTGTTCTGAAATTATCAAAATGTTCAACTACTTTTTCTCTTGTTGATTCTGTTTCTTGATCGGTTTCTGATTCTGGTTGACTATCTTTAGAAAAACCGAAGAAATTTTTTATTTTGCTGAAAAGTGATTTTCTTTTGGTTGGAGATTCATCCGGTGTTGTTTCAGTAGGAGTATCAGTTGGTGCTTCAGTAGGAGTATCAGTTGGTGATTCACTAGGTGTTTCATCATCAGGATCCACCGGTTGTATCACTACATCATCGTCATTTATGTTCCAGATCCAAGTACGTCTATCATCAGAAACCCACGGAGATTTCACTACATCATCGTCACTTTTAGGTTGCTCTTCGGTATCGTCTGGAGACGATCCTCTGAATGGAGGTGTTTCTTCGGATCGAGGTGTTTCTTCGGATCGAGGTGTTTCTTCGGATCGAGGTGTTTCTTCGGATCGAGGTGTTTCTTCGGATGTGGATGAATCAGTTAAGTTCGTTGAAGTATTTCTTCTTACATCGAAATTACCCGTCTGTGAAATAGGTGTTGAGCTAAGAGTCTTCAGTTGAGTTTTTAAATTAACAATATCCTTGAAAAAGGATTGAATATTATTATTTAGTGGTATAATTTTCGGATCACCAGTTTCTAATCTAGCCGAGTTAGATTTTGTATATGAATAAACTGCTTGCAAGTCTCTCATCAATTTTTGAAGGTTATTTATAAAACTTCTTCTATCTGAATAAATATCTTCATTAATAGAAAAAATATAATTAAAAGAATCATTAATACCGGTAGATTTAAGTTTAGAAACTAAACCTCTACCCTCTGAACCACCTTTAAACTCAGTTGAGTAAATAGCGTTTACGAAATTACTTACAAATATTTTTAAACTTTTCGGATCCGATTTGAAATAATCTTCTATATTATCCGTAGATATAGGATTTGATTTTATTTGATCTACCAATTTTGTAAGAGTTGAATCGGAAGTTTTCATCTTATTTAGTTGTGAAACAATAGATGAAATTGATTTAATGGTTTTTCTCAATAAACTCAAATCACCAGAACTCATCCCTAAATCTTCAAGATCGCCCTTTCCATAAACATTTGATGATTTACTGCTACTTTTATCAATTGATTTTAATAAAGAACCCGCGTTTTGTGGATTAGATTTTCTATTATTCTCAAATATATCTTGTTCAGATTTTGTTGAATTGAGAAAACTATTATATGAACTTATTTTTTTCATGTTATTTTTTTTTTGTATATATAAAAAATATTTTCTAAAAAACTTGGAACTTCCTTAATATTATTCCTATATTTGTAATCTAAAAAAAAAACAAATATGACAGAAGTTCTTCAACTCATTTTGGGGTGGT
>Ga0194131_10003538_pt1 | contig 24504 bp, 23 predicted proteins | sample TA2KigO120mmetaG_FD_148631 | JGI IMG/M metagenome (GOLD analysis project Ga0194131, IMG submission 148631) | Freshwater microbial communities from Lake Tanganyika, Tanzania - TA2015053 Kigoma Offshore 120m | ecosystem: Environmental > Aquatic > Freshwater > Lake | place: Tanzania: Lake... | reverse complement strand
GCTCCCAGCCGGACTATTGCACCGCTGCGACGCAGGCGCTGAACGCATTCCTGCAATGACGCTGCGTCCTTGAGCTGCCACCCCGCGGCCAGGAAACCGTCGCGATCATGGGACTCGATCCGCAAGCGAAACGGCCGATCGTCCGTCCGCAGCCGCAGCGATCCGTCGGCGCACGCCTGCCCCATGAAACCAACGGTATCGATGGCAAACTTCCGCCAGGCATCCAGACTCTTTGCCCCGATGCGCACATAACCAAGTGCCCAAACCGCCATGTCGATCGCTCCCGAGAGGTTCTTGTACAACTGCCCTCAATTCCGGCATGCGCGATTCGAGGACCATTGATTTACGCGATTATCGCATTGAAGCCCCATCAAGTCATCTTTCTTAGTAAATTACGCACCTTGTTTTTACGCATATGGCTTCGCGCCCCAGCCGCCGAAGCCCATAATTGATGCAGGCGCGAGCTCCGGCACGCGCGCCAGTCAAAGGGGACACTTTCGTCATGACCCACGGCAACAATGACCTGCGGCGCGCTTTCGAACCCGTCACGCTGGGACCCGTGCAGCTGAGAAACCGCTTCGTGAAGGCTGGCACCTTCGAGGGCATGAATGCCGAAAATGCGCCGACGGCCGCGCTCAGGCGTCATCACGTCGAAATCGCGGCGGGCGGCACCGCCATGACGACACTCGGTTATACCTCGATCAATCCGGACGGGCGCACGTTCGAGGAAGAAACCTATATTTGTGATCGCAACGTAGGGTCTTTCCGGGTATTGACCGACGCCGTTCACGCCGCAGGTGGCAAGGTATCGCTGCAACTCGGACACTGCGGGGCGCTGACTCGGACACGGAACCGCCAAATCCGCAAGCCGGGCGGTCCGTCAACGACCGTCAACCTGTACGGCGCGATGGTCGGCGCCCTGCGAACGCGCGCCATGTCGGAGGCTGACATTGCTGACACGACAGCGGCCTTCGTCGGCGCAGCCCGCCTGGCACAGTCTTCCGGCTTTGACGCCATAGAACTGCATATGGGGCACGGCTACCTGCTGAGCCAGTTTCTGAGTCCGCTGACCAACAGGCGCACTGATCGATACGGCGGCAGTCCTGAAAATCGTGCGCGATTTCCCGTTGTCGTCGCCGAACAGGTGATGAAAGCAGTCGGCACGAAGATGGCTGTACTTGCCAAACTCAATCTCCGTGATGGCGCCCGCGGTGGCGTCGAGGTGTCCGATTCGATAGTCACAGCGCGCGCTTTGGCCGCGGTTGGCCTGCATGCCATTGTGATGACCGGTGGCTTCACGCCTTACTCACCAATGTACCTTTTTCGGGGTGCATCGCCTGTCCCGGCCATGCTCGTCACGGAAAAAAGCCGCTGGAACCGGTTCTTGCTCAGGCTCGGTGCAAGAACCGCATTTCGTGACATGCCATTTGAGGAACTTTACTTTCTGCAGCACGCGCGCAGGATGCGCGAGGCTCTCGACTTGCCGCTCGGATTGCTGGGCGGCGTCAGAACTGCGGACAATGTTGCGACCGCCATGCGCGAAGGTTTCGATTTTGTGCAGATGGGCAGGCCGCTGATCGCGGAGCCCGACTTCGTCAGAAAGCTGGAACAGGGCAGTTCCTTGTCCTCCAAATGCAACAACTGCAATCAGTGCGTCGCCGAGTTTTCGGCCGCAGGCGGCCTGCGCTGTGTCCTCAACCCACCGAATGATGCGACGCTGAATCAACACTGACCACCCGACGGCCAATGTTGCAGGTTGCCGGCAGTTGCAGTTACCGGAAGGGGCGGTGAAAACGGAAGCTTCGTAAGGGATTGATTAGATGGTGGTGATGGGTGGACTTGAACCACCGACCTCAGCATTATGAGTGCCGCGCTCTAACCAGCTGAGCTACATCACCACGCAAGGGGCGGGCATTCTCCGATCGGCCCCGGCGGGTGTCAAGAATTGCCGGGAAATCAGCGGATTTTCCTGGCTCAGAGCTCCACCGGCCGCACCGGCGACCCATCGATATTGAATGCCCGCGCGCTGTCGACGGCGGCCAGTGCGCGCCCGTGCGTCGCCGGGCTGGTGAGTGCAAGCCAGAGCATGTCGCCGAGGTCCGTGAGCGAGATGTAGCCCGTCACGACCTTGCTGTCGGTGAGAATCGCGGTGCCGGTGCCGGGCCGGCGCGTCGTGCCACCTGCACGCACGATGGTCCAGTCGAGGTCGGTCGTGCGCAGGTGGTTCTCGGCCCACTCCTTGGCGCGGATCGCACGGCCCGCGACCGCCTTCACGAACGGATCGATGACCGCGGCGCTGTCGCCGCAGCCGATCGAGGTCGTGAGCACCAAGCGGCGGACGCCGGCTGCCGCTGCCGCGTTGATGACGTGGATGTTGCCCTGGCTGTTCACCTGCGGCGAGCCACCGAGGATCGCGACCACCGCGAAGCCCTCCCCGCGGCGGTCAGCGAATACGCGCTCGACGGAGTCCCTGTCGGCCGGCTCGCACAGCGTCGTGGCGAGGCCGTTGCGCTTCGGGCCGTCGGTCGCGCGACGACCGCGCACCACGGAAACGACATCGAGGCCATTGGCAAGCGCCTTCATCGTCACCCGGTCGCCGGGTTCAGAATCGCCGCCGAAGATGATGACCGAGCGGAAGCTCATGGGGTCCCAGTCGCCGAATCGTCGTTCTTTGACACGACGATAGCGCAGCGGCAGCGGGGCGTCACCCTGCGATGCAACTAAATCCCGGACGCGGGCCCCGGATCAGACGTTGAACCGGAAGTGCATGACGTCGCCCTCGTGGACCACGTATTCCTTGCCCTCGAGGCGCAGGCGCCCGGCCTCCTTCGCGCCCTGTTCGCCCCGGCCCCTGATGTAGTCGTCGAAGCCGATCACTTCGGCCCGGATGAAGCCCTTCTCGAAGTCGGTGTGGATTTCGCCGGCGGCCTGCGGCGCGGTCGCACCCTGCTTCACCGTCCAGGCGCGGACTTCCTTCTCGCCGGCGGTGAAGTAGGTCTGCAGGCCGAGCAGGCGGTAGCCGGCGCGGATCACGCGGTTCAGGCCCGGCTCGCGGAGACCCAGGTCGTCGAGGAAGGCTTTGCGATCGGCGTCGTCAAGCTGAGCAATCTCCGCCTCGATCGCCGCGCAGACGATGACGACAACGGCGCCATCCTCCGTGGCGAGCGCATTGACCTTGTCGACGAACGAGTTGCCGCCGAGACCCTTTTCGTCGACGTTGGCGACATACATCACCGGCTTCGCGGTTAGCAGGAACAGCTCCTGCACGGCGGCGCGATGCTCGTCCGGCACGGCGAAAGCACGCGCGGGCTTGCCGGCGCCGAGATGGTCGCGCAGCCTTGCGAGCGCGTCGCGCCGGGCGATGTCCTCCTTCTTGCCGGTCTTGGCCTGCTTTTCCGCGCGCTCCACGCCCTTCTCGGCGGCGGCGAGGTCGGCCAGCAGCAGCTCGGTGTTGATCACCTCGATGTCGTGCACCGGGTCCACCCTGCCCGCGACGTGCACGACGTCGTCGTTCTCGAAGCAGCGCACCACGTGCGCGATGGCGTGCGTCTCGCGGATGTTGGCGAGGAACTGGTTGCCGAGCCCCTCACCCTTCGACGCTCCTTCGACCAGGCCTGCGATGTCGACGAATTCGACCGTCGTCGGGATGATCTTCTGCGGGCGCACGATGGCAGCGAGTTGCCCGAGACGCGGATCGGGCACGGGCACCACGCCGACGTTCGGGTCGATCGTGCAGAACGGGTAGTTCTCCGCGGCAATGCCTGCGGCAGTCAGCGCATTGAACAGGGTGGACTTGCCGACGTTGGGCAGGCCGACAATTCCGCAGCGGATGGGCATGTGAGGGGGGCCTCGCGAGGGGTCGCTATAATACGGGGACGAAATTCAAATCGGAACGGCGCCATGCTCGAGACCACCATTGCCGGCAGCCTCCCCCGACCCGACTGGCTCGCGGAGCCCGAGAAACTCAAGGGTGGCTGGAGGCTCTCGGGCCAGGCGCTGGAGGACGGCAAGCGCCGGGCCGCGGCCGAGTGGCTCAGGCACCAGGAAGAAGCCGGCATCGACGTCGTCACCGACGGCGAGGTGTTCCGCATCCACTTCGTGCACGGCTTCCTCGAGAAGATCCGCGGCATCGACTGGCAGAAGAAGACCCTGATGGGCATCCGCAACGACCGCTACAAGCTCGAGGTGCCGACGGTGACGGGACCCTTGTCCCGGCCCGCGCCGGTGCATCTCGAGGAGGTCCGGTTCACGCGATCGCAGACGAAAAAGCAACTCAAGTTCACCCTGCCCGGCCCGATGACCATCTGCGACACGATCGCCGATGCGCACTACGGCAGCCGCGAGCAGATGGCGATGGCTTTCGCGGAGATCCTGAACCAGGAGGCGCGCGACCTGGTCGCCGCCGGCGTCGACGTCATCCAGTTCGACGAACCGGCGTTCAACGTCTTCATGCAGGACGTGAAGGACTGGGGCATCGCTGCCTTGAACCGGGCCTGCGAGGGACTCGGCTGCACCAAGGCGACGCATATCTGCTACGGCTATGGCATCCAGGAGAACATCGACTGGAAGAAGACGCTCGGCGGCGAGTGGCGCCAGTACGAAGAGATCTTCCCGGCGCTGAACGGCAGCGCGGTGGACCAGGTTTCACTGGAATGCGCGGGCTCGAAGGTGCCACTGTCGCTGTTGCGTTTGCTGCCCGACAAGCAGCTGATGATCGGCGCCATCCAGGTGACGGGCGAGCGCGTCGAGACGCCGGAGGAAGTCGCCGCGACGCTGCGCGCCGCGATGGCACACGTCGACAGCGAGCGCGTGCTCCCCTGCACCAACTGCGGCATGACGCCGATCAGCTACGAGACCGCCCTCGGCAAGTTGAAGGCGCTTGGCGCGGGGGCGGGCCTCGTTCGCGGCAAACCCCGCCGCTAGCCGCTCACTGCGCAGCGAAGCAGTCGATCCGCTCCGCAACGGGCTTGCGGGACTCTGTGAGCAGGCAGGCCAGGCGGTCGGCATAGAAACCGCTGAGCTTCATGAACTCGTCGATCGGAGTGCGTCGGCCTTCTTGCCATCGACCGAGGCGACCCGCTGGATTACGAGTGCGTTGAATACTTCGAGAGACCGGCGGCTCTGCTTCGGCTGCACCTGCCAGGGGACCGTGCATCACGAGTACTGCGGCGACGATGGACAAGCGTGATCGGGCGGATAGCGCACGATGGTGGCGGGCGGCTGGCGCGTTCGTCGACGCAAGCGCTGTACCGTTCGGCGGGTTCATGTTGATCCGGGGTGCCGCTCAGCATCGGTGTCGACTGGAGCTTGGCACAGGGCAATTGGCCGCTCTGCGACAGCTGGTCCTCAGGAAATCAGCCAGCGGGCCCGGGCGCGGCATCACGCGGAGTCGCAGTGTGCAGATAGGTCACGGCGCGTTGAAAACCCTGCGCGAACCAGATGTCGAGCGCACGCAACGCCTCAGCCGCGGCATAGTCGATGGCAGACTGCTCCGCCCTGCCAGGTGGGTGCAGCACGTAGTCGGCGACGTCGACGCTCTGCCCGGGGTGACCGACTCCGAGTCGCAGGCGGTAGAAGTCGGCGCCACAGTTGGCAATGATGTCGCGCAGCCCGTTGTTGCCACCGTGACCGCCGCCGAGCTTGAAGCGCGCGCTCCCGAGGGGAAGATCGACATCGTCGTGCACGACAAGGACAGAGTCCGGCGCAAGCTGGTAGAAATCCATCAGCTTGCGTACGCACTGCCCGCTGCGGTTCATGAAAGTCGAGGGCTTGGCCAGGCGCAGGCTGTGCCCGGCAAAGGACGCCTGGCAGAGCGCGCCGGAGAAACGGGACTCTTCGCGAAACTTCTCGCCGGCACCGGCGGCAATCCGGTCGACGAACCAGAACCCGGCGTTGTGACGGTCCTCAGCATGCTTCGGACCGGGGTTGCCCAGCCCGACTATCGCCCGCAGGACTGCGTCGCCATCCACGCGCAGAACTCAGCGCAACAGGCCGGAATTATCCAGGCGCGCGGCGATCGCCTTGGCCACGCCATGGAGCATGTCGTCCGGCGAAGCCATCGCCTTCCCCTCGGTACGGATCGAGTAGACGACGCTTGCGTCCCGCGCGGTGAACACGTCGCTCGCGATCCATGCGGAGCGGCCGACCTCCAGGGCCGGCGCCTCGTTGACCATCTCCACATAGGTCACCGGCACGCCAAACACAGGAAAGAGCGGGTCCGTGGCGTAACCGTACCCGACAGGCTTCACGTAGGTGCGTGCGCGTGTCTCGCGCGTGCCGCCCTCCTTCACCTCGACGGAGCCGGCGACCAGTCGCGTGGCGATCACGCCGTCGAAGCCGTGACGACGAACCAGATCCGCGACGGCATCCCGGGTCAGTGGATCCTCCGGATTCATAAAATTGCAGGTCACGTCACCTTCGCCACCCGACCGGCGAATGGCGTCGCGCAGACGCCGTTCGAAACGGCAGCGAGTGTTGTAGGAAGGACTCACACCTACGACCAGCAGCTTGCCGAAGGACTGCCTGCGATCGGCTGCGGCAGACCACTCGCCTTCCGCTTTCGTGCCGCGAGAGCAGCCGGCGGCGAGAATGGCAATCAACACGAGCATCATTGCGGCCGCGGGCTGCGGGAAGCGTGGGCTCATCTGTGTTCTCCCGGAAACACGAACTGCATGATACGCAGATCGGGCGCCGCAGCCAGAAAAACGAAAGCCGTGCAAAGCACGGCTTTCGTCGCGAACCGGCCAGTCGACCGGATCACTTCTTCGGCTTGGCTTCCTTGCCGGCGTCCTTGGCGGGTGCGCCCGCGGCGCCAGCGGCGGGTTTCGCAGCAGCGGCGCCAGCAGCGGGTTTCGCGCCAGGCGCGGCTGGCGGAGCGGCAGCGCCCTCGGCAGGGGCGTCGCCTTCGGCGGGTGCAGCGCCCTCGGCGAGCGCGGCGGTGGCCACCGGCTCCTCGACCTCCTCGCGGACGACGTGGATCGACACGACCGGCCGGTCGCTGTCGGGGCCGCCGACGAGAGCCGGGATCTCCACGCCCTGCGGCAGCTTGATGTCGGAGAGGTGCAGGTTCTTGTTGAGTTCCAGCTCGATGATGTCGAGCGTGAGGAACTCGGGCAGGTCCTTCGGCAGGCAGAGGATGTCGACCTCGGTCATGAGGTGCTGGATCACACCGCCCTGCTCCTTCACGCCCTTGGCGTTCGCCTCGTTCAGGAAGTGCAGCGGCACGGTCATGCGGATCTTCTCCGTGGCCAGCACGCGCTGCAGATCCAGGTGCATGATCTGGCGGCGCGCCGGATGCACCTGCGCGTCCTTCGCGATCACCTGCAGGTGTTCGCCCTGGAAGGTGACGTCGAGAATGCTCGAGAAGAACGCTTCCTGCTCGGCGTTGTGCATGAGCTGGTTGCCGTCGAAGAGGACGGACATCGGCGGCTTGCCGCCACCGTAGAGAATGCCGGGGACCTTGCCGGTTCGACGCAGGCGGCGGCTCGCACCTTTCCCTGCATCAGCCCGGGGCTCCGCGGCCAGCATGAATTTCTGGGCCATCTGGATGCTCCTTGGGATTCAATGACTTGTCGTAATCCCCCGCGCCTGCGACCGGCTCGGGGGCGCGCATGATAACTGATCGTCGGCTGATTTGGTGGAGGGCGGGCTGTCCGCGCCGGGAGCCTTTCCGAGGAGTAAGACTTCCCCGACGAGGAAAGGCTTCCGGCGCGGACAGCCCGCCCGGCGCCCAGCTAGTCGACGTAGAGGGAGCTTACCGATTCGTCGAGGGAAATGCGGCGCATGGTCTCGCCGAGGAGCTCGGCGACGCCGAGCTGGCGGATGCGCGGGCAGGCGGCAGCGGCCGGGCCGAGGGGAATCGTGTCGGTCACCACCAGCTCGTCGAGCACGGCGGCCGACACCTTCTCCACGGCCTTGCCGGAGAGGATCGGATGCGTGACATAGGCCAGCACGCGCCGGGCGCCGTGGTCCTTCAGGGCCTTGGCCGCCTGGCACAGGGTGCCGGCGGTGTCCACCATGTCGTCGATCAGTACGCAGGTCTTGCCATCGACCTCGCCGATGATGTTCATGACCTCGGACACGTTCGCGGCCGGGCGGCGCTTGTCGATGATCGCGAGATCCGCGTTGTCGATGCGCTTGGCAAAGGCGCGGGCGCGGACCACGCCGCCGACGTCCGGCGAGACGACGACCAGGCCGTCGTGCTTCTGCCGCCAGAGGTCGCCGAGCAGCACCGGTGACGAATAGACGTTATCGACCGGGATCGAGAAGAAGCCCTGGATCTGGTCGGCGTGGAGGTCGACGGTCAGCACGCGGTCGATGCCCGCTTCGCTGATCAGGCCCGCGACCAGCCGCGCCGAGATCGGCACCCGCCCCGCGCGGGTGCGGCGGTCCTGGCGTGAATAGCCCATGTAGGGAATCACGGCCGTGATGCGCGCCACCGAGGCACGACGCAGCGCGTCGGCCATCACCAGCAGTTCCATCAGGTTGTCGTTCACCGGCGGGCAGGTCGACTGCACGACGTACACGTCGCGGCCACGGACGTTCTCGAGGATCTCGACGTTGATCTCGCCGTCGGAGAAACGGCCGACGTGCACCTTGCCAAGCGGCTGCATAAGGTGCCGCGCGATGCGTTGCGCGAGCCCCGGGTTGGAGTTGCCCGCGAGGATCGCCATGTTCGGCAGCAGGTTGCGGTTTTCGTTGTTCACGCGGCTGAACCTTGTGCTGTCGACAGGAACGCAGTGGCTGGGGTGGTAGGATTCGAACCTACGAATGGCGGGATCAAAACCCGCTGCCTTACCGCTTGGCTACACCCCAATCGGTGCCAGCGTCTTCGGCACCGCGCATTCTCGGAAAGTGCCTTGGGGCTGTCAAACGACAAGCGTCAAAGTCGTCCGTACTGCCAGCGATCGACGACCAGCCGCAGCCGCGCCCGCTCGCTCTCGAGGGTGAGTCGCGCCGGCAGTTGCAACCCATCCGCCGTGCGCCAGGCGGCGTAGGACACGGTCCAGCCGTTCTGGGCGATGCTCGCGGGCGTGCCGTCGGCAGCGAACACCGTGTAGGCCGGATAGGCGGGATCGGCGAGGCCGCGCAACCACCAGCGCGTGTTGAGCGCCGGCAAGGACCAGCCGAGCCGGGCTTCGAGAAAGCGCTCGGCGGCATCCGCTCCCATGTAACGCTCGCTGAAGCTGCCGTCGCGGTTGCGAACGCTCAACTCGCTCGCGTTCCAGCGGATTTCCCAGGCACCGACTCCGAAGGGTCCGCTCACGCGGATCAGCGCATCCTCGCCGCGCTGCTGCCAGTCGAAATCCGCCTGCCCGCCCCCATCGGCGAGCTTCAATGCCAGGCGGCCGCGGGCTGACCAGTCCGCCCAGGCGGCGATCGTCGCCTGCTGCGCGGCCCGGTCGGGCCGCGGCGGCGGTTCGCGATCGGGTCTGGTGCAGGCCGACAGCGCAAGGATCACCAGCAGCCCCGGAAAGAAGGGATTGGCGGCGCGGGGATTCATCGGCTCAATCGAGCAGCCTCTTCACCGTCTCCTGCAGCGGCTCGTTCTGCGGATGCTTCTCGCGGGCGTCCTGCCACAGCGTGCGGGCCGCGTCCCTGTCACCCTGGCGCCACATGACCTCGCCAAGGTGGGCGGCAATCTCGGGATCGGCCAGTTGCGAGTAGGCGTACTGGAGGAAGGAGCGCGCCTCCGGCAGCCGGCCAAGCCGGAAGAGCACCCAGCCGTAGCTGTCCATGATGGCTGCGCTGTCCGGGCTGCGCTCGAGCGCGCGGCGGATGTAACCGAGCGCCTCGGTCTGCCGGCTCGTGCGGATGCTCAGCGTGTAGCCGAGCGCGTTCAGGGCGACCGCCGAGTCGGGCAGGATGCGCACGGCGGCCGTCATGTCGGCGATCGCCTCGTCATGGCGGCCGATCCGGTCGAGCAGCGCGCCGCGATTGAGCAAGGTACCGACATCGTCGGGCCGGTGCAGGAGGTTGCGCGTCATAAGCCGCAGCGCATCGTCCGTGCGACCGAGTCGATCGAGCAGCGCAGCCCGATAGGCTTCGGCCTCGAACGCCCGCTGCGGATAGCGCTCCGCCACGCGTTCCCAGAGGCGCTCCGCAGCCTCGCCCTCGCCGCCGGCCTCGGCCAGTCGCGCAAGCCCGTCCTGCGCGGGCAGCAGCCAGGGCCCGTCACCGATGCGGGCGAGCAGCTGCACCGCCTGCTCGTACTGCTGCTCGCGGATCGACATCTCGGCGAGACGGAATCCGGCCTCGTCGGCGAATTCGGGCACCGCGATCAGCGCGCGGAAGTCCTCGAATGCATCGCGACGATCGGGGCCATCCTTGCCGATCAGCGCCCGCAGTCGCCGGATGCGAGGCTCGTCGGGATACCGCTTGCCGATCGTGGCGAGCTCGATGAGCGCGTCCTCAACCCGGTCGTCGGCTGCCAGGAGCCCGACGTATTCGAGCTCGAGCCCGAGCGGCGAACCGGCCACGCGGCGGCTGCGCAGCCAGTCGAGCGCGGCTGCCGTGTCGCCACGCGCGGCGAGCGCACGCCCCACGAGCACCTCCGCTTCGGTGCGCAATTCGGCGTCCGGCGACGCAGCCAGAAGGGTGCGCGCAGCTGCTTCGGCAAGTACGTCGTCGCCGGCCTGCAGGGCTGCGCTGCCGAGAGCAAGCTGCAAGGTGGGCGACACGGAAGCGGCACGGGCGCCGATGCGGCCGAGCACGCGCGCCACCGCGTCCTGGTTCTGCTCGCCGGCGAGCGCATCAGCCAGGGCGGCAGTGGCCGCCTCGTCCCGCTGCGCCGGTCCGACGATCGCGGCCTCCGCGTGGTCGACGGCGCCGGAAACGTCGTTGCGCCGAACGAGCAGCCGGGCAACCAGCCGATGGGCAGCGGGTTCGGCAGGTTCTAGCGCGGCCCAGCGGCGCGCCGCCCGCAGCGCGGCGGCGTCGTAGTCGTGCTCGAAGGCGTACACGGCGGCGCGGCGGCTTGCGGCAGCGTCGTTGCCGGCCTCCGCGGTGGCGAGGTATTCCTCCACGGCGGTGGCCGTGGCGCCACGGTCGGCGGCGATCGCCGCCATGATCTGGTGGAACGGCGTGCCCGGCGCGGGCCGGTCCGGCAGCGTGCCGCCCGTCGCCGCGCAACCCGACGCGACCAGCGCCGCCGTTGCGAGCGCAAATCTAGAGCCGCTGTGCATAACCGACCATAATGGCGCACCGATCATAGCGGGCCTCGCGGCCTTGCGCCCGTTTCCATGCAGAAGAGCATTCTCCATAAGCTCGAAGTCCTCACGGGGCGCTTCGACGAACTGAACGCGCTGCTCGCCGACCCGAAGGTCATAGGCGAACAGGGGCGTTTCCGCGATCTGTCGAAAGAGTACGCGCAGATCGAGCCGCTGGTCGCGCTGCACGGCGCCTGGCAGGAGGCCCGGGCCGACCGTGAGACGGCCGAGGAAATGCTCGGCGGCGGCGACGCTGCGCTGCGCGCACTCGGACAGGAAGAGCTGAAGGCCGCCACCGCGCGCATCGAGGAACTCGAGCAGCGCATCAAGCAGGCGCTCATCCCGAAGGACCCGCACGACGACAGCAACATCTTCCTCGAGATCCGCGCAGCGGCCGGCGGCGACGAAGCGGCCCTGTTCGCGGGCGACCTCTTCCGCATGTACGCCCGCTACGCCGAACGCCAGGGCTGGTCGGTAGAGGTGCTCAGTTCGAGCCAGGGTGAGAAAGGCGGCTACAAGGAAGTCATCAGCCGGGTCATTGGCCAGGGCGCCTACTCGCGCCTGAAGTACGAGTCGGGCGCACACCGGGTGCAGCGTGTCCCCGAAACCGAGGCGCAGGGCCGCATCCACACTTCCACCTGCACCGTCGCCGTGCTGCCGGAGCTCGACGAGGTCGAGGAAGTGAAGCTCAATCCCGCGGAAATCCGCGAGGACACTTTCCGCGCCTCCGGTGCCGGCGGCCAGCACGTCAACAAGACCGACTCGGCCATCCGCCTGACACACCTGCCGACCGGCATCGTCGTCGAGTGCCAGGACGAGCGCTCCCAGCACAAGAACCGCGCCCGTGCCCGCGCACTGCTCCAGGCCCGGATTCTCGACATGGAGCGGCGCAAGCAGCAGAGCGAGCAGGCTGCGCAGCGCAAGAGCCTCGTCGGCACCGGCGACCGCTCGGAGCGCATCCGCACCTATAATTTCCCGCAGGGCCGCCTCACCGATCACCGCATCAATCTCACCCTCTACAAGCTCGTCGATATCGTCGAGGGCGACCTCGATCCGGTGATCCAGCCGCTGCTGCAGGAGCATCAGGCCGAGCAGCTCGCCTCACTCGAAAGCGCGAACGCATGACCGACGCAACGAAGTACCGCGCCCTCGTCGATTTCATCGGCAACACCCCGCTCATCCGCCTCAACCACGTGTCGGAGGCCACGGGCTGCGAGATCCTCGGCAAGGCCGAGTTCATGAACCCGGGCGGCTCCGTGAAGGACCGCGCGGCGCTCGGCATGGTGCGCGACGCCGAGCGGCGCGGTGCGCTCAAACCAGGCGGCACCATCGTGGAGGGCACGGCAGGCAACACCGGCATCGGGCTCGCGGTCGTCGGCAATTCGCTCGGTTATCCGACCGTGATCGTCATGCCCGACAACCAGAGCAGGGACAAGGTCGACACGCTGAAGTCCTACGGCGCCGAAGTGCGCCTGGTGCCGGCCGTGCCGTTCAAGGACCCGAACCATTTCGTGCACCAGTCGAAACGGCTGGCCGAGGAGCTCGACGCGCAGCTGCCGCAGGGCGCCTGCTGGGCGGGGCAGTTCGACAACCTCGCCAACCGCGAATTCCACGAGCAGACGACAGGGCCCGAGATATGGGAGCAGACCGGCGGGGCGGTGGATGCCTTCATCTGCTCGGTGGGTACCGGCGGCACGCTGGCGGGGACGGCGCGCGCACTGAAGGCGCGCAACCCGAAAGTGACCATCGGCCTCGCGGACCCGCAGGGCTCGGCGCTCTACAACTACTATCGGCACGGCGAGCTGAAAGCCGAGGGCAGCTCCATCAGCGAAGGCATCGGCAACAGCCGCGTCACCGCGAACCTCGAGGGCACGCCGATCGAGGCGCCCTTCCAGATTCCCGACAGCGAGTCGATCCCGCTGGTGTACGAGCTGATCCGCCGCGAGGGTCTGTCGGTCGGCGGCTCGACCGGCGTGAACGTGGCCGGCGCTGTGCGCCTCGCGCGCGAGCTCGGCCGCGGCCACGTGATCGTCACGCTCCTCTGCGACACGGCCCTGCGCTACCGGGCACGCCTCTTCAACCGCGCGTTCCTCGAGTCGAAGGGGCTCGCGCTCCCGGACTGGCTGGATCTTGGCTAGCGCAGCCCGCCAGGCGCTGCTCGCCGCCGCAGTCCTGCTCGCGCTTGCGGCGGCTTATTGGCCGACGCTGGCGACGATCGCGGCCATCTGGGCGAGATCGGAAACCTTCGCGCACGGCTATGTCGTCCTGCCACTCGCCGTGGCACTGGTCTGGTATCGGCGCAAGGCACTTGCAGGACTCCCGGCTGCGCCCTGGTGGCCCGGCCTGGTATTGGTTGCGGCGGCAGGCGCGGGCTGGATGCTCGGCAGCCTGGCCGAGGTAGCGGTCGTAGAGCACTGGTCGCTGTACGGCCTGCTGGTCAGCGCCACGCTGGCACTGCTCGGCCCGGCGCTGTCGCGGGCGCTCGCCTTTCCGCTGGCGTTCCTCGCCTTCGCGATTCCGGCAGGCGAATTCCTCGTGCCGTGGCTCGTCGAGCAGACCGCGCGCTTTACCGTCTTCGCACTGCAGGTCACCGGCGTGCCGGTGCATCGCGAGGGCAACCTGCTGATGATCCCTAGCGGACGCTGGTCGGTCGTGGAGGCCTGCAGCGGCGTGCGCTACCTGATCGCCTCGGCCATGGTCGGCACGCTCTATGCATGGCTGCGCTATCGGTCGCTCGCGAGGCGCATCGCGTTCGTGGCGCTGTCGATCGCCATGCCCATCGTCGCGAACTGGCTGCGCGCCTACCTGATCGTCATGCTCGCCCACCTCACCGACAACAGGCTCGCCGTTGGCGTTGACCATTTCATCTACGGCTGGGTGTTCTTCGGGCTGGTGATCGCGCTGACCCTGTGGATCGGCTCGCGCTGGCGGGAAGCCGTGCCCGCCGCCACGGCACCGCTTGAGGCCGCGACGACGGTGCCCGCCAGCAACGCCGCGATGGCGTCTGCAGCGGCTCTGGTGCTCATGACCGGGCTCGCCTGGCAGCCGCTCGCCGCCAGCTTGGCCGAGCGCGCGCACCGGGCGCCCGGAGCGCTGGCTGTAATTGCCGCCACGGGGAACTGGACCGCACTGGAGACGCCGCCCGCGGGCTACACGCCGGCCTACCACGGCGCGCGCAGCACGCTGCACCAGGGCTTCGGGCTGGACGGTGCGCCCGTCGGCCTGTTCGTCGCGCTTTACGGAGACCAGGCACCGGGCCGCGAGCTGATCGCCTGGGACAACCAGCTGGTCGCTCACGACGAGACGCGCTGGCGCGTACTCGGCGTCGCTCGCGAGACAGTGAGCTGGGACGGCAGGCGCATCGGGGTCGATGCCGCGCACCTGCTCGCCCTCGACAGCGTGCAGCTCTCGCTGCGGCAGTGGTACTGGATCGGCGGCCGCTACACGGCGAATCCGGCGGTCGCCAAGGCCATGCTCGCGCTGGACAGCCTGCGCGGCGAACCGGATCACGCCGCCGTGATCATGATCTACACGCCCAGGGGCGACGATCCCGGGGCTGCGGCGGCGCGCCTCGACCGCTACTCGACGGAATTCTCGGCCGTCGTGGCGCGATCCCTCGCCGCGGCGAGCGCGGCTACAGCACGCCCGGAATGAACCGGTAACGGACGCGCGCCGCGTAGGCGGCGTATTCACCGTCCACGCTGAGCAGGTGCCGCTCCTCGGTGACGGCGCGCAGGGCGTAGAGCAGGGTCCAGCCGATGATCGAAGCGACCGCCAGGGTGCCCTCCCAGGCGCCGCGGTCGAACGCAAACGACAGCGCCGGAATCGAGCCGATCCACCACGCGAGGTTCTTGCAGACATAGGCCGGGTGGCGCACGACGGCGTACGGCCCGCGCGTCACGACGCCGCGATGGGTGAGATTGCTGGCCTTGAGACCCAGCGCCACCGAAGCCGCCGCGAACGTCGCCATCAGTGCCAGCAGCAGCAGGTTCAGGGCGATGTGCAAGGCGGGTTCCTCGAACTGCGGGAACTCGCTGACCTGCGACCCGAGCATCTGCCCGGTCACCGCGTTGAAGGGCGGATAACAGGCCAGCGCCGCCGCCCAGCCGAGCAGCGTCGGATCGACCGAGCGGATCTCGTTGCCGAGGCGCGGCGACTCGATGAGATACCCGACGGTGAAGATGGCCAGGTCCACGAAAAAGATCGTGCGGATCAGGATCCAGTAGCCGTGGTGGTTGAACAGCGCGAGCCAGTCGAGACCGTTGCGGCTTTCCACGACGATGCCGGCGAAATGCAGCAGCGCCTCGACGAACGCCCCCATCAGCCACATCACCATCATCGGCCCGAAGTAGACCTTGAGCAGCGTGGCGAGCAGCGCGACCCGGGCGGACGGCGCAAGACCCCGGTGCCAGAGGGTCGCGGGCGCACGCAGGAGCCGTCCCAGGACGACCAGGAAGCGCACGGACTTGGTACGGCCGGGCAGGCGCGCCCAAGCGTGGTAGATCGTAGTGACAGCGACGTAGGCGAGCGCGCAGCTGAGGAGGAAGCGCCAGCCGCTGTAGCTGCCCCAGGGTGTTATGTAGGTCTTGGCCAGCGCCGCGGCGTTATCAGGAAAGAGCGCATAGAGAGCGCAGGCGAGGGCGACCACCGTCGCTGCCGCGACCGCCCTTACCGGCCAGGCATCGAGCCATGACGGCCCGCCGTCACCTGCTTCAGGGCTCATGAAAGCGAAAAACCCCGCCGAGGCGGGGTTTTCCGGAGGCCTTTCAGGGCCGATGCGATCAGTGCTGGCCCAGCAGCGACTCGCGGCGCAGGGCCATGCCGAGCAGGCCGAGGGCGAGCAGCGCCATCGAGCTGGTGGCCGGCTCCGCCAGGTTGCCGGAGCTGGTGCTCGTCGAGGTGCTGGTCGTGAACACGAAGGAACCGTTGTGCGTCTGGTAGCGCAACGCGATGGGCTCGAGGTTGACGCTGGAGCCCCATTGGCCGCCCAGCACGATCGTGAAGGTGTCGAAGGCGAAGGCGCGAATGCCGCCGTTGCCGCCGCCAGCGCAGTTCTCGCCGCCGTAGCCGCAGACCTCGACTGTTTTCTTGGACGGCAGGGTACCGAAGATGGCGTTGATCATGCCGCCGTCAGCACGGTCGGAGAAGACCACTGACGTTGCGTTCGGGTCGATGCCGAAGCCGAAGGACGTCAGCCGGTCGCCGCCCTGGCCCAGGTGCGGGGAAAGGTTGGTGAGGGTGAACCTGAGCGACAGCGAGCTGGTGTTGAAGCCAGTGGCTATGACGCTGCCCAAGCCGTTCAGGTTGTAGCTGCCGGTGTTGAAGCTCCAGTAGAAAACGTTTATCGGTAGGCTGGAACGGAGCAGCACGGCGTTGGCCGCACCACTGGTGACCAACACAGCCGCAGCAAAGCCGAGTCTCAGCGTGTTCGAAATCATCTTGGTGATCTCCCCGGGACCATCCATGTTGTTGTGATGGCCTTCTTTTTTGGCCGGAGGATAGCACAGGCATTTTAGCTGGGCGTCGTATATACATAATACGACCGCCCCGAATTCACGCAGCTGCAACAGCGTCTCAGTTCGCCCGCTCAACCTCCGGGCTTGCCGTTGTCGACGACTGCACGCTGCCCGGCTCTCAGGCGCGAGCGCAGCGCGTCGGCATCTTCCCGGCCGGGGAATGCGGCGGACGATGCGAGCAGGCTCTCCAGTACCGGACGGGCCTCGTTCGCGCGATCGACGTCACCCAGCGCGACGGCCAGGTGGTATTGGATCTCGCGCTCGGTCGGCGCCAGCCGGGCCGCCAGCTCGAGCAGCGGCAGGCCTTGTTCCCGCTGCCCGGCCTGGAAGCGCAACCAGCCGGCCGTGTCCATGATCCGCGGGTCGCGCGGCTGGGCGCGGAGCGCGCGCTCGGCGTAGTCGACCGCTTTTCGGGTATCGCCGTCGGCCAGGACCTGCCAGGCCATGTCATTCAACGCCGGCGCAAACGTCGAATCTGCTGCAAGCGCTTCGGCAAGGTGCCGCCGGACGGCTGCGTTGTCCCCCGCGCCCTGGGCCAGAGACGCCAGGGCGTAGGAAACGTCCGCTGCCGCACCGTTGCGGGAAAGCCACATCGCGAGCGGAACGTCCGCGTCGGGCTTGCCGGCCGCCGCCCGTGCCTGCGCGGCCCGGGTCGCAAGCAGCCGGTTGCCGGCGTCGAGCGCAAGTGCTGCCTCCAGCGACTGGGCCGCTTCGGCGCGCTTGCCTTCAGCCTCGAACAAATCCGCCTCGAGCCAAAGCGCCGCCGGGGTCTTCCTTGGTGCCGGGGCGAGCTGGTCCAGCGCCTTGCGGGCCGCGTCGAATTCCCGTCGCGCCAGGGCGAGCCGAAACGCAAGGTCACCGAGATCGCTCGCCGCAGCACCCAGCACCGTGGCGCGGGCCAGCAGGATCGCGGCAGCATCGGGATTGCCGGCCATCAGGTAGGCGCGGGCGAGATTCACGGCATGCGACACGCGCCGCGGATCGAGCCGGTGTGCATTCTCGAGCGGCGCCAGCGCCCCGGCGGGAACCCCGGTCGCCATCAGCACACCGCCCTTGAGGCTCAGCGCCTCGGCATTGCGCGGCTCACGTCGCAGGATGTTCTCGGCGAGACCGAACGCCGCACGGAGGTCGCCCTTCTGCAAGGCGCTGAGTGCCCGCGCAAGTTCCTTGGCCGCGGCGGCACCCGGCGGCGTCGCTGCCGGCCAGGTCCCAGGCACCACCGTGCTGGTCTTGCCGGCTTCGACGGCCGCCAGAGCATCGCGGACGGCTTCATCGGCGGGCTGCCGGGCAACTGCCGAGCGCAGGTACTGCTCGGCCATGTTCAATTTGTCCGAGCGCGCGTAGACCAGGCCGAGCAGGCGCTTCGCGGGAGCGTTTTCCGGCACCTTTTGCAACACCGCCAGGAGTTCCTCGATCGCCGCTTTTTCGTTCCCGGTACGTGCAGCGAGTTTCGCCCGCAGGAACTGCGCCTGCACCACGCCAGGGGCGACGGCATTCAGCGTGCCGATGGTCTCTTCCACGGCCTTGGTGTCGGCGTCGAGCAGTTGCGCCTCGACGAGCGCGAGCAGTGCCGATACGCGCAGCTGACGCTGGTGACGCTTGTCGGCCAGTTCCGCCGCGCGGCGAAAGCTCACCACCGCACCGGTAGGCTGGCGGCCCTGCATCTGCAGGCTGCCCTGCGCGAGGTGCGCGCCGACGTGGTCGCGATCGATAGCCATCGCCTGGCTGATGCGCCATTCGGCGTCGAGCGTCCGGCCCAGCACGAGGTCAGCCTGGGCCAGCGCAGCGAAGCGCTCGGGGTCGGCGGGCGCGAGCTCAAGTGCGGTGGCATAGGCCGCGTGAGCGGCTTGCGGGTCGCCTTTCTGCTGCAGCAACGCCGCCTTCACTGCGAGCAGGCTCGCGTGGTCAGCCGGATCCGCTGCCGCTGCTTCGCCGAGGTACTTCAAGGCTTCGTCGAGGCGGTCCTGCTGGCCGATGGCGCGCGCCATGCCAGCCCGCACGCGGGCGTTGTCCGGCGCGAGGCGCGCCGCACGCCGGAAGCCGAGCTCCGCTGCTGCTGCCTCGCCCGCGTCGAGATCGAGCTCGGCCAGCCGGACCTGCCCGTCGACGTTTTTTTCCTCGCGCTGCAGGAGATTCATGAGGTGGATGCGGGCCGCCTGCACGTCGCCCGCGGCGAGCGCCTTCTCGGCCTCGGCGAGTGCTTCCTCTACCGTCGGCGGGGTGCAGCCGGCCATGCCGAGGGCGGCAGCCAGGAGCATCGCCTGCAAGTGCATCATGAAGGTGTGAACGCTCATCCAGCGCCCCATCCGGCAGCGGTTCGCCTAGTGGGGTGCAGTATATGTCGCAGGCCCGAAGCCTGCCGCAGCGGGTCGCAGCGCGCGCGGCCGGCACCGATCTCGGCTAGGCTAGGCTTGCCGCAGCCCGAGGATAAACCCATGCGCCACGTCTTCGTCTGCACCACCGAATACGCCGACCACTGGACCAAAACCATTAACAAGAAGGCCGCGCAGATGGCGGCCATGACCGAGGAGCAGCGCCAGCGCATCCTCTCCGCGAAACCCGAGGACCATGCCGACGGCCACCGCGGCCTGCACTGCGGCCAGACCATCGGCGGGGCCATCTACGAGCTCTACCAGGAGCGGCTGCGCGCGGCGGGTGTCACCGACGTCGTCGTGAGCCCGAATGCCTGCGTCGCGCAGCACGCCTACGGCTGCACCGTGATGGTCTATCCGGACGGCATCTGGTACCGGGTGCGCGAGATGGCCGACGCCGAGAAGATCCTCGAGCAGCACATCATCGGCGGCAAGCCCGTCGCCGAATTGATGAACCGGCGCGTGAAGGCGGCCACGGGTTGTGGCACCGGCCTGCCGGCCGCGCCCGCCACCGCAGCCGCCCGCGCGGCAGGCTGACGGCAAGCACCGCACTATCAAGGTAGCAGGCAATGGCCAACGAACACGAGCACTGTGTCGGCCAGGCGTTCGAAGATACGCCGGTGCGCACTTTCGAGAAGCTGCGTTACCACGTCTTCGTCTGCAGTGACGCGGGCGATTTCTGCGGCTGCGATGCCATGCACTCCGGCGACATGGTGGCGGCGCTGCGCCAGGAACTCGGCAAGCGCGGCCTGCTCGCCGCAGTGAAGGTCAGCCTCATGCAGTGCCGCCAGCAGGGGGCGAAGGGTCCCGTGCTGGTCGTGCATCCCGACGGTGTCTGGTACGACGGCCTGACGGCCGACAAAGCCGGCGAGTTCGTCGAACAGCAGGTGGTCCGCGGCGTGCCGCTGGCAGCCTATGTGATGAAGGGTGCGCCGAAGCCGGTCACCGCCGTGCCGCCGCACGTTGCCGCGGCAACGGACGAATGCTGCTCGACGGAGACACCCGAGGAGCGGGTCCGGCAGCGCACCGGTTGATGCGGGCACTGGCGGCCACCTGCCTCGCGGCCGTGTTCGCCTGGACCGAACCCGGTGAGCCATCGCGGGTGCATACAGCGCGCTCCGCCCTGCCCTAGTATCCCGGCCATGGATCCGATCACGCTGGCGCTGCTCGCGGCGCTGTTCATCATCACGGCTGCCGTCTACAGCACCGTGGGGCACGCCGGGGCATCGGGCTATCTCGCCATCATGGCGCTGGCCGGCGTTGCCCCGGCAGTGATGCGGCCCACGGCTCTGGTGCTCAATGTGCTCGTGGCTGTCGTCGGCACCTGGCGATTCTCCCGGGCGGGGCTGGTCGACTGGCGCGCGCTTGCGCCATTCGCCATTGCCTCCGTGCCGCTCGCTTTCCTCGGCGGACGCGTGGCGTTGCCGGTGCCGGGTTATCGCACGCTCGTCGGAGTGGTGTTGCTCGCCTCGGCGGCGGTTCTCGTCTGGCGTTCGCTGCGGGCCGACGAGGCCGCGCCTGAGCCCCCGCTCGCGATACCCGTGCCCGTGGCGCTAGTCACGGGTGCGGTACTCGGGTTCGTGGCCGGACTGAGCGGAACCGGCGGCGGCATTTTCCTCTCGCCGCTGCTGCTGCTGCTGGGCTGGGCTGGTCCGCGCCGGACGGCGGGCCTCGCGGCACCGTTCATCCTGGTGAATTCAGCCAGCGGGCTTGCCGGGCTCGCGAGCGCTGCCGGCAACCTGCCGGACGGCATCGCCTGGCTCGCTGCGGCCGTGCTGGCCGGTGGTGTCGTGGGCACCCACCTCGGCACGAGCCGCCTGCCCGCGCGCCTGCTGCTGCGCGCACTGGCCGTCGTGCTGGTGATCGCCGGCGGCAAATTCCTGTTGCCGGCCTAGCGTCTCAACCCAGTGCCTGGCGCAGATCGTCGATCAGGTCGCTTGCGGCTTCGATGCCGACGGAGAGCCGCACGAGGTTCTCGTTGATGCCGGCGGCACGGCGCGCCTCGGGCGTCATCGCGCTGTGGCTCATCGTGGCGGGATAGCCGGCGAGGCTCTCCACGCCGCCCAGGCTCTCGGCCAGGGTGAAGATGCGCAGGTGCGCGAGAAACGCCTTCGCTTCCGCGGCACCGCCCCTGATTTCGAACGCGACCATGCCGCCGTAGCCCTGCATCTGCCGCCGGGCGAGCGCGTGCTGCGGGTGATCCGGCAGCCCCGGGTAGTGGACGCGCACGACGCGCGGATGCGCCGCGAGGAAGCCGGCGACGGCGAGCGCGTTGGCGGAGTGCCGTTCCATGCGCACCGCCAGCGTCTTGATGCCGCGCAGGAGCAGGTAGCTGTCGAACGGACTCGCCACGCCTCCGGCCATGCTGCGCAGCTTCTGCAGCCGGTCGCCCAACTCCGCCGTGCGCGCGACCAGGAAACCGCCCAGCACGTCGGAATGGCCGCCAAGGTACTTCGTGGCTGAGTGCATGACGATGTCGCAGCCGTGCTCGATGGGCCGCTGGTAGAGCGGCGTCGCAAACGTGTTGTCGACGACCGTGAGGATCCCGTGCTCGCGCGCGATCGCCGCGCAGGCGGCAAGATCCTGTATGCGCAACAACGGGTTGGTCGGCGTCTCCAGCCACAGCATGCGGGTGTCGGGGCGGATCGCGGCGCGCACGGCGCCGGGATCGCTGCAATCGACGAAGGAAAAGACGAGCCCGGCACTGCGCGGCCGCACCTCGCTCATCAGGCGGTAGGTGCCGCCGTAGCCGTCGTTCGGCGCAATGACATGCGAGAGCGAATCGAGCAACTCGAGTGCGGTGGCCGTCGCGGCCATGCCTGAAGCGAAGGCCAGGGCGCGCTCGCCGCCCTCGAGATCGGCAACCACCCGTTCGAGCGCATGGCGCGTCGGGTTGTTCGCCCGGCTGTAGACCCAACCGCGGTGTTCACCGACCGACTCCTGCGCATAGGTCACGCTGGTGACGATCGGCGGCATCACCGCACCGGTGGCCGGATCGACCGTGTCGCCCGCGTGCAGGCAGCGCGTGTCCGGCTGCAAGGGATTCCTGGTTTCGCCCATGTCCTACATGGTAAACGGCCGGTCCGGCCGCGCCTACAATCCGCGCATGCAATCCGCGGGATCTCATTCGGTCGAGGCGCTGGTACGCGCCGGCCTTGGGCTGCTCGAGGCGCACAGCGACTCGCCGCGGCTCGATACGGAACTGCTGCTCGCCCATGCGCTCGGCTGGCCCCGCGCGGCCCTGTACACCAGGCGCGCTGACCGGCTGGCGCCCGAGGCGGTGGAGCGTTGCTTCGCGCTGCTGCGTGAACGCCAGTCCGGCCGACCCGTCGCGCAGATCACGGGCCGGCGGGATTTCTGGACGCTCACGCTCGCCGTCACGCCGGACGTGCTGGTACCAAGGCCTGAGACGGAACTCGCGGTGGAACGCGCGCTGGCCCGGCTGCCCGATACACCCGGTGCGCGGCTCGTTGATCTCGGCACCGGCAGCGGCGCCATCGCCCTGGCCGTGGCGAGCGAGCGGCCCGCGGCGCGGGTGCTTGCCACCGACCGGAGCGCGGCCGCGCTGGCGGTCGCGCGAGCCAATGCCGTGCACGCGGGACTGGGCCAGGTCGACTTCGCGGAAGGCGACTGGTTCGAGGCGGCCCCAGGGAGCTGGGACGTGGTCGTCTCTAATCCGCCTTACGTCGGCGAAGCGGAACTGCCGCAACTGGCGCGGGATCTCGGCCACGAGCCGCGCGTGGCGCTCACCCCCGGGCCGGACGCGCTGGCGGCCCTGCGGCAGATCGCAACGGCTGCACGCGGGCACCTGGCAGCCGGTGGCTGGCTGGTGCTCGAGCACGGCGCGACCCAGGGTGGCGAGGTGAACGCATTGCTGCGATCGCTGGGCTATGAGTCGGTCGCGACGTCGCTCGACCTCGCCCGACTGCCGCGGGTCACCGAAGGTCGCTGGCCAGGTGCATTCCGGGGAGAATAGCCGCACCACCCGCCGGAGACCGTCATGCGCCGCATCCTCGCTACCTTGTCGCTGCTTGCAGTGAGCGGCATGGCGACCTACGTCTTCTACGAGAACCCGCGTTGACGACCTTCGTTCTCGTACACGGCGCCTGGCACGGCGCCTGGTGCTGGCATCGGCTGGTGCCGCAGCTGGTACGACGCGGGCATCGCGTGCTCACGCCGGACCTTCCCGGCCATGGCCGTGACCACTCGCCGGCACCAGGCCTGAAGCTGGAGGACTACGCGAGCACGGTCCTCGCGGAGCTCAACCGCCTGCGTGAACCGGCCGTGCTGGTCGGGCACAGCCTGGGTGGCATGGTGATCAGCCGTGCCGCCGAACTGGCGCCCGAGCGGGTGCGACTGCTCGTCTACCTCACTGCATTCCTGCCAGGCGACGGGGACTCGCTGCGCGAACTTGCCGACACTGACACGAGCAGCCTGCTCCTGCAGTACTGCCGCGTGGAGCAGGAAGCGATGCTCCTGCACGTGAGCCACGCCGGAATCCGGCCTGCGCTGTATGCGGACTGCAGCAACGAGGACGTGGCACTCGCCGAGCGTGCCTTGCAGCCCGAACCGCTCGGGCCGATGGCCGAGTCGATATCGCTCAGCGCAGCGCGCTGGGGCAGCGTGCCGCGCGCGTTCATCGAGTGCACGGCGGACCGGAGTGTCCCGCTCAGCCTGCAGCGGCGCATGGCGGCCGCGCATCCCTGCGGCCGGGTGGTGACGCTGCCTTCGGGTCACTCGCCGTTTTTCTCGATGCCCGAACGGCTGGCGGAAGTGCTGACGGAGCTCGCCCCGTGATGCGGCTGGCGCTGATGCTCGCATCGGTTCTGGCGGCATCGCCGGGCGCTGCCGGCGAATGCCGGGCGATGCTGCGGCCGCTGTTGCTCGCCGACGCGCCCGATCCGGCCGCGCTGGCCGCGACACGCGCGCAATGCCTGATGGAAGCGGATGCGGGCGATGCCGACGCGCTTTATCAGCTCGGGCTGTTCCACCTCGGGCTCGCCGGGGTATGGCAACCGGATCTGGCGCGCCCGATGATCCAGGAGGCGGCAGCAGCCGGCGTTCCGGAGGCGCAATACTGGCTTGCCTGGCATTTCGAGTCGGGCGACTTGCTGCCGCAGGACACGGCGCTTGCGCGCGACTGGTACCTGCGCGCAGCGAATGCGAATCATCGGCTTGCGCTCGGTCGACTCGCCGATGCCCACGAGAAAGCGGAACTGGGCCTCGCACGCGATCCGGTTGCCGCTGCGAGCTACCGCGCCCGCCAGGCACGCTGCACGCGACCCGCGCTCGACACGGCGGAGACGGGCAGCAACTGAACCGCGCTGTCAGGAAACTTCGGTGGACGAGGCCTGCGGCTCGCCGCGGCTGGCGGCAGACAGTTCAGGTGGTTCAGGTGCCGGGTCGCAG
>Ga0194131_10003537_pt1 | contig 24506 bp, 20 predicted proteins | sample TA2KigO120mmetaG_FD_148631 | JGI IMG/M metagenome (GOLD analysis project Ga0194131, IMG submission 148631) | Freshwater microbial communities from Lake Tanganyika, Tanzania - TA2015053 Kigoma Offshore 120m | ecosystem: Environmental > Aquatic > Freshwater > Lake | place: Tanzania: Lake... | reverse complement strand
GCCAGAGCACGAAGCGCTCGCCCGCGCCGGCCTCTGCGAGCAGCGCCGCGGGCGACGCGGCGTCGCGCGCGAGCACGACGTCCGCCGCCCCGAGGGCCGCCAGCGCGGCCGCGGCGGGCGCATCACCGAACGAGACGGCGACGAGTCCGACGCTGCTCACGCCACGCCCCCGGCCGGAGCGGGCGCGGCGCCCGCGTCCGCTCCGAGCAACCCCCGCACCGCCGCGGCGACCTCCGACTCGCGGAGCCCCGCCAGGCACTCGTGGGTGCCGATCGGACAGTACGCCGAGCCGTGGCGCGAGCACGGCCTGCAGGCCAGCGCCCGCTCGACGACGCGGACGTGCGCGCCGAGCGGCGCGAAGCCCTGCGCCGGGACGGTCGGACCGAACAGCGACACGACCGGGCGCCCGAGCGCCGCCGCAATGTGCGCCGGCGCGCTGTCGTTGGCGACCAGCAACGCGGCACGCGCGAGCACCGCGACCAGCTCCGCCGTGGTGGTGCGTCCGGTGAGGTCGAGGACCGGCGACCGATCCGCGACGCCGTCCACCTCGCGCGCGATCGCGGCGGCGTGGCCGCGATCACCCGCGGTGCCGACCACCGCGACGCGGCCGAACGTGCCCGGCACGAGCGCGCGCACGAGTGCGGCGAAGCTCGCCGCGGGCCAGCGCTTGGTCTCCCACGCGGCCCCCGGTGCGACGACCAGGAGCTCCTCCCCCTCGGCGACGCCCGCGTCGCCGAGCAGGGCAGCCACCGCCGCGTCTGCTGCGGGATCGGTCGCCAGCTGGGGCGCCGGTGCCGGCTGCGGCACGACGCCGAGCGGCGCGGCCAGCGCGAGCAGCCGATCGCGCGCGTGGGCACCGCGGTGCGCGACCCGGTGGTGGTAGAGCGGCGAGCCCGCCGCGCCGGCGAAGCCGATCCGCTCCGGGATGCCCGCGAGCACGAGCGTCAACGCCGTGCGCAGCGACCGCTGGACGGCGATCGCCACGTCGAAGTCGAGCGCGCGCAGCCGCGCCGCCACACGGGCGAGACCGCCCGGGCCGCCGTCACCGCCACGCTTGTCGAACACCAGCACGCGGCCTGCTCCGGCGAGCGGGACGACGATGGGCGCCGCGTCCGGACGGACCAGCCACCACACCTCGGTCTCGGGCAGGGCGTCGCGCAGCGCGCGCCACAACGGCGTGGTGAGCACGACGTCACCCAGGAAGCTCGTCTGCGCGAGGATGAGCCTGCGAGGGGTCACGCGCCCCCTTCGCTCCCCGCGCTCGCTTGCGCTCGGCGGCGCGCTGCGCGCGCGGGGGCACGGTCCCGTGTGGGGACTCTCAGAACGACGTCGCCTCGTCGATCAGCATCACCGGGATGTCGTCCTCGATGCGGTAACGCAGCCGGCACGCGTTGCAGGTCAGCGCGTCGCCTGCCGACGCCAGCTGGATCTCACCCTTGCACTTCGGGCAGACGAGGATCTCGAGCAACTCCTGACTGATCGCCATCCATTCCTCCTCAGCGTGCCGCCATCTCGCCGCGCAGCCACTCGAGCTCCGCGGCCAGGCCCTCGCGCAGCCTGGTGAGGGGGTGCCAGCCGAGCTCGCGCTCAGCTGCGTCGGGAGCGGCGTGGGTGTCGCGCACGTCGCCGCGCTGCTTGTCGCCGCGCCTGACGCGGACCGGCTTGCCGGACAGCTCGCCGATCAGCTCGAGCGCGTGATTGACGCTCACCCGCGAGCCTCCGCCGATGTTGTACGCGGCACCCGGCGTGCCCTTCTCGAGCGCCATCAGGTTCGCGCGCACGACGTCGCCGACGAAGGTGAAGTCGCGCGTCTGCGCGCCGTCGTCGAAGACCAGCAGCTCCTCGCCCGAGAGCGTCGCCGCAAGCCAGCGGTGAAACGCCATGTCGGGGCGCTGGCGCGGTCCGTAGACCGTGAAGTAGCGCAGCGAGATGGTCGGCAGACCGTACGACTGCGTGTAGAGCCGGCACAGGTGCTCGCCGGCGAGCTTGCTCACGCCGTAGGGCGAGATCGGCCGCGGCAGCGTCGTCTCGCGGGTCGGGAAGTCCGGCGCGTCGCCGTAGATCGACGACGACGACGAGTAGACCACGCGCACTCTTCGGGCGGCGCACGCCTCGAGCAGGCGCTGCGTCGCGAGGATGTTCGCATCGCAGTAGATGCGGAAGTCCTTGCCCCAGCTCGCACGGACACCCGCCTGCGCGGCGAGGTGGAGCACCGCGTCGCAGCCGGCCGTCAGCGCATCGAGGTCCGCTCGCACCAGGTCCTGCTCGTGGAACTCGAAGCCTTTGGCCTGCTTCAGGCCGGCGAGGTTCCGCTCCTTCACCGCCCGGGGATAGTAGTCGAGGAACGAGTCGATGCCGCGCACCTCGTCGCCCCGCGCGATCAGCGCATCTGCGACGTTGGAGCCGATGAAGCCCGCCACCCCGGTGACCAGTACTCGCACCCGATTATCTCCAGTGAATCCGTTTCCCGGCGGACCCGGGGATGGGTGAGCGCGCGGCGACCGGCCGATCCGGACGCCGAACGCCCCTCATTCGTCCGATCCCGTAGCAGTTCCACCCCGAAGCTGCGACCGCCGCTCCAGGATCCGGGCGTCGAGCAGCGCCCCGAGGCGCTCCTCGTCGCCATCGCGCAGCGCGAAGTCCACCCGCAGCGCGGCGAGCCCGCCGCGGGCGAAAGGGAATCGGCGCAGCTTGACGATGTCCTTCTCGGTGCAGACCACGAGGTCCGCGCGGTGGCTGGCCTGGGTGATGCGCTGCCAGTCGGCCTGCGTGAACAGGTGGTGGTCCGGGAACTCGAGGACCTCGACGGCGCGCACCTCGAGCTGGCCCAGCACCTCGTAGAACGACTGTGGCTGCGCGATCGCCGACACCGTCACGACCCGCCGACCGACCAGGTCGCCGAGCGGCCGCGCGGCGAGCGCCCCGTCCTCGCTCACCACCAGCGACCGCGGCAGCAGGTCGGCGGTGAACCTCGGCACGTCGGGCGCCACGCGTCCGAGCAGGTCGGTGAGCCGAGCGCCGTCCGTGGTCTTCGTGACGACGATCGCGTGCGCGCGCCGCAGCGCTCCGAGCGGCTCGCGCAGCGGCCCGGCCGGCAGCAGCGCGCCGTTGCCGAAACCCGAGCGGCCGTCGACGAGCACGACGTCCGCGTCGCGCGCCAGCCGCCAGTGCTGGAAGCCGTCGTCGAGCACGATGGCGGTGGCACCGTGCTCCTCGATCGCCAGCCTCGCCGCCGCCACGCGATCCGCGCCGCAGACGACCGGTCCAGCGAACCGCTCGGCGAGCAGCACCGCCTCGTCACCGATCTCCCGTGGCTCGAAGAGCGCGCGGCCCTCACGCCCGACCGTCGCCACCTTGCCGTGGAGGTTGCCGCCGTAGCCGCGCGTCACGATCGCGGGACGCTCGCCGCGCGCGGCGAGCCGGCCGGCCATCCACAGCGCGGCCGGCGTCTTGCCCGTGCCGCCGACGGTCACGTTGCCGAAGCTCAGCACCGGCGCCGGCACCTGCTGGGCGCGGCGCAGCCCGATCCCGAACGCCGCGCGGCGCACGCCGACGCCCAGCCGGTAACCCCAGGCGAAGGGACCGAGCGCCCAGCGCGCGATCCCACGCGTCTCCCAGCGCCGTACGATCTCCTCCCGTGTCGCGCGTGACGCCTTCACGGCGTCGCTCCCACGGCGGAGCTCGTGCGAGCCGCGCCCACCTCCTCGACCACACGCCAGGTCGCGTCCAGGCTGCCGCTCTCCTCGGCTGCGACGCGCGTCGCGGCGGCACCAGCCGCCGCGCGCCGCTCGGGATCGAGGTACGCGGCGATGGCGTTCGCGAGGCCGGTCGCATCCGAAAGCACGGTTGCCGCCCCGGCCGCGGCGAGCCGATCCGCGACCCGGCGCACGGTTTCGAGGTGCGGCCCCACGACCACCGGGACGCCGCAGCGCGCCGCCTCGAGCAGGTTGTGGCCGCCGATCGGGACCAGCGTCGCGCCGACGAACGCCACCCGAGCGACCGCATAGCAGCCCGCCAGCTCGCCGATCGTGTCGAGCAGCAGCACGTCGGCGTCGCGCAACCGCTCGGCGACCACGCTCGCGTCGGCGGGCAGCGTCGAGCGGCGCACCCAGGCGACACCGCTCCGCTCGAGCAAACTCGCGACGGCGTCGAAGCGCTCCGGGTGCCGCGGGGCGAAGAGCCAGAGCGGACGCGCCGCGGGCAGCCGACGAACCGCCGCGACCGCCTCGAGGACGGCCTCGTCCTCGCCGGGGTGCGTCGAGCCCGCAATCACCACCGGCCGCTCGATCGCGGCGAGACCCGGCACGAATGCCGGCGGGTCGGCGAGCCGCGCGTCGCCCTTGAGCGAGCCGGTCACGACGATGCGCGCGGGGTCCACGCCGAGCGCCAGGAGGCGCACCCGGTGCTCGTCGGCCTGGACGCAGAAGCACGTCACGCGTCGCAGCACGGCGCGTGCGAATCGCGGAAAGCACGCGAGCGTCCGCGCCGCGCGCGGCGACAGCCGCCCGCTCACCTGCACCGCCGGGATCCCGTCGCGCGCGAGCACGCCGAGAAGGTTCGGCCAGATCTCGTTCTCACTGAACAGGAAGAGGTCCGGACGCACCCGCCGCACCACGCGGCCGACGACCCCGGGCGCGTCGATCGGGAACGTCCGCACGCACGCGTCGGGCACGAGGCGCTGCGCGTGCGCGCAGCCGGTCGCGGTCAGCGCCGAGAGCACGACCGAGCCGTCCGGGTGGTGGCGCTGCCAGCGCTGCACGACTGGTACGATCGCCTCGATCTCGCCGACCGACGCGGCGTGGGTCCAGAGCACGGGCCCGCGCGTCCGCTCGGGCCAGCCGAAGCCGAGCCGCGCCCGGAGCCCTCGCCGCCACTTCGGCTTCACGAGGCAGCCGAGCGCCACCAGCGGCAGGATGGGCAGCGCCAGCAGGGCGAGCAGGACGCTGTACGCACGGGTTCCCGATGCCGTGCGCACGCGCTCGGTTGCCGGCCGAGTCGGCCGCCCCTCAGTAGACCCAGCTCCCCCGCTCGTAGCGGAAGAGCTCGGTGACCTCGGTACGCTCGACGATCTCGGGCTTCTGGGCGAGAGCATCGACCTGCGAGTTGCCGGAGAGGCGCATCTTCAGCTCCATGTACACCACGCGACCGACCGGCTTGGTCTCCACGTTGCTGATGTCGCCGACGGTGAAGTTCTGGGTGTCGTAGCCGACGTACTCGCCAACCACGCCGGTCCCGCCCGGCTTCCACTCGATGCGAGAGATGTTGTTGCGCTCGCGCTCGCGCAGCTTCTCGATCCAGCTGTCGCAGAACGTCTTGAACTTCGTTTTGACTTCCTCCGGCGACGACGACGTCGCCGCCTCCGCGGCCTTCTGCTTCTTCGCCATGGCCGGGACGGAAACCGCCGCCGTCAGGACGGCAACGCCGGCGCACACAAAAATTGCTCGCATCCCCCGCATCATTCTTCCCTCGCTCCGTGCCCTTTCACGATTCCGCCTGTCGCGCAACGGTGCCGATATACTCGACCGTGCGCTCGGGCGCGACACCGGCCGCCGCGTCCGCGATGCGCACCGCGTCGTTCAACCTGCTCTCGAGCAGAAGCCGCGCGGTCTCGAGATCGTCGGGGGCCGCTTCGCGCGCTACCCGGATCGGGCTCTCGACGACGTACGTGATCGTCGTGAACGGCAGCGGGATCGACAGCCAGTCCCAGCTCCGCGACAGCACGCGGGCCCGCGTCGCCGCGTACGCCACGGGGTAGATCGGCGCGCCCGTCGCGCGCGCGAGCTGGATCGCGCCGCTCTTCGCCCGGCAGCGCGGCCCGCGCGGCCCATCCGGCACGATCACGATGTCGCGCCCGCGCGCGTGCGCCGCCAGCAGCCCGCGCATACCGCCCACCCAGCCACGCGTCGACGAGCCACGCACCACCTCGATGCCGAGCAGGTGGATCGCACGGGAGATCAGCTGCCCGTCGCGGTGCCGGCTGTTCATGATGCACGCGCCCGGGCCGCTGTACGCGAACGGCATCATCACCATCCGGCCGTGCCAGAAGGCGAGAATCGACGGCTCGGCTGCGTCGAAGCGGGCGAACAGCTGCTCCGTACCGGGGCCGATGAAGCGCTTGCGGGTCGTCCAGCCGAGCACCCGCAGCACGACGAACAGCAGCGTCCCGACCACCGCGATCATCACGCGGTCGCCGGCCGTCAGGGGAGCACCCGGCCCGCGACGGCGGGCTTTGCGCCGCGGATGGCCTGCGCTCATGCCAGACGCATCTCCGGGTCGGCACCGCCCTCGCCCGGCGCGGGCGGCACCAGCATCTGCTGATCGTGCAGGCGGCGGTAGATCTGGCCCCGCGCGATCAGCTGGTCGTGCGTCCCCTCCTCCGCGACGCGACCGTCCGACAGCACCACGATGCGGTCGACGCGCCGGACCGTCGCGAGGCGGTGGGCGATGACCAGCGTCGTCCGTCCCACCATGAGGCGCTCGATCGCGTCCTGCACGAGCCGCTCCGACTCGGAGTCGAGCGCCGAGGTCGCCTCGTCGAGGATCAGGATCGGCGCGTTCTTCAGGAGAGCGCGCGCGATCGCGATGCGTTGCCGCTGCCCGCCCGAGAGCATCACGCCGAGCTCGCCGACCACCGTGTCGTAGCCCTGCGGCAGCGCCGAGATGAAGTCGTGCGCGTTGGCCGCGCGCGCGGCCTCCTCGACCGCGCCGTGCGACGGCGCGCTCGACCCGTAGGCGAGGTTCGCGCGGATCGTGTCGTTGAACAGGAAGGTGGACTGGGTGACGATGCCGATCTGCGCGCGGAGCGACGCGATGGTCACGTCGCGAAGATCGGTCCCGTCGATCGTGATGCGGCCGGCCGTGGGATCGTAGAAGCGCGGGATCAGGTCGGCGAGCGTGCTCTTGCCACCGCCGCTCCCGCCGACCAGCGCGACCGCCTCGCCGCGGCGCAGGACGAGCTCGACCTCGCTGAGCGCCAGCTCGTTCTCGCGCGTGCCGTCGGCCGGCAGGGACGTCCCCCCCGCCGCCTTCGCGCCGTCCGCGATCGACGCCGCGCTGCGCGCCGGGTAGCGGAAGCTCACCCGCTCGAAGCGGATCTCGTGCTCGAAGTTCGCGAGCGGGCGCGCCCCGAAGCGCTCGACGACGTCGGTCGCCTCGTCGATCAGCTCGAACACGCGCTCCGCCGAGCCCATCCCCTGCTGGATCGCGCCGCTGATCTTCGCGAGCCCCTTGAACGGATCGTAGACCAGCACGAGCGCCGTCAGGAACGCGAGGAAGTCCCCCTGCGTGCGCCCGCCCTCGATGACCGAGTAGCCGCCGTAGAGCACCACCCCGGCGATGCCGAACGCCGCCAGCAGCTCCATGAGCGGCTGGATCAGCGCCTTCGCGCGCGACGCCTTCATGTAGAGCCCGAACAGGCGCCGGTTCTCTGCGTCGAAGCGCTCGAGCTCGTACCGCTCCATGCCGAACGCCTTGACGATCCGGTTCCCCTGGATCGTCTCCTGCAGCAGGGCCGACAGGTTGCCGAGCGTCGCCTGCCCGCGCTTCGAGTAGCGGCGGAGCCGTTGCGACAGGCGCAGCACGGGCAGCACCGAGACCGGAAAGACGACGAATCCGATGATCGCGAGCACCCAGTCCATGTAGAAGGCGACGCAGATCAGCGTCACCAGCGACGCGCTGTCGCGCAGCAGCGCGACGCTCGCCTCGACCAGCGAGTTGCGCAGCTGGGCGACGTCGTTGGTGACCCGGGAGACGATCGTTCCGGTCGGCGTGCGGTTGAAGTAGGACAGCGGCAGGTACTGGACGCGCTGGTTCATCGCGTCGCGCAGGTCGGTGATCACCTTCTGCGCCGTCCACTCGGTGAAGTACTGGTTGCCGTAGTTGGCGACGCCGCGGATCGTGAAGGTCGTCAGGATGATCAGCGGAACCAGGTACAGCATGGCGACGTTCTTCGAGGCGAAGATGTCGTCGAACACGCTCCGCACGAGGAACGGCATGACGCCGTTCGAGCCGCTGAAGACCAGCATGCAGGCGATGGCGATCGCGAAGCGCGGCCACACGTACGGTCGCACGTAGCCGAGCAGGCGTCGGTAAATTCGTGTCGACGACATGCCGCTGGGCGCGGGTCCTAGCGAACCCGCCGGGGGCTCACAAACGTTCGCTCATCATGCGCACGGCGATCTGCGCCGCACGACTTGCCGCCCCCGGCTCGCCGAGCAGCGCCCGCACGCGAGCGAGGTCGCCCCGGATCGCGGCCGCGTACGCCGGGTCGTCGAGGATCCGCCTCGCCTCCTCCGCGATGCGCTCGGGAGTGACGTCGGCCTGGATCAGCTCCGGCACGGCAGCCTTGCCGAGGATCAGGTTCGGCATGCCGATGAACGGCACCCGGACCAGCATGCGGGCGAGAGCGTACGTCAGCGGCGACAGCCGGTACATGATCACCATGGGACGCTCGAGGAGCGCCGTCTCCAGCGTCGCGGTGCCGGACGACAGCAGCACCAGGTCGGCCGCCGCGACCAGGTCCCAGGTCTCCCCGTGCACGACGGGCAGATCCGCCGGGCACAGCTCCCGCGCGAGCGGACGCAGCGACTCGTGCGCGAGCGCCACCACCGCCTGCACGCCGAGCCGCCGGACCGCCTCGACCATCGGCGGCAACAGCGCGCGCACCTCCGAGCCGCGACTGCCGGGCAGCAGCGTCACCAGCGGCCGGTCCGTCGCGAGCCCGTGGCGACGCCGGGTCGCCGCGGGCTCGCTCGACGCGCGTACGGTCTCGAGTGCCGGGTGGCCGACGAAGCTCACCTCGGTGAGGCCACGGTAGAGCTCGGCCTCGAAGGGGAACACGACCGCCAGATGGTCGACGCGCCTGGCGAGGGTGCGCACGCGATAGCGGCGCCACGCCCACACCTGCGGACTCACGTAGTAGAGGACCGGAATGCCGGCGCGACGCGCGACCTTGGCGAGGCGCAGGTTGAAGTCCGGAAAGTCGATCAGCACGACCAGGTCCGGGCGCCGGCCGCCGTGCGCGCCGGTGATCGCACCACGCACGCGGCGGTACGAACGCACGATGGTGCCGACTGTGCCGAACAGCTCGGTGACGCCCATCGCCGACAGCTCGGCCGCGTCGACCAGGACCTCCATGCCAGCCGCGCGCAGGCGGTCGCCTCCCACGCCCGTGACGGACACGTCGGCGCGGAGCTTCCGGATCTCTCCCAGCAGCTCGGCGCCGCGCAGGTCGCCCGACGCCTCGCCCGCGACCAGCAGGACGAGCGGCGCCCGCCCGGGCGCGGGCGCCGCCCCCGGCTCCGTCAAGCCGCCTCCGCCGCCGGCGCGCTCGCGCGCCCGACCAACGGCGTCACTGCGTCTCCATGACGGCGAGAATCCGCTCGGCGAGCTGGAGCGCCGCACAGCCGTCCTCCCCCGTGACCGCAGGCCGCGAGCGCGTGCGCACCGACGCGAGGAACGCGTCGATCTCGCGCGCCAGCGCGTCCACGGCGCCGAGGTCGATCTGCTCCCACGCGATCTCGGCCAGGCCGTCCGGCATCGGAGTCCTGCGGCAGATGCGGACGGAGCGCTCGCCGAGGTCGAATGCGATGTACGTGTCCGGCTGGAAGAGCCGCAGCTTGCGCTCGCGCTTCATCGAGACGCGGCTCGCGGTGACGTTCGCGACGCAGCCACCGGCGAAGCGGAGCCGGGCGTTGGCGATGTCGGGAGTCTGCGTCACGACCGGTACACCGACCGCCTCGATCGCGACGATCTCCTCCGGCACGAGCAGACGGATCAGGTCGAGGTCGTGGATCATGAGGTCGCGCACCACGTCGACGTCCGCGCCACGCTCCGTGAACGGCGCCAGACGGTGGCACTCGATGAAGCGCGGGTGCGACAGCATGGTCGCGACGCGCGTCAGCGCCGGATTGAAGCGTTCGAGGTGCCCGACCTGCAGGATGCGGCCCCTCGCCTTCGCCAGCGATACGATCTCACCCGCGAGCGCGGCGCTCGCGGCGAGCGGCTTCTCGACCAGGCAGTCGATCCCCGCTTCGAGCAGCACGGTCGCGACCGCGTGGTGGTGCTGCGTCGGCACGACCACGCTCGCGCAGTCGATCTCGCCGATCAGCTCGCGGAAGTCCGACACGGCCCGCGTCCCGAGACGGGCGGCGAGCACGTCGGCCCGACCGCGATCGACGTCGGCGACCGCCACCAGCTCGCAGCCGGTCGCCTGCGCGTACTTTTCCGCGTGGAAGCTGCCCAGGTAGCCCGCCCCCACGACCGCCGCGCGAAGAGTCCCGCTCATCGCCCGCTCCCCGCACGAAGCCCCGCGATCATCGCGTGCTCCCCGGGCGAAGCACCGCGATCATCGCGTGTTCCCCCCGGATGCTGGCGGAGCGTGCGTCTCGCCCGGCGCCTCGACCGCGACCACCGCGATGCCGGCACGCGCCGCCGCCTCGAGCATCTGCTCGCGCTCGAGGACGATCGTCCTGCCCGCCTCGACGGCGAGCACGGTCGCGCCGAACTCGGCCATGAGCCGGATCGTCTCCGGCCCGACCGCGGGCACGTCGAAGCGCAGGTCCTGCTGCGGCTTGCTGACCTTCACCACGACCGCGCCGCCGCGCGCGAGCTCGCCGCCACGGCGGATCGCCGCGTCCGTTCCCTCGACCGCCTCGACGGCGAGCACGAGGCCGTTCTTCACGACCACGGTCTGTCCGATCTCGAAGCTGCCGACGGCCTTCGCGACGCGGACGCCGAAATCGACGTCGCTCCGCTCGTGCGCCTTCGGCGAGCGCCGCGACAGCACCCCCGGGGCGGGCACCAGCCGCGGCAGGTACTCGGTCGACGCGATCACGCGGATGCCGTCGGACTCGATCTCGTCGGCGATGCCGCGCAGCAGCTTGTCGTCGTGCAGCGTCCGCATGCGCGCGAGGAACGCAGCGCCCCGCAGATCCGGACGGAAGCCGCTGAAGAGCCGCGCCTTGCGGATGCCGCCCGCCATCACGGCACGCTCGCAGCCGGCCTGCTTCAGGGTGCGGATCATCTTGCCGAGTTCGCCGACACGGATCCATGTGCACGCGCGAACCTCGCCCTCGAGGTCCGGCTCGGTCTCGCCGACGTGCGCGACCGCGACGACGTCCACCCCGGCCTCGCGCGCGCCGCGCGCGACCAGCCGGGGAAAGACGCCGTTACCGGCGATCAGTCCGAGAGGGGCTGCCAACCGCCCCTCACGGCCGCGTGACGCCGCGCTCGCTCGCCGCGACGAAGTCCGCCATCGCGAGCGCCTGCGGCGAGCTTGCGATCTCTGCGCGAATGCGCTTGACCGCGTCGCGCGCGAGCAGCTTGCTCTGGAACAGCAGGCGATAGGCGCGCTTCAGCTCGCTCACCTGCTCCGGCGTGCAGCCGCGGCGCTCGAGGCCGACGACGTTCAAGCCGACGAGCTTCGCGCGGTCGCCGTTCGCCATGCAGAAGGGTGGAACGTCCATCACGACCATCGAGCCGCCGCCGAGGAACGCGCTCTCGCCGACGCGAACGAACTGCGCGACGGCGGCGAGGCCCGACACCGTGACGTGGTCGCCGAGCGTCACGTGGCCCGCGAGCGCCGCACCGTTGGCGACGACGTTGTGGCTGCCGATCCGGCAGTCGTGGCCGACGTGACAGTTGTTCATGAACAGGTTGTCGTCGCCGATCACGGTCTCCATGCCGCCGCCCGCCGTCCCGAGGCTCAGGCTCGCGAACTCGCGCACCTGATTGCGGTCGCCGAGCATCAGGCGGCTCTCCTCGCCACGGTACTTCTTGTCCTGGGGCAGCGAGCCGACGCTGGCGTACGGAAACACGCGATTGTCGGCGCCGAGCGTGGTGTGGCCGTCGAGGGTCGCGTGCGCGCCGATCCGCGAGCCGCGCCCGATCGTGACGTGGGGGCCGATCACGCTGTACGGGCCGACCTCCACGCCAGCGTCGAGATGCGCCTCGCGCGCGACGATCGCGGTCGGGTGGACGCCCCCGGCTCCCGCTGGGCGCGCAGCGTCGGGGCGCGTGCCCGACTCGTTCTCGGGGACCTCCACGGCGGAGAACTCGGCCTGCGCGACGACCTGGCCATCCACGGTCGCGACGCCGCGCATCTTCCACAGCGGGCGGTGCCGCCGCTTCAGCTCGATCTCGAGGCGCAGCTGGTCACCCGGGACCACCTGGCGCCGGAACTTCACGTTGTCCAGGCTCGTCAGGACGAGAAAGACGCGCTCGGACTCCAGCTGCTCGAGCGCGAAGCCGCCGTGGAACGAGCCGTGCACCAGCAGACCGCCGGCCTGCGCCATCGCCTCGCAGATCAGCACGCCCGGCATGATCGGGCGATCCGGGAAGTGGCCGGTGAACTGCGGCTCGTTCCACGTCACGTTCTTGATCGCGACGATCCGCTTGCCCGGCTCGAACTCGACCACCCGATCGACGAGCAGAAAGGGGTGGCGGTGCGGCAGGAAGCGCGCGATCTCCTGGCCCAGGGGATTCACGCGCGGGTCCTTGCTGCCGCCGCCGCGATGCTCGCCGACACGCCGGTTTCGTCCCTACCGCTTCGCGTTGTAGACCGACAGCACGTCGTCGGTGATGTCCGACGACTTCTTGTAGTACAGCACCGGGCTCGAGCCGAGCTCGAGAATCAGCGTGTAGCCGTCTCGGTCGCCCACCTCCTTGATGATCCCCTGGAGGTCCTGGATGATCCGGCCGGTCAGCTCCTGGTCCTTCTTCTGCAGCTCGGCCTGCGAGTCCTCGAAACGGCGCTTGAGGTCGAGGCGCTTCTGCTCGAACTCGGCTTCCAGCTTGCGGCGCTGCCCGTCCGCCATGACCGTACCCTTGGTCTCGAGATCCGACTTGAGCTTGTCGAGCTCGTCCTTCTTGCCCTTGAGCTGACCCTCGATGCGCTCGACCTGCCCGCGGAAGTCCTCCTTCGCCTTCTTGCCGGCGGCAGACTCGGAGAGCGCGCGCTGCAGGTCGACGTAGCCGATCTTCGCATCGGCCGCGGCCAGGCCCGGGGCGCAGAGGATCGCGAGAACCGCCGCCGCGAGGACGACACGGCCGCCAGACATTGCCTTCATCTCTTCCAATCTCCTTGAGGTTTCATCTTCACAGCGGAGCGCCGAACGAGAACAGGATGGAGCTCTTTCTCTCGCCGGCTTCGATGTTGAGCGGGATGCCGTACTCGATGCGCAGCGGACCGAACGGCGACAGCCATCGGATGCCGCCGCCCACACCGTAGCGCAGATTGCCGAAATCGATCCCGTCGGCCTGCAGGAACGAGTTGCCGGCGTCGAAGAAGGCGACGCCGCGAATCCCCAGCGACTGCACGATCGGGAAGATGATCTCGTTCTGCGAGACGAACTGGTTCGTGCCGCCGATCGGCTCGCTGTTGATGATGTTGCCCTGACCGTCGAAGGTGTTCTCGCGCGGACCGAGGGTGCGGATCTCGTAGCCGCGCACCGTGTTGATGCCGCCCGGGAAGTAGCGATCGATGAGCGGGATCTCCCGCCCGCTGAGTCCCGACTCGCCCTTGCCGTAGGCGACGGTACCGCCCGTGGAGAACACGAGCGGCCCCATGTCGGGGATGCGGTACAGCGGGAAGAACCAGCGGCCGCGGCCTTCGACGCGATAGAAGCTCGTGGAGCCGCCGAGTCCGGCCAGCTCCAGGGACAGGTCCTGGAACGAGCCCGCCGTCGGGTCGAACGCGTGGTTCAGGGTGTTGCGTACGAAGTTCGGCGCGAGCGACGACACCGTGATGTCGCCCTGTTCGGTCCAGATCGACGGGGGCGCGTCGAGCGCGACGTCGAAGATCTTGCCGCGCTCGAGGCGGTACTCCAGACCGACGCGCGTGTCCTCGAAGGAGACCGGGCCGAGGGATGGGAGTCCGAGCTCCTCGAGCGGGTAGAGCGCGCGCAGCGAGAACCCGGTCGCACCGCGCGTGAAATTGCTGAACTGCAGCTCGGTGTTGTAGATCGTCGCCGTTCCGAGCAGCGCCGTATCGAAGAGGTAGGGCTCGGTGAACGCTATGTAGATGTTGCGGCGCACCGAGCCGAAGTCGGCGTTGAAGACGATGCGCTGGCCGCGCCCGAACAGGTTGTTCTCCGAGACGCGGACGTTGAACAGGAACTGGTCGCCCGAGGCGTATCCGGCACCTGCGCTGAAGGAGCCCGTCGAGCCTTCCTTCACGTCGACCAGGACGTTGATCTGGTCCGGCGCGGTCGCCTTCCGCGTCGTGAGGTTCACGTCGGAGAAGAAGCCGAGCCGACGCAGCGCGTCGCGGCTCCTGCGCAGCTTGGTCGCCGAGAACTGCTCCTGCTCGCCGATCCTCAGCTCGCGCCGGATCACCTTGTCGCGCGTCTTCGTGTTGCCGGTGATCTCGATCTTGCCGATCGAGACCGGACGTCCGCGGTTCATGCGGAAGGTGACGTCGACGACCTTCTCCTCCGGACGGATCAGCGTCTCGGGCTCGACGTTGGCGAATGCGTAGCCCTGGTCGCCGAGGAAGTCGGTGAGCGTCGTGACGTCGTCGCGCAGGATGCTCGCGCGGAAGACCTTGCCGGTCTCCGCTTCGATCGAGGAAAAGAGCTGCGTCTCCTCCTCGGTGGACGGCGGAACGTCACCGGCGAACCGGACCTCGCCGAAGTTGTACTGCTCGCCCTCGACGATCGGGATGAGGACACGGAGCTCGTCCTCCTCGCGGGTGACCTTCGGCTCGCCGACCTTCACGTTGACGAAGCCGTTGTCGTAGTAGAGCGCGGTGATGCGCTCGACGTCGGTCTTGAGAGCGTCGCGGTTCAGCGTGCCCGACTTGAAGAGCCAGGAGAGGAACCACTTCTCCTTCGTCTGCATGACGCCGCGCAGGTCGCCCGAGCTCAGGTTCTCGTTGCCCTCGAACTCGATCTCGCCGACGCGGACCGGCTCGCCCTGCTCGATGCGGTAGAGCAGCTCGACGTCGCCGCCGGCGTCCACGGTCTTGAGCTCCGGGGTGATCTGGACGTCCAGGAAGCCCTTCTCCTCGTACAGCCGCTTCGCATCCTCGACCCCGCGGCGGACCTTGTCGGGATCGTAGATGGTCCGCGCCCGGACCTTGAGCGCCGCCTCGACCTCCTCCGGCTTGAGCTCGTCGTCGCCGCCCTCGAGCTGCACGGAGGTGATGTATGGGCGCTCGCGCACGACGAACGTCAGCACGCCCTCGCGCCCCGAGTCGTCGAGCTCCGCCTGCACGTCCTCGAAGAAGCCCATCGCGTAGATCGCGCGCAGGTCCTGGTCGACGCGTGCCCGGTCCAGGCGCTGGCCGGCCTGTGACCGGATGTGGACCCGGATCGCCCCCTGGTCGACGCGCCGGCTGCCCTTGATCTCCACCGCAGAGAGGACCGGGCCGCTGGGCGCCGCGGGCGAGGCGCGCTCCGCTCGCGGCTGCGCCGAGCCCGAAACCGGCCCGAGCACGAGCCACACGATGGCGACCAGCGCCACGAGTCGGCCGGCGGCGATGCGGTGCTTCACGACACCTCCAGGTGCCCGTGCGTCAAGCGCATGGTGCGGTCCATCGCCGCCGCGAGCCTGGGGCTGTGCGTGACCACGACGCAGGTGATCTTCGCCTCGCGGTTCAGATCGACGAGCAGCCGCTCCACCTCGCCACCGGTGTCCGGGTCGAGATTGCCTGTCGGCTCGTCGGCCAGAACCAGCGCCGGGCGCCGCACGACCGCGCGTGCGACCGCGACGCGCTGCTGCTCGCCGCCGCTCAGCTCGCCTGGGCGGTGATCGACGCGTGCGCCGAGACCGACACGCTCGAGCAGCTCGGTGGCGCGGCTGCGCGCGCTGGCGGGCGTGTCTCCGGCGATCAGACAGGGCAACATCACGTTCTCGAGCGCCGTGAAGTCCGGGAGAAGATGGTGGAACTGGAAGACGAAGCCGATCGCCTCGCTGCGGAAGCGGGCCAGCTCCCGGTCGCGCAGCGGTCCGAGCTCGGTGCCGCCGACGCGCACCGTGCCGGCCGACGGCCGGTCGAGCCCGCCGAGGAGGTGCAGGAGCGTGCTCTTCCCGACGCCGGATTCTCCGATGATGGCAACTGTTTCCCCCGCCGCGACCGTGAGATGGATGCCGGAGAGGACGCAGACCGTCCGAGGCCCGTCCGTGTACTCCTTGACGAGTCCACGAGCCTCGACGTGACTCCCCCCCCCCACCCCACCGTCGCTCACCCGAACCGGCTCACTCGTACCGGATGACGTCGACGGGGGCGAGGCGCGCTGCCTGCCGGGCAGGATAGATGGTTGCGAGCACACAGATCGCCACCGCAGCCAGAGCGACCAGCGCGAAGTTCTCGGGGTAGATGCGGACCGGCACGGTGGAGACGTAGAACACGTCCTTCGGCAGCTCGATGAACCGGTAGCGCTCGAGCAGGGCCGCCCCGCCCAGTCCGCCGAGGATGCCCGCCACCGTCCCCAGGATGCCGATCACGGCGCCCTTAAACACGAAGATGGTCGCGATCGCCAGATTGGTCGCCCCCATCGACTTGAGGATGGCGATGTCCTTTCGCTTCTCCATCACGACCATCACCAGGCTCGCTGCGATGTTGAAGGCGGCCACGAGGACGATCAACATCAGAACGATGAACTGGATGAACTTCTCGAGCCGGAAGGCGACGAAGAGGTTGCGGTTCACCTCCATCCAGTCGCGCGCGAAGTACGGGTAGCCGACGCGCTGCTCGAGGTCGCGGGCCACCACCCTGGCGCCGTCGATGTCCTCGACCTTCACCTCGATGCCGGTCGCCTTCTCGCCGATCTCGAAGAAGCGCTGCGCGTCGGCCATCGCCATGAACACGATCGTCGAGTCGTAGTCGTACATCCCGGAGTCGAAGATGCCGCCCACGCCGAATCGCTTGACCCGGGGTACCATTCCGACCGCGGTCGGCGAGCCGAGCGGCGACATCATGTTGATCCAGTCGCCGACGCCCACACCGAGCGTCTTCGCGAGCTCGAACCCGATCAGGACCTGCGGCACCTGCAGAGCCTCGTCCTTGCCGTCGATGATCGTGGTGACGGCCATCGTCGTGCCGAGGTTCTGCGCGTCGCCTTCCTTCAGGTGACGCTGCACGTCGACCACGTCGCTCGCGTGCTGCGGCTCGACACCACGCACGACCGCGCCCGCCACCGAGCTGTCGGACGAGACCATCGCCTGGCCGTAGACGAACGGAGCCGCGGCGGTGACGCCCGGCGCCTGCCGCACCGTCTCGGTCACCTGGCCGTAGTCACGCACCGTGCCGCCGTGGCTCAGCAGCACGATCTGCGGGTTGAAGCCGAGGATGCGGTCGCGCAGGTCCTCCTCGAAGCCGGTCATCACCGACATGACGATGCACAGCACCATCACGCCGATCGCCACGCCGCCGCCCGCGATCAGGGCGATCAGCGAGACGAACATCTCCTTGCGTCGGGCGCGCAGGTAGCGCAGCGCGACCATCATTTCCCAGCGTTTCATGCGGGGGACGCCACCCCTCGCCCCGGGCGGGCGAAGCTCGACCGGATCCACGTTCGGCGCTCGCCTCGCTCGGCGCGCGCCTGCCGGCTCGCGTGCACGGTGCGCTGCCGGCGCAGGAGCTGCTGGCCCGCGACGGGCGCGTTTCGCTCTCCTACCCGGCGCCTCACCTCACGCCCTCGTCGAGGGTCGGAGCAGCGGGAAGAGGATGACGTCGCGGATCGACGCCGCGTCGCAGAGCAGCATCGTCAGGCGGTCGATGCCGACGCCGCAGCCCGCCGCCGGCGGCATGCCGTGCTCGAGCGCGTGGACGTAGTCCTCGTCCATCGGGTGCGCCTCGTCGTCGCCCTGACCGCGGCTCTCGAGCTGGGCGAGAAAGCGCGCGCGCTGGTCGTCGGGATCGTTGAGCTCGGAGAAGCCGTTGGCCAGCTCACGGCCGACGACGTAGAGCTCGAAGCGATCGACGACGAACGGGTCGTCGTCGTTCGCCCGGGCGAGCGGCGACACCTCGGCCGGGAATCCGGTGACGAACGTCGGCTGGATCAGGGTCGGCTCGACGAAGTGCTCGAAGAGCGCCGTCGCGATGCCGCCCGCGCGGGCGCCCGGCGGAACGGGCACACCGTGCTTCTGCGCGACCGCGCGCGCCTTCGGCTCGTTGCGCAGATCCGCCGGAGCACAGCCCGCAGCCCTGGCGGCCGCCTCGACGAGCGACACCCGGGCCCACCCTGGCGCCAGGTCGATCTCGTGCTCGCCGCAGCGCACCTTCGTCGTACCGTGCAGCGCCAGCGCGAGGCCGCCGATCATCTCCTCGACCAGCGGCAGCAGGTCCTGCCAGGTCGCGTACGCCTGGTAGAACTCGAGCATCGTGAACTCGGGGTTGTGCTGCGTCGAGATGCCCTCGTTGCGAAAATTGCGGCCGATCTCAAAGACGCGCTCGAAGCCGCCGACCAGGAGGCGCTTCAGGAACAGCTCGGGCGCGATGCGCAGCTGGAGCTCCATGTCGAGCGTGTTGTGGTGCGTGAGGAAGGGCCGCGCGGCGGCACCGCCGGCGATGCTCTGCAGGATCGGCGTCTCGACCTCGACGTAGTCGCGCGCGACCAGGAAGCTCCGGACCCCGGCGAGGACCCTGGAGCGCGCGAGGAAGACCGGACGCGTCTCGTCCCCGTTCGCGATCAGGTCGAGGTAGCGCTTCCGGTAGCGGATCTCGACGTCGGTGAGGCCATGCCACTTCTCCGGCAGAGGATGCAGGCACTTCGCGAGCAGGACGAGCTGGCTGCCGTGCACCGAGAGCTCGCCGGTGCGCGTGCGGAACACGTGCCCCTCGACGCCGATCAGGTCGCCGAGGTCGAGGCTCTTCGCGAGCGTGTATGCGTCGGCAGTCAGCTGGTCAGAACGCAGATACGTCTGGATGCGTCCGCTCACGTCCTGCACGACGACGAACGACGCCTGGCCGAACACGCGCTTGGCAACCACGCGACCCGCGACGGTCACCGGGTGCTTCGCCGCCTCGAGCGTGGCCGCGTCGGTCCGGCCGTGCGTCGCGTGCAGGTCGGCCGCGTGCCTGGTCGGCGTGAACCGGTTCGGGTACGCCCAGCCCTGCGCGCGCAGCTCCGCGAGCTTGGCCCGACGCGTGGCGGTCAAGTCGTCTTCTGGCGGGGTGCTGCGCTGCTCTGAGCTCATTGGGGCCGCTAAAACACGGCTTTGTACTGGAGCCCGGATAGGGCGTCAATTGCAGTCCGCCGCGCGCGCGTGACACGCGCTCCGCCGAGGCCACGTCGCGTGCGACGCAGGCATCGCTGCGCAGCGCCGCCCGATCGTGGGGCTTTCGTCGCGGTGCGGGCCGCCCCCGGGCGCGGATCGGAAAGCGTCGTGCTGGTCGCGGCTTGCAGCCCCGGGCGGGTTGGCATACGTGTCACGACGTCGTGATCACGAGGATCCGCCGACCGTACTGGATTGCGGCACACCTGGTCCTGCTCGCGCTCGCCGCCACGTTCGCGGCGAGCGCCGTGTCGAGCGTCGTTCGTGGCAGGCTCGCGCGCGGCGGGGTGGCCGTCGGCAAGACGACCGAGGACGGAGCCAAGCACTCGAAGAACCGTCCGCTCGGCGAGTATCTCGCGATCGCGAAGCGCGACCTCTTCGCTGCCGTGCCGACGTCGGAGCCGGTCGCGGTCGCGGGCGGAGCGCTGCGCTCCGCCCCCGCCACGCTGCAGCTGCTGGGTACCGGCAGCCACGGCGACAAGGCGTTCGCCGTGGTCGAGGACACCAAGGCCAAGGTGCAGAAGATCGTGACCGTGGGCGCCAAGGTGGACGACGGGGAGATCGTCGACATCGGCTGGCGCCACGTCGTGCTGCGCCGCGCCGGTCAGGAGGAGCTGCTCGTCGTGCCGCCGAACCTCGGCATCGACGGTGCGGCGCCGGCGACCGCGGCGGTGAGCAACACGGCGGCAGCGGCCGGCGACGGCGACCAGCAGATCAAGAAGATCGGCGAGGATCGCTACCTGGTGGCGCAGGCGGAGGTGGAGCACTCGATGTCGAATCTGTCGGAGCTGTTCACGCAGATGCGTGCCGTGCCGAACATGCAGGACGGCAAGACCAGCGGCTTCCGCCTGTTCGCGATCCGCTCGGGCAGCCTGTTCCAGAAGATCGGCCTGCTGAACAACGACGTGGTCCAGCGGATCAACGGCATCGAGCTGAACGATCCCGGCAAGGCGATGTCGCTGTTCCAGGAGCTGCAGGGTGAGACCAAGCTGTCGGTCGACGTCGTCCGCGGCGGCGAGACACGTACCCTGTCCTACGAGATCCGCTGACCGTGCGGCGCCACGACGAACATCCAGGACGCGCGACGGTCACGCGGCGGCGCGCCGCGGCCACGCTCGCATTCGCCTCACTCGTCGGACTCGTCGCCGCCCACTCCGCGGCGCGTGCGCAGGTCGGGGAGCCACGCGTTGCACAACCGGCCTCCGCGCCGAGCCCTCTCGCCCCCGGCGATCTCGTCGTGATGGACTTCCAGGACGTCGAGATCGCGACGCTCGTCAAGTTCATCAGCGAGATCACCGGACGGAACTTTCTTCTCGATGACAAGGTGAAGGGCAAGGTCTCGGTGATCTCGCCGAGCAAGATCACGGTCGACGAGGCGTACCGCGTCTTCCAGTCGGTGCTGCAGGTGAAGGGCTTCACCCTGGTCGACACCGGACCGGTGGTGAAGATCATCGCCATCAAGGACGTGAAGGGCTCGGGCCTGCCGGTCGGAGGCGCGACGCAGACTCCATCCGAAGTCTACGTGACGCAGCTCGTGCCGCTCGAGCACATCGAGGCGCAGGCGGCGGTCTCCCTGCTGCAGCCGCTGGTTTCGCGCGACGGCCTGATCTCCGCCTACGCGCCGACCAACTCGCTGATCGTCGTCGACAGCGAGAGCAACATCGCGCGGCTCGTCGAGCTGATCATGAGCCTCGACGTGCCGGGACAGGAGCGCAGCGTCGAGGTGATCCCGCTCAAGCACGCGTTCGCCGGCGACGTGGCCACCATTCTGCGCGAGGCGATCGAGGACGACAGCGCGCGCGGTGCGGCGCCGGCAGCCCCCGCCGGTGGTGCGAGCGTCCCCGGCGTCGCATCGTCGGGGACCGGCCGGCAGGGCTCCACCCGCGGTCCGAGCGGCATCCGCGTCGTGCCCGACGAGCGCTCCAACGCGGTGGTCGTGATCGGCAACCAGATCGAGATCCGGCAGGCGTACGCGCTGGTCGGCAAGCTCGACCGCCCGCTGCCCAAGGGCACGGGCCGCATCAACGTCTACGCTCTGCGCCACGCCGACGCGACCGAGATGGTGCAGGTGCTGGCCGAGCTCGTCGGCACGACCACCTCCACGGTGCCACGACAGATCCTGCCCGGACGCGCCGTGACCGAAGGCGGCGGGCGCTTCGGCAGCCAGGCCGCCCGGACCGCAACCGGCTCGCAATCGCTCGGCGACTTCGGGCGCAGCGTGACCAGCCGTCCGGGCTCGGGTGCGCTGCCCGGCACCGGACGCGGCGCGTCGCAGCCGGGTGCCGCGGGCGGCGTGCAGTCCGCCGGCGGCGGCGGGCCCGCGGTCGAGTTCGAGTCGGGCGTCCGCGTCACGGCGGATCCCGCGACCAACTCCCTCGTCATCAGCGCCGCCCCGCAGGACTACGCCACGTTGCGTGACGTCATCCAGCAGCTCGACATCCCGCGCCGGCAGGTCCTCGTCGAGGCGATCATCTTCGAGATCTCGATGACCAGGGCGAAGCAGCTGGGCATCGAGATGCAGGGCGGCGCGTCGGTCGACGGCAAGGGGACCGCGTTCGGACGCGTGAACTTCCGCAACCTCAACTCCGTGACGCAGACGATTCAGGGCGGCGACCTGAGCGGCATCGGCAACCTCTCGGGTCTGCTCGGGGCGCTCATCAGCGACCAGTCGATCGTGCTCTCCGACGGCACGAAGATCCCCGCCGGCGCGGTGCTGCTCACCGCCCTGCAGGCCGACACCGACATCAACGTCCTCTCCGCGCCGACGATCATGACGACCGACAACGAGGAGGCCGAGATCGTGGTCGGCCAGAACGTACCCTTCGTCACCAGCCGCTCGACCAACGAGACCAACCTCGCGAACACCTTCAGCCAGGTCGATCGCCGCGACGTCGGCATCACGCTGCGCCTCACGCCGCAGATCTCCGAGGGCGACACCGTCCGGCTCCTGATCTTCCAGGAGGTCTCGGCCCTGGTCCCGACGTCCCAGGTTCAGGTGCTGCAGCTCGGGCCGACGACGACGGTGCGCTCGGCCACCACCAGCGTCGTGGTCAAGGACAGTCAGACGGTTGCGATCGGCGGCCTCATTTCCGACTCGATGCGCGCCAGCGAGCAGGGCGTACCGTTCCTCTCCGACATTCCGGTGCTCGGCAATCTCTTCAAGTTCGACGACAAGTCGAAGGAGAAGGTGAACCTGATCATCCTGCTCACGCCGAAGATCCTGAAGAACCCCTCCGCGCTCGCCGCGCTCACCGACGAGGAGCGCGAGCGCTTCCACCGCGCGGTGAGCGGCCGGCGCGTCTTCTCGGGGACCATGGGCAAGCTCGACGTGCCGCCGCCCGACGTCCACTACGGCGCGCCGCCGTCGAGCATGGCCGCTGCCCCGCCCCCTCCCCCGCCACCCGTTCCCGCGACGGCGCGCGCCATACGCGCAGGCGTGCTGCTCCCCGCCGAGAACGGGGACGCAGCGCCCGCAACCGAGCCGGTGGACGACGGCGGCGTGTTGCTCGAATCCGAGGCCGGCCCCGCGCCGGGCGGCGCGCAGTAGAGGCCGCCGTGGCGACACCGAGGTCGAGCGATCTCCTCGACGGGTTGCCGGCGGCGCGCCTGCCCGACTCCGCGACGGCGGCGGCACTCGCGGAGCGCTTCGGGATCGCGTACCGCGACGGCATCGACGTGCGGCAGGTCGATCCCGCGCTCGTGCAGCAGCTCCCGATCCAGTACGCGAAGCGCTTCGCCTGCCTGCCCCTCGGAGAGGCAGGCGGCGTTCTCGAGGTCGCGCTCGCCGACCCGCGCGCGACACAGGTCGTGGACGACCTGCGTGCGCTCTACGGACGACGTGTGACACCGGTCGTGGTGCCTGCGTCCGCGATCCTCGAGGCGATCAACCTCGCCTACGACAGCGCGCGCGGCACGGCAGAGGCGGTCATGGGCGACATCGAGGCCGGCGAGCTCGACGCCGTCGCCCACGAGCTCGAGGAGCCGCACGACCTGCTCGACGCCGACGACGAGGCCCCGATCATCCGTCTCGTCAACTCGCTGCTGTTCCAGGCCATCAAGGATCGAGCGTCCGACATCCACATCGAGCCGTACGAGCGCGAGGTGTCGGTCCGCTTCCGCATCGACGGCCTGCTCTACGACGTGCTCAAACCGCCGCGCCGGTACCACCCGACGATCGTCGCCCGCATCAAGATCATGGCCGGGCTCGACATCGCCGAGAAGCGCCTCCCGCAGGACGGCCGGCTCCGCTTCCGCGCCGCGGGGCGCGACATCGACGTGCGCGTGTCGATCGTGCCGACGCAGTTCGGCGAGCGTGCGGTGCTGCGACTCCTCGACCGGACCGGCGCGCTCCTCACGCTCGAGCAGCTCGGGCTCGGCGGCGCCAACCTCGCGCACATCGAGAAGCTGATCCAGAAGAGCCACGGCATCATCCTCGTCACGGGGCCGACCGGCAGCGGCAAGACGACGACGCTGTACGCGGCGCTGTCGCGCCTCAACTCGAGCCTGCGCAACATCATCACCATCGAGGATCCCATCGAGTACCAGCTGCACGGCGTCGGCCAGATCCAGGTCAACCCCAAGATCGACCTCACCTTCGCCAGCGGCCTGCGCTCGATCCTGCGCCAGGACCCCGACATCATCATGGTCGGCGAGATCCGCGACGGCGAGACCGCGGAGATCGCGATCCAGGCGGCGCTCACGGGCCACCTGGTGTTCTCGACGCTGCACACCAACGACTCGTTCGGTGCGCTGTCGCGCCTGATCGACATGGGAATCGAGCCGTTCCTCGTGTCCTCGTCGCTGGTCGGCGTCATGGCGCAGCGCCTGGTGCGCCGCGTGTGCCCGTCCTGCCGGCAGCCGAGCGTCGCCACGCAGGCCGAGCAGGACGAGATCGGACTCGTCGCCGGCACGCCGATCTTCCTCGCCGGTCCCGGCTGCGACGCCTGCAAGGGCACCGGCTATCGCGGCCGCACCGGCATTCACGAGCTCCTCGTCCTCGACGACCCCGTGCGCGCGCTGGTCATGCAGCGCAGCGACGCCTCCGCCGTGCGGCGCTACGCGGCCGGCCACGGCATGCCGACGCTGCGTGACGACGGTGCGGCCAAGGTCGCGGCCGGCGAGACCACCGTCGAAGAAGTGCTCCGCGTGACCCAGGAAGATGCGGCCTAGAAACCGAGACCGCGGCGCCGCCCGCCCCCCGCGCGCAACCCCCGACCGGCCACCGGGAGCGCCGGGCGCCTTCCGCACCGCCGCGCGCGCAGCGCGCGGCCGAACGCAGGGAGCGCGGG